>ENA-OQIO01001557-OQIO01001557.1-human-gut-metagenome-genome-assembly--contig:-NODE-1557-length-11104-cov-1.666576_pt1 | contig 11104 bp, 11 predicted proteins | sample MGYA00242573_ERZ504737 | MGnify/ENA primary metagenome ERZ504737 (study PRJEB26092, sample SAMD00036203) | human gut metagenome | host: Homo sapiens | study: EMG produced TPA metagenomics assembly of... | reverse complement strand
GCTTTTTGCAGGCTGAAATTATCATACAGTTTGGCATTAGTCAGATTCCGACATTCGAAAGAGAGATTGTAACGGCCTCCTTTCAAACTGTATCCGATACTGAGATTATGTGAAATCTGTTCAGGTACACGGATTTTGGTTGTCGGATCTCCCAGATTCTCCCAGTATAACGGAAATTCATGCTGGTAGTATCCGTCGTAACCCAATGTCAGTACATTCCCTTTGGCAAACAGATCATGCCAGGTAAACGAAGCATCGAAGTTAGCATACAAGTAAGGCTGGTTAGGTATACGCTGGCCATAAGTCAGACTTTCCTGCTGTGTACCTCCTGCACGGTATTTTTCTTCGTCGCGTGCATTCATGGAATTGAACGTTCCTCCAATGTTGAACCACCGTGAATAATTGTATCTCAGTGAGATATTATATCCTTTAGTTTTTACCCTGCCGTGATTTTCGTAATATCCGAAACTCATATTGCTTACTTGTGAAAGTCCTCGCTTGATATAGTCCTTCGTATCGCGATAGATGAGGCTTCCTTCTACGTAAATGGCATGTTTGCAATATGATAAGCATAACTCAGATTCAGGTTGAAGTTATCGCTTCTTTCTGGTTTCAGATCGGCTTTTCCTGCTTCCAAGTCTTCATCACCGAAAAGCTCTTCGGTTGTGGGAAGTCGGTATGCTTTTCGTAGGATAATTTTGCTTGCAAGTCCTTTATGATAAAATACGTGCCGGCTACTCCATATCCTAATGAACTAAGGTGTTTCTTCAGGGTGGTATAGTTTCCTATTCCATCTGAATTTTGTGATACAGGACCTTCGTTGTACTGGTTATAGTATTTAGTGAAAGCCGAGATATTCCATTTATCGGAAGGCATGTACCGGTATGAGAGTCCGGTGATGTTCTTTCGTGTTTTTTTAGGAATACTGAAATCAGACAGCTTGGAGCTTCCCGAGATATACGAACGTGTAGTACGGTGAAAGGTACTGATTACATGGTTCAGGGTGAAAGTATGTGCTTCTCCTATACGGTAATTGGCTGTAAATGTTCCATTCCAGTTCGTATTTTTTGATTCATTATTCTGATGCGACTGTTCTCCCGGTGTACCGGTATATTTTTTATCTCCCAGCCAGTTGTATTTATAGGCTGCGGTATCAATGTTATGTGTGATGTTATGGTTGTAATTGGCTGTAGCCGAAATATCCAATCCTTCGATGAGCAGGTTACGCTTACGGTATTCTACTGATGGAACGAACGAATATCCTTTACGGTGCTTTTGTCCGAATACGACATATTGATATACCCCTGTCTGGATTTCTTTGTAGAAGTGAGAATAGTTGAAACTGAATATCAGACGGTCTGCCCAGGTTTTATCCATGACTCCTATTTTACCGATAACAGCTTCATTATGAAATGTATCGTTAAAACGTTTTACATGGTATATTTTATTTTTATCTGTACTCTCGGTAATACCGTCTTCACCAAACTCGGTAATGTAATTGTCGATATAATAATCATTGTCAGAATAATTCTGGAAAGCATTGATTTCATACATCAGTCCATTCTTGAATGTCTGACCGAAGTTTACATACGATTTATGTGTATTGAATGAACCATATGAATATGAGGCGTCAAGAAACCAGTTACGGCGTTTCTTGTTGGTTACAATGTTGATAACTCCTCCCAACGCATCTGTTCCGAAGCCTACAGGCACAACACCTTTGTATACTTCAATGCGTTCGGCAAAATTTACAGGAATATTGTTCAGATCGAAAGCTGTTCCTGCTCCTTCTTGGGGAACACCATCGATAAAGACTTTTACATGCTTACCACTGAATCCGTCCAGCATCAGTTGCATATCCGATCCTACACCACCCGATTCGCGAAGTTTCATTCCGGGAAGCTGGCTTAAGGCTTCACTTAGGCTTTTAGTTGAGTTATGAAGCTCTTTTGTATCGACTGCTACAGCATTGAAAGCTGATTTCTTTACACGGTTTACTCCGGTAGATGTTACTACCACTTCGTCCAGTTCAGTAATTGAAGGTTTTAGCACAACTGTTTGTTTATTACGCTCATTAGGTACGATATCTATCGTTTTTTCGTATGTTTCAAAGCCTACGGCTGAAATAATCAGCGTATATTTTCCTGCCGGTGCGTGTAAATGGTAAATGCCTTGTTCGTTGGTAGTACATCCATACTGTGTACCTTTTAGATATACAGTAGCAAAATCGATAACGCTTTTATCGGTAGATACTACTTTACCTGACAGTAATGTGCGTGGTTGTGCAAAAAGAGAAGCAGAATAAATAACTGCTATTAAAATGAGTATGCCGTTTTTATCATTAATTCTTTCTTCCTTAAAATTATACCTGTTATACCTTTTAAAAACCATTTATTCGATGGTGCAAAGTTACTCAGGCAGGAAAAAGAATCAATCGCAAAAATTTGGTATTTGTCTGGCTGAAATCTCAGATATAACTAAAACAGCAATACCTAAAAGTTGGTATTATGCTGTTTTTAGTCGAATACCTTAAACGTATACCCTTGTTCCAACAGCCATTCTATAGACCGGGGAAGAGCATACTTCATGCGTGGTTCTGATTTAATTGAATCGTGGAAGGTGATAATGGAACCGTTGCGAACATAGCGTTTTACTATTTCGAATACTTGTGGTCCGTTTAAATGTTTGCTATAATCGCGGGTTACCAGATCCCACATTACGATGCGGTATTTTTTCTTTAATACCATGTATTGAAGCCATCGCATATGTCCGTGTGGCGGACGGAATAAATCTGTGTGGAGATATTCGTTTGCCTTGTCTGTATTAGCTAGGTAATTTTTGCTGAGGAACTCAAATCCACGGATATGATTGAATGTATGATTTCCTATGCGGTGTCCGCGCTCTACTACCATACGAAATTCAGCGGGATGTTTGCGTACATTATCACCGACCATGAAGAAGTAGCTTTTATGCCATATTTGTCCAGCAAGTCGAGCACCCATGGGGTTATTTCGGGGATGGGGCCGTCATCGAATGTCAGATAAACCGATTTTTCATTTTTATCCATACGCACATAGCGCTGGGGTATAGCATACGTAAGATTTGAGGAGGTTGTTCTATTAGCATGAATCGATTAACTCTTTATTAGTTAGCGATGAAAAAAGAAAATCACAGAGGAACAAGTTTATTCGGTTACAAGGTTTTGTTCCTCTGTGCTTTCTATATATTGATTATATGATAATCTTATTTGTTTTCCTGATGCGTTCCACCTACACGACTTTCAAGCAATTGGTATAATTGTTCAAACTTTGTGCATAGTGGCTGCCGATTCTGGTTCTTTGCCTGTTTTAGCATCTTTCAGATTCGATAAAGATTTACATACATCATCCAGAATGTAGAAATGACGCATGCATTCTTCATACGATCCGGCAAAACGGTCATTGTCAAGGCTCAGATACCAAGCTGCATATTCTACTGAGTTGTTTGCCAGCTGCTCAAGGATATTTTCAGCTTTCTGTGTTTGTCCCAACTGGATATAGTTGTCAGCCATTTCTTTAGAACTGCTGTATATATAGTCGTGACGTACAGTTGTACTTGGAATAACCTTTTCACAGTAATCCAGCACTTTCAGTGCTTTGTCTTTCTTGCCTTCCTTTATTAACTGGCTGGCAAGCTGAACAAACAAGCGGCGGTGAGTATCACACATACGGAGTACAGTTTCGTCTAGATAGATATCCGGATTGTCAATTCCTCCAAACTTGAACTTGTTCATCAGATTATCGTACATCTTCTCGCTGTCAATGCGGCGTCCCAGTTTGGCATTGTCAAACGGAGTAATACGATAGGCAAGACCTTCCTGCAAGAAATTGTTTGTCAGATTCAGGTGATTGTCTGCACCTACAGTAATAGCCATGTACATCGGGCGTTCCCAGTTTGTATTAGCAAGCATTTCCAGCATCATCAGTTCGCTCTTATATAACACACGCTTACCTTTGAGTGAAATGCTCATGTAGTCTGGTATAGAATCAGGAACCAGCATACCGGAACGTTTGATAGCCTCTTTGTCCAGTTTAATTACAAGACTGTCTGTTGGAATCATCTGTAAGCCTTCCTTCGGAGAGCGTACCCAGTATTTCAGGATATTTTTCAGTTCGTATGGATTGTCTCCAAATTCCTTTTTAGCCTCTTCTGGATTTTGCTTATAATAATTATTGATGGTTTCCATAGCTTCCGGACGTACATATACAGCTTCGTTATGTCCCTGTACGTAATCTATACGTTCCCAGTTGATAGGAACTGAAGGTGATTCATAAGCCGGACGGCGCATCTGGTCGATGTACCAGTCTGTCTGCAGGTAACTGAGGTTACATACACGTACGTCTGTACGGAATCCTTCGGTTTCCTGATTGTACCAAAGCGGGAATGTATCGTTGTCACCATTTGTAAAGATAATCGGGTTTCCTTTATCTTGTACGGTACTCAGATAATTCTGTCCGAAATCACGACATGTATAACGTCCACTACGGTCGTGGTCGTCCCATGTCTGACTTACCATTTGTATAGGCACGAGCAGACAAACTACACTAGCTAATATAGCTGCCGGTTTTTCACTCATACGTTTATTCAGCCATTCGGCAATAGCAGCTACTCCCAATCCGATCCAGATAGCAAATGCATAGAATGAACCGGCGTATGCATAGTCACGTTCACGTGGTTGCTGAGGTGTCTGATTCAAATAAAGTACAATGGCAAGACCTGTCATAAAGAACAGGAAGAATACAACCCAGAACTGCTGGATTCCTTTTTCTCCCTTATATGCTTGCCAGAACAGACCGATAAGTCCGAGTATCAAAGGCAGACAATAGAATACGTTGTGTCCTTTGTTGTTTTTCAACTCAGAAGGCAGTAAACTCTGGTCGCCTACCAGGTACTTGTCAATGAACGATATACCTGTTATCCAGTTACCATGTTCTATTTCACCTTGTCCCTGTATATCATTTTGACGTCCGGCAAAATTCCACATGAAATAACGCCAGTACATATAGTTCAACTGATAAATAAAGAAGAACTTAATGTTATCCCATTGAGTAGGAATCTTCACCATTAGCATTTCTCCACATTGGTCGTAGGGTACTTGTCGTCCTTCTACTCCTCCCAACCAGTCTTCATAAGCTTTGGCATGATCAGGACTCCACATGCGTGGGAAAAGCATATTCTGAGCGTACTTGTATTCCGTTTTATTGCGTACAACTTCATAACTGTCTTTTTCATCTGGGCGTCTTTTTCCTTACGCTGGTATACCGGAGCTCCTTCGGTCATGTCGTATGTACAGCCTCCGTCTACTTCCTTTAATGCAATTTTGGAAGCATAAGTCTGACCGTAGAACAATGGGCGTGTACCATATTGTTCACGTCCCAGATATTCTCCCAGTGTGAAGATATCTTCTGGAGAGTTCTGGTCCATAGGTGTATTTGCCGATGAACGGATTACGATGACTGCATATGAAGAATATCCTACAACAATCATCATCAGGCTTAATAGGAATGTATTTAGCGTACGAGCACTTACACGTAATTTCTCAGGCAGATCGGCAAACAGATAAAAAGCCAGTATTGCCAATACGATAATACCGATCAGCACGCTGCTCCAGCCATGTCCGTAAAAAGGAATACCCACAAGTCCGACAGTTGTCAGGAATGAGATATTCATGAGTTTGCGGCTGCGAACGGTAAAGCTTTCGTATACTCCCCATATAATGCTGGCTGCCAATACTATGATATAAATAATCAAGCCAGTGTTGAAAGAGAATCCCAGACCGTTGACAAACAGCAGCTCGAACCATCCGCCGACCTTTACAATACCTGGAACAATACCGTATAATACTGCTGCTACAAGTACCATTGAACCTATGAGGCAAGCAGACTGCCTTTTAGGTTAGCATTCGGATTTTTCTTGTAGTAATATACTAGTACAATAGCAGGAATACACAACAGATTCAACAAGTGAACTCCGATAGAAAGACCTGTCAGATAGGCTATCAGAATAAGCCACCGGTCGCTGTGAGCTTCATGTGCACGGTTTTCCCATTTCAGGATTAGCCAGAATACCAGAGCTGTGAACAAGCTGGAGTACGCATATACTTCACCTTCTACGGCACTGAACCAGAACGTATCACTCCATGTGTAAGCAAGAGCTCCTACAAGTCCTGATCCCATGATAGCAATCAGGCGTCCTGTCGTCATGTCTTCTTCACGCGGGCATATTAGCTTTTTTGCCAGATGAGTAATGCTCCAGAACAAGAACAATATACATGCAGCACTCATCAGTGCACTCATAATGTTCACCATTCGAGCTACTTGCGACGGATCGCTTGTAAACTGACTGAAAAGATTTGCTGTAAGCATGAAGAAAGGTGCGCCAGGGGGATGACCAACTTCCAGTTTATATCCTGTTGTTATAAATTCGGGACAATCCCAAAAACTGGCGGTCGGCTCTATGGTAGAGCAATAAGTAAAAGCTGCAATCACAAATGCCAGCCATCCAACCAGATTGTTAATCTTATTGTACTGTTTCATGTGAGTTGTTTTATTTCTCATTAAAGTTCATTGTCCGCAAAGATAGTGATAATCTTTTTTTTCATAACAGATTACACCGATTTTCATGGTTTTTAGCATATTGATTTAAAAGAAAGTGATATTTATTTGAATATTGGTTAGCTTTGGGGGAGAGAATATTGATGTGTTGTTGGCGGGATTCAATCATCCTAAATCATTAGGAAATTCGTGGTAAATGTTTAATTATTGACTGTAACTTTTGGGATGTTATAGAGTTTTTTTATATTCCGTTTTTTATTGACTTCCCACGATTTTTTTTATTTGGAAAGAATGTAAAGAAATACATTGCTGTCCGAAAAAAACATTTAAATCTATCAATAACTTATTTATATGTATGAAGTTAAGCAATGACTTTAACAATGCTTATCCATAAAAACAATGCTGATAATCAGTCTATTGAAGATGTTTGTCGAACGATAATAAAAGAAATATAGATCTGGTCCATAGAAAAGTGGCTGTTTGTTTTAAACAGAAGAGATAAATATCTATATCTGTAAACTATGTTTGTCTATCACCTTATTTGTGAATATTTATTATTTTCAGGAGAGAAATTATGTGAAATATCGATGTGATTTTTTGTAGTGATTTGAAATACAAAAGAGGAGAAAAAAAATTTCTCCTCTTTTTGTAAACTACTTATATTCATTGTTTTTCACAACGAATAATAGCTTTATCAATTCCATTTGTTAGGTCTACAGTAAACATGTAGAAAGCACCTTCTTCCAAATTTATTCCGTTCAAATTTATATTTGCGCATCCTTTGTCGTTAGGCACAGCTAATTTAAGTAAGTTGCCTTCTAGTGTGATTTGTGAGGTTTAAATTCAGTATCCCATGCATGTTGTTTATAGAATTTAAAATCCAAATTAAGTCTGTACGTATACGTTGTCCAGGTAAAGAATTTTTTTCAGGACCGGCATAACCACTGAATCGATATACCTGAGGAGCTATCTCTGCTACAGCATATGCATTTGCAAGATCCCATCCGAATTGTGAATCAAGTGATGGATGACCTAATCCCCATCCTAAAAGCCATAAAGCCCCGTGTCCTTCTTCATCAAGTGATGCATATTCTCCATTTGTCATTCTTATAGCAGAAAGGCATTGCTTTCCCGTGTTTAGGATAATGCGATATTCTCCACTGACTGGCAGGAATTTATATATCCCTTCACCTGTTTCCTGAAAATAGTCTGGATCTGCCAGGTAGTTGTTAATATTATCTACTTTTGCAAATGTAAGAGTTTCATCCTGCTCTAAATGTATATCAGTCTGGAATCCGGCTCCTGTTATCTCCATGTCTTTACCGTTTAAGGTTGGATAGGTTACACCTTGCCCATCGGTTGTCTTAACCATATCTAGTACCGCATGGTTGGGTCAGTCATATCAACGGTAATTATATAGGTTGCTCCATATTCTAAGATAACACCTTCCTTTAGCCAGATATTACCGTCATCATTTGGGCCTGGATTAACTACTAAGAATTCACTATTTGTAGAGATTCTGTCACTCTTATATTCATTTTCCCAACCTTTTCCGCCATAAAACTTAAAGTTGACTCCATCAATAGTTATTTGTTTACCTGCAACAACTGTTATTTGGTATTTCTTTGCTTCTATAGGAGCCATAACTAACGGATTGTTTGCATCCCAACTAGGAGCTCCTACATAACTTGGCTTACCGATAGCTTCTGTGCCTAATGTACCTGATCCTCCAATGAGATAAAGAACTCCCGTTCCATCAGCTTGTAACTTTGTTTCTTCACCTGAAGCATCGAGAACTTCTACGCTGAAATATTGTTTGTCTGTATGAGCTGTTATACGATAATTACCGCTTATCGGTATAAATGTAAGGCTTCCATCAGACTCTTTTTGAAAAAATCAGGATCAATCCACCAATTTTCATAATCAGGAACACCATCAAATGTGATAGTCTGTCCTTTTGTGAGTGTTAGATCTGCTTTTAAGGAATTAGCGTCGGCTGTTTCCATTTCTTCACCATTCACTAAGATTTTTAGGAAGGGAGATGCCTCGTATGTCAGCGTATTGAATGTAATTTCATAAGATCCACCATTGGCATTGCTGAAGTTTATATAGCTGTTGCTGCCATGAATAATTTCATTTTGAGTGTTATATCCGAAAGTAATTTCATTTCCGTTTTCCCCCATTTTAGGAGCCTTTATATAAGCATTCATTTTAGCGGGAAAGTCATCTTTTACTGCATATTGATTCTTTGCCACTCGTTTCATTTCATACTCATTACCATTTTCACCTACCAATGTCAGTGATGGGTAATCAGGACGTTTGCATTTTAAATCCAGTGAGTCAGTAGTAATGGTAAGTTAATGTTTTGTAGTACATATACTAATGTAGCTGTGCCATCAGGTACATTCTTTAAGAAAGGGATATAGATTTTTCCCGTATAGTCCTGACCGCTGACTTTAGTTCGGATAACTGTTTCTGACACCATCTCGTCTCCATAAAACAATCGGGCTTTAAGTGTAGATAAAGGTACATCTGCATCGGTAGCTTTTATTGTAAATGGGAGGCTGTCACCAAATAAGGCATCAGCAGGTGATGTTTGAATATTAATGACTGGATTACCTGGTATTTCTACTTCATCTTTACAAGAATAAAGATTCATTATTCCTGTAAAAGCTAATATGATATATAATCCTTTTTTCATAGAGTTTTAATTTTAGGGTGTAGTTCGTTATTTTTTCCAGCAATAAGAGATTATCGCATTGGCTGGGATTTCATAAGAAAAATGATGTTTGCCGTCTGCTATTGTTAATTTCAGACTTTCTGTCTGATTGTTTGCTGCAACAAAAGCATAGGTTCCATCTGTATTTTCGAACGCTGCATAAGTAAGTCCTTTCTGGGTATACCCTGTAGTTCCAATGCGTACAGCACCTGGTTTCACTACAGATCCCATGTGGGCCATAACATAATAATGTGAGTTACGGGTAATTGTGGAATAAGTTTTATTGTCTACGTCAACAGCCCCATAGCAAGTTTCACATGCACCTGGACCTCCATGGGGACCTTGGTCACTGTCTAGAACTAAATTCCATACAATAGAACCTACGCACCAATTGTTTACAGTACCTAAGGTAAGATCTTCCATATCTCTTAACAGTGATTTAGTCAAATCACGTCCATTGTTCCATTCTCCAATAGATGCTTCTGAGAAAATAAGTTCTTTCTCTGGAGCTGCTTCATGCACTTTCAGCAGTTCGTCACGGTGACCACCATAATTATGGTATGCTGCTCCTGCAAAATATTGGGCAGCTTCGTCATCTTCGTATATTTTTAGAGGATATTGCTGTTGGTCGGCTTTGTCATCATAATTATAGTTATGGTCGAATGCATAAATTTTAACTTGTAAGCCGGCATTTTTTAATGCAGGTCCTAATGCTGTTTTTACAAAATCGCGTTCTTCTTCCCATCCCATGTATAATGAGGCCGATTGCCACGGTTAAGTGGTTCGTTTTGAGGAGTAATACTATAAATCTTGATTCCTTCGTTCTGGAAAGCCTGAATCCATTTAACAAAATAAGTTGCATAATCCTGATAGTAATCGGGATTTAACTGTCCTCCTGTCCATGAATCATAAGGCTCTTTGTTTTTCAAATCATTGACTTTCATCCATTTTGGACAAGTCCATGGAGTTCCCATGATTTTTAGACTGGGATTGATTTCCAGAATCTCTTTTAAGACAGGTATGACATATTTAGTTTCTTCTATTGTAAGAGCAAAGTTTTCTATACCTTTGGTATCACAGCAAGTATAATCACTAAGTGAGAAATCTGAACAACCTATTGAAATACGCACATAACTAAAACCATACTTATCAGGAGAAAAAGTTTCTTCGAGGAAAGTTCTACGTTTATCGGCTGGCATCAGCAGAAGGTTATATGAAGTGGAACCTGTAATAGCTGCTCCGAATCCGTCAATGGTCTGATAGCGTGTTGTGGGGGCAAGTGTTACACAAGTGGGTGACATGTTATCCTTTGTACTGAAATTTGTAGCTTTTTTTGTCAAGTCGAATGCCCGATTGCTGGTTGTGAGATACATAAGTACATCTCCTGATACTTCTGAAGAAACTTCTCCGGAACTAATAGTGGTATTAGAATCGCTACAAGCATAAGCTGTCATAGCAAATACTGTACATAAACTACCTATTGCATATTTAAAAGTCTTTTTCATTTTTACTTTGATTTATTGGGTTAATAACCTGGATTTTGTTTTAACTTTTCATTCTGGTCAAGTGCTGTCTGTGGAATTGCCAGTAAGTAAGAATTGGCAGTAAACGGATTAACACGACTGTTTCTACCTTCATCTTGTAAGTTGTTCATTACTTCCTCGACTTATCTAGACGACAAAGGTCAAACCAACGTGTCCTTCGAATGCCAATTCCATACGACGTCATTTAAAATAAGCCGTTTTTTAATGCCGATTTCATTATTCTAACAGAAGATGATAAAACTTGCAAA
>ENA-OQIO01001555-OQIO01001555.1-human-gut-metagenome-genome-assembly--contig:-NODE-1555-length-11120-cov-3.398072_pt1 | contig 11120 bp, 12 predicted proteins | sample MGYA00242573_ERZ504737 | MGnify/ENA primary metagenome ERZ504737 (study PRJEB26092, sample SAMD00036203) | human gut metagenome | host: Homo sapiens | study: EMG produced TPA metagenomics assembly of... | reverse complement strand
CTTCGAGAATATAGTTTCACAAATACATAGATTATAATCACCACTGCCATCAGATATCCAAACGCACCAAGTGCCGGGATTCCCATAAACTTCGGTGTCATATCCGTTGTACAGATAATACTTGAACTGATCAGAAGCGCCATGACCCACAGACCCATAACAATATTTCTTACCAAGCGTCTCAAAAGAAATGCCAGATCCTTTGACACACGCAGATCCAGGTTTACTTTTGACTGCCCTTTCATGAATTCATCCATTAAGTCCGTTGTCATGGATGGAAGGTCAATCATCTTCCGCACAGATTTCAAAAGGCTTCTTCCTGTGTTCTTCAATTCCTTCTTAAAGTTAAAATTGTGAAGAAAATCCGCAGCAAGTCTTGCTCTGGCAATCTCCACCATATTAATATCCGGTGCGATATTGGCAAGTACACCTTCCATATGCGTAAGTCCTCTGGCAAGCATCGTCAGTCCATGTGGCATCATGATCTTATTTTCTTTCATGACTTCCATCAGATCCGTCATGACCTCTGCCACATTAATCTTACCCATATCGGTACTTCCGTATTTCAAAAGCAATCCTTCAATGTCTTCGTAAAGTTTTCTCTGCTCTGGTCGTTCTTTGAATTCGCCCAATCCGAGAACCGCCTTCAGGATCAGACCAACATCATTGAGTGCAACGCCTTCGATTGCAAGCGTGATCATCTCACGGTCATGCTCTGTCAGTCGTCCCATCATTCCCATGTCGATCCAGACAATCTTTCCATCACGGATCTTAACATTTCCGGAATGCGGATCAGCATGGAAGAATCCGTCATCCATTACCTGCTTGATATAGTTATCTACAAGTTTGCTTCCGATTTCTTTCAGGTCATATCCATCTTCGAGCAGCTTATCCTTCTCATCAATCCCGCAACCATCAATATATTCCATCACCAGCACGTGAACGGTCGTATATTGCTGATACAGAATCGGTGTCTGAACGAAATTGACATCCTTATTTCTTCTGGCAAATTCTTCGATGTTCGCTGCTTCTGTCAGGAAATTCATCTCATCTCTTGTCACTGACCAGAGTTCATCAAGCACAAGATCAAAATCAGCCATTCCTTTCAGACTGATCGGCGGCATCAGCTTGATCGCTTTACGGATAAACTCAATGTCCCGCGCCATCATTTCATAAATGCCTTTTCTCTGGATCTTAACGACAACCTCTTCTCCTGTCTTCAGAACTGCTCTATGTACCTGCGCAATCGACGCAGAACCGATTGGTGTCTCTTCAATCGAAGAAAACACTTTCTTCCATGAACGTCCGTAAGACTCGTCGATTACTGCTACTGCCTCCTCGAAAGGCATCGGCCTTGCATCTGTACATAACTCCATCAATTCGTCACAATAGGCTTTCGGAAGAACATCGGAATGAAGTGCCATAATCTGTCCGATCTTCACAAAAGTCGGACCGAGATCCTCCATGATCAAACGAAGTTTCTTCGGACTTAGTCCATGTGTGATATTGTGCTTGCGAAGCACCGAAACAATCTCTCTAAATCTTGAACCATTCGTTCCCTTTTCTTTCTCACTCATATCTGTAGTTCCTCCTGCTGTCAATGTGACATTTCCTTCCTTTTCGACTATCATTTCCAGATACCCTAAATTTAAAACGACACTTTTTCTTTCTCAAGAAAACAAAGAAGCTACTTTTTCAGCAGCTTCCCTGATAGATTTAGATCAAAATGAATTCCTTACTCTGCTTCTTTTTTCTCTTCCTCAACAACTTCTACGTCTTCAACATCATCTTCTGCTGTATCGTCTGCGTCCACTTCTTCTGCCTCAGAATCTACAGTTGACTCTTTCTCCTTGATCTGAGCCTTCAATGCTTCTAACTGCTCTGGTGTCATCTTATCAAGAAGTTCACTCAATTCCTCCGGTGTAGTAACTTTTACCTTCACATTCACATTATTCTTTACAGTCTGTTTCAGATTGTGCTTGAGTTCTTCGTTCAGAACCTTTCCCTGCTCCACTGTAAGCTCACCCTTTTTTACCATATCATCAAGAACATCCTTTGACTTCTCAGCAGTTGTAGCAACTGCTCCGATTCCAGCCAGTATTACCTTCTTTAAGTTGTCTGTTAATTTCTCCATAATGCCTGTCTCCTTCCGTAAATGATCTGTTTCCAGATTCAAAACTATAATTAGATTTTACAACTTCTCGTCATCTCGTCTAGTATTCGAATCCATTTTCTGTGCTTGTTTCACAATAATTTAATAAAGCCTTTATAATTTTCAAGACTTTTTCACAAAGAAATGCTTAAAATGTTACATTTTCAACCTTTTGTAACTTTTCTTTTTTATTTGTGCTTGTTAAAATAAAGACATAGTACATCGGGAATACCTCTAAAGCTTCCCGAAAATCTATTTTTAAAAAAGGAGATCGAAAATCATGGCAAACAGAATTATGTTAAATGAAACATCTTATCATGGAGCAGGCGCAATCAAAGAGATCGCTACAGAAGCAAAAGCAAGAGCATTTAAGAAAGCTTTTGTATGTTCTGACCCTGATCTGATCAAATTCGGAGTTACGAAGAAAGTAACAGATATTCTTGATGAAAATGGACTTGCTTATGAGATTTATTCTGATATCAAAGCAAACCCAACAATCGAAAATGTACAGCACGGAGTAGAAGCATTCAAGAAAGCTGAAGCAGATTACATCGTTGCAATCGGTGGTGGTTCTTCTATGGATACTTCCAAAGCAATCGGTATCATCATCGCAAACCCGGAATTTGAAGATGTAAGAAGCCTTGAAGGTGTTGCACCGACAACAAAACCTTGTGTACCGATCATCGCAGTTCCAACAACAGCCGGAACAGCTGCTGAGGTTACAATCAACTACGTTATCACAGATGTTGAGAGAAAGAGAAAATTCGTTTGTGTTGACCCACATGACATGCCGGTTATCGCAGTTGTTGACCCGGATATGATGTCCTCTATGCCAAAGGGACTTACAGCTTCCACAGGTATGGATGCCCTGACACATGCAATTGAAGGATATACAACAAAAGCTGCCTGGGAAATGACAGATATGTTCCATATCAAAGCAATCGAGATCATCGGAAAATCTTTAAGAAGCGCTGTTGCAAATGAAAAAGAAGGCCGTGAAGGAATGGCTCTTGGACAGTATATCGCAGGAATGGGATTCTCTAATGTAGGTCTTGGAATCGCTCATTCTATGGCTCATACCCTTGGTGCTGTATACGATACTCCACATGGTGTTGCATGTGCTATGATGCTTCCAATCGTTATGGAATACAATGCAGATTGTACAGGTGAGAAATACCGTGAAATCGCAAGAGCAATGGGCGTTAAAGGTGTTGACGACATGTCTGTTGAAGAATACAGAAGAGCTGCTGTTGACGCTGTTCAGAAACTTTCTGTTGACGTTGGAATCCCGACAAAACTGGAAGCTCTGAAAGAAGAAGACCTGCAGTTCCTCGCTGAGTCTGCTCACGCTGATGCTTGTGCACCGGGTAACCCGAAAGATGCAAGTGTAGAGGATCTGAAAGAGCTCTTTAGAAAGCTTATGTAAATTGATTTCTGGTACACGGGCGCAAATTCTTCCTATGATTATTTTTAGAGTTTCGTCTTCGTAGAAAGGGACAGTGCCGCTGGCTCAGGGTTACGCACACTGTTCATACTAAGAAAAACAACAGATTGCTAAGAACAAAGAAAGGATCGATAAACTCGCTGCCGCTCAGACAGCTATCGATCCTTTCTTTAACACAATCTATCGTTTTTCAAGTATGCGCAAGTATGCTCCACATTCACCAGCTGCACTGTCCCTTTCTACTTCGATTGTACTCTATCGAATCATAGAGCAAATATGTTTGTGTACAGAAATAGATTTACGGAATATACGAAGGGATGAAATGATTCGCACATTTTTTTGTATGTAGAAATAAATCTGCACCAAAAGGTCTGTCTACAACAATCCACGTTCTTTGAAGACGTCTCTTAGTTCTGCGGGCATGGATTCGGAGAGGAATCTAGCCAGGGTTTCGGGGGTGGCTTTGTGGTTGCGAGAACCCATTGGACCGTCATGTAGATGGAGCCTTGGCAGTACATTTCTAACTGAAAGCGAATCTTGTCGGACATCTTTTTCTCGGTGTTTCCTTCGATACGATCGGTATAAAATTGTGTGATCAGTTCAAAGTCGTGATCACGCAAACAGTTCTGGTCGTCATTTTTAAATGCCGCACGAAAGAAAAGTGTTTCTTTCTGAATGTATTGAAATTTATTTACAAGACTTTCATAGACTGTTTGTCCCTCTCCCATATGTTCAAAGGATTCAATCAGTATCTTGTCAAAATACCAGTTGATCAAATCGTATTTATCCTGAAAATTCCGGTAAAAGGTCTGACGCGTCACTCCGCATTCTTCTGTGATCTCTTTCACAGTGATCTTCTCGACCGGAGCTTTTTTCATGCATTCTTTCATTGCCTCTGCCAACCGGTATTTTACTTTTTCTCCTGACTTGTATGTTTCTGCCATAACTTTTTCCTTTCCACTCCAAGCAGTTCAAGCAGTTCTTCATGCGGGTATTCTTCGTCTTCCTGGTAAATATCCACGTAATTCATTGCAGCGCCTCCATCTACGAATGCAGGAAACAGGAAACCACATTCCGGTTCGCCCGGTTCATATTCTCCGCTTAGTGGACAGATCACGCATAAAATGTATTCATACATTCGTTCTGATTCTCCCTGACGTATATGATCCAGCCCCTTCGCCGGAATATCGTATCTGTCATGAAATACATAGATTGCATAATCTTCATCTGCCTGATAATGTTCCCCGATAATCTCATAAAATGTCTCCATCAGAGCATCATTTTTCAAGCCACAGGCACGCATCCCCATCAGAAGCTTCCACATACTGTCCGGATTTCTTTGATCATCAGAAAACTTATATTCCTTCAGATTTTTATTTGTTTTCACAAACGCACTTTCTTCGCAAGTGCCAGATTCTTCTCCTGTTCTGCCGGGCTTAATTTCAGGAAACTGGTGTTAAATGTTCCATCTATAAATCCGTCTATATCCATATATCCCCCGGCGATCCGAGTGATCGATGTCCGTTTTACTGTCATTCGTCTGGTCAACGCCAGCATATCTTCTCGATTGATCATAATCTTTTCCCTCCGGCTCTCTGTTTATCCCTACAAATCTCTGCATATCTCGACAGCTTTCTGTTCGTCTCAAACATCTTCCGCCTGTCCACATCAGAGATTCTTCTGTCTTATCCGCTCTGTCAATCCTCGAAGCATTAACGGTTCCACGCCGCTACTTTTTTCTTCCTCTTCTTCCTCTTTTTTCTCCGCCTGCATGATCACATCACGAACCTTCTGCATTCTCTCGTCAAGAGCTGAGCTGATCTGTGCACAGTCCATCATCTCTTCTGCCAGATACTTACTCTGATCTTCCGGAATACTCTTTTTATAGCGAAGCTTATGCTCCAGGCTCGCCCAGAAATCCATCGCGATCGTACGAAGCTGCACTTCAACTGTGATCATCTTTTTTCCTTCTTTTAAGAAAATCGGAGTCTTCACGATCAGATGAAGACTTCTGTAACCACTCGGCTTTGGATTTGCAATGTAGTCTTTTTTCTGAATTAAAATTACATCGTCCTGATCAAGGAAGCATTTCGCAAGTTTATAAATGTCATCCTGAAAAGCACAGATCACACGCACACCGGCAATATCCTGAATATTTTCTTCGATTGCATCAATCGTCAATGGAATATTTTTACGACGAATCTTCTTCAGCAGACTCTCCATAGATTTTACACGCGTCTTAATACTCTCAATCGGGTTGCGGTCATACTCCAGCGAATGCTGTTCGCTCAGCACCTTAAATTTCGTCTCAACTTCCATGATCGCACACTGATAATAAGCCATCATCGTATTGACCGGCTTTAAATTCTCCTGTACAAAGTCAATAAATTCATCTGAAAGAAGACTGTTTCTTACAAAGTCCTCTCTTCTTTTCTCGATTCGTTCTTCTAACTCTCGTCTACCCATTTGTTTCTTTCATCTCTCTTTTCTTGCTTTTATAAGATTGATCTAATCAGATACTTCCATTCTGCCAGATATTCTCTAAGCATATTATTCGGCAGATACAATGGATTCGAGCCTGCAGCAATCGCTTCCGCTGATTTCAGCCCCTGTCCTTTTGTGATCTGCATCGCCCGAAACATATGGAAATCATTTGTGATAATTCCAACACTTGCTCCGTCTCTGATATATTTCTTACTGTTTTTTATATTCTGCTCTGTTGTCTTTGATTCGTCTTCCAGAATCAGACGGTCTTTCTCAATTCCGGCTGCTTCCATATAATCAGCCATCGCCTGCGCTTCCGTACACGGCTCGTTATACCCCTGTCCACCTGACACAATACAGATTGTCTCCGGATTCTTCTCCAGATAATCGATTGCTGTGTTCAGTCGATACTTCAGCACTTTGCTCGGTCCATCTGCTCTCACCTGTGCACCAAGCACTATGATGTAGTCCAGATTTTCATCTGCCTTCGCATGCATCTGACTGATAATGCATCCTTCGATAATCACAAAGGAAACTACAAATATAAGCAGTATTCCCCTTAATATCCACAACATCCACATCGGAAGTCTTGCCCATCCATCCAGAAATGTAATCGCTGCACATCCTCCAAGCAATGCAGCCAATACAAACCAGATCAGGAAGAATCCCGTCCCAGATCCATTTCCGCTCATCCAGAATCCATAACAGGCAAATAACACTGCAAATAAAATACATATTATAACTGCTGTCATTTTTCGCTTTGTTCTCACTTTCCACTTTCTCCAAGAATCAGTCGAAGCAGTGTCTTATCAAGCATGATTGTCCGATCCCAGGGATTCAGAATGATACCTTCAATCTCATTCTCCTGTACAGCAGACTGGAATAATGGTTCGATTGCTGTCAAAAATGTAGACATCACACTATCAGAACCTTTTAATTCTTCCTCAAAACTTGTAAATGCACTCCACCACTTCTTTCCATCAGCTGTCTTCACTGCCTGTATCTTTAATTGTTCTGACACTGAAGGCTCTACCGCAAGAATCAATTGTCCTTCTTCTTTCATTCGTCTTCGAATCACCGTCAGAGTATGCGCCAAAAGCTCCTGAGATGGTTCCTGCTGGAGTGCAGAAATTGCTTCCTCAATCTTCTCGTTTCCTTTCAGTCCTTCGTCTTTTGTATCGTTATTCTGCATCTTCATCCTTGCTGCTCCTTGTAAGTTTTTCTAGTTTTAATAAATCATCTCATTATTTCATATCTGATATCATCTAAGTATATCATAAAAAAAGAGAATAATGTGATATTTTAAATTTGTTTCACACTATTCTCTCTTTTTTAATTTTCCTCAATATGACTTTGGATTCTTCCCATTTATCTAAGACACAAGTTCCTGCATCAGCTCATGTACACTCATCATCTGATTGATCCGTCCGACATTGCTTCCGCAGAACACAAGTCCATTTTCCACATCACCTTTTACGGCATCGATCAACGCTTTTGTGATACAATACGGAACTTTTACCGGATTACATTTTGCTAAGCAATTATAACATTTCTTTATAGGCTCTTTTTCTTTCTCAACACGCTCGATCAATGCGTTGCGGATGGCTCTTCCCGGCATTCCGACCGGACTTTGGATAATCTGAACATCCTCTTCTTTTGCATTGATATAGGCCTGCTTATACGCCTCTGACGCATCACATTCTTCTGTTGCCACGAACCTGCTCGCAATCTGGACTCCATCTGCTCCAAGTGCCAATGTGTGATCAATATCTGCTCTGTCGAAGATTCCACCCGCTACAATTACTGGAATCTTCTTCTCGTATCGCTTTTCATACTCTTCCTTACAGGCAATGATCTGACGGATCTCCTCATCATAATCCATCGTATCAATCTCATCTAACTGCTCTCTTGAGAATCCAAGATGACCTCCAGCTTTCGGTCCTTCTACAACAAGGAAATCTGCTGTTCTGTCATACTTATGCGCCCACATTTTCAAGATCAGCTGTGCTGCTCTCTTAGAAGAAACAATCGGTGCAATCTTCGTGCGACAAGTCTCACTGACCAACTCCGGCAGATTCATCGGAAGACCTGCACCGCTGATGATCACATCTGCGCCTGCTGCCACAGCCTCTTTCACATGCTCTGCATAATGTTTCAGCGCAACCATGATATTTACACCGACAAGACCATTTCCCTGCGCGATTTCTTTCGCTCTCTTGATATGCTTGTGGATTGCTCTATTGTTACATGCAGCCTGATCCTTCTCAAATCCTTCCTCATCATAACCGATCTGTGCTGTCGAAATAATTCCTACTCCGCCTTCTTTCGCTACTGCTCCTGCGAGAGAGCTTCTGCTGACTCCAACGCCCATACCACCCTGGATGATCGGGAGCTTCGCAGTCAGATCACCTATTTTCAATTGATTGTTTATACTCATTTTCAATTCTCCTGTATTTTATTTTGAATTTCAAACTATTTTAAGTATAAACTATTTTGTTGAAATGTCAAGGAGTATTGATTCTACGGATTAATCCGCGGATTAAAACCCCCCGTTTTGATAGGCTCTTGCGATAACATATGATGGTTCATAAAATGCACTGCAATTATAATTATCTATCGTATCGCAGATTTCATTATTATATACGCGGATAATTCCATCTACATAATCTTCTTCCGGAACTAATGTATCAGAAATAAGACGCTGATATACTTTTCCCATTTCTAATGCTGTAGGTATTTTTTCTACCAATCTTTATCAACTACTGTAATATCGAAATCACCTTCTACCAAACTATATTCCTCGATCCAATCATCCTCAACCTGCAAAGGATTCTCACAATGAAGCACATTTGCTACACTGATCAAATGCACTAGTGACTCCCTTCCAATTGCATTTACCACATATTTGTTTCTCTGATGAATTCTTCGGGCAACACGTTCAATCATATAACAGATGAAATATAAATCATTTGTCTGTATTTCTTCATCTGGGAAGTACTTATTTGTCATAATGTTATGCTCCCTTCATAATGCAATGTTTGTAATGCTTCTTCCGTACAAAAAAACTATCTGATGGGTAGGATATTTGAATTTAACCAAAGCCCAAAACGCTTCTTTCGAAATTTTATCTGCTGCATAATCCTCCACATAATCCCAAATCTGATCATCTGCCATAGGACCTTCTACAATATCATATGTGTGCATCTTTCCTCTTCGACAATTTACAACAAAATCAAGCCATTCTTCTGTCATTTCAGAAAAACAGAGAATCTTAAGTTCTGGATTTTTAAGATAACTATAATTATTTACGACAGATGCGCCTTTTTTTGTTAATGCCCAGCGTTTCGCTTGTTTTTCTATATTTGTACAATAAAAACCATATCAAAATCCTTATAGTAACCATTGATAAGTATTTTGGGATTAGATACTTCTACATTACTCCCATGATAAATAATCGTGTTTTTCATTATGCTACCACCTCATTTTCTGCGGAATTATCGGCTCCGTTTTCGATTTCAAAATTCAATATATAAATTATAACAGAAATCTTACGCTAAAGGGATTTTTTCCAAAAAACGCAAAAGAGCAGGACGTATCCTCTTTGATGCACCTTGCTCTTTTTGTTTTTATTCCCCTGTTTTTGACTTGGTTCTGTATTTTTGCAATTTTCGGATAACATTTCCTGCTCTATTCGTTGACTTGCTTCTTAATTTTGCAATTCTCGGGTAACATTTCTCGCTCCATTCTTGACTTGCTTTGCAGTTCTTCGCTTCTCGGGTAACGGTGTACCTCTCTCCATTGACTTGCTTTGCAGTTTTACGCTTCCCAGGTAATGATACGACATCCATTCGTTGACTTATTTTTCAGTTCTCTAATTCTCAGGTAATACTGCTCCCTATTTCCGTTGACTCAAATAGCATTTTAGTCAATCAAGTCATCAAACATCTCCAAGTGCTATCCCAAATAATATTTTTCTAATATAAAGTCATTCAAGAATGCCTCGCATTCTTGCTGCGAGGTGCGCGTAATTGCATGACATACTTCTACTGCACACCTCTGCAATCCTGCCTGAGGCTATATCAGCTCAATAACCATAGTAAGAATTTTCAGAATCTCCGTCAGCATAGCATCTTTCCATTCATATAAAATAATCGTAACTGTTCAGCGTCAGAGTCAACCTCCAAAATGCTACGCATTTCGTCGGTGTGGCGTATCCGCCAAATAACATCAACATAAATATTTTTCCGTCAATTTTTCCATTAATCTTGAATTTAACAGGCTTTGTTCCGTTTCGAATGTCATTATTAACTGCTCGCCGGGGTAAATATTATTTAATTGATATAATTCTATTTTCCGTTACTGCTGCTCTTGCATAATCTTGTTTATCCATCATTCCTTCATGTTCCCAATAAATTTCCTGATAAGTTTTCTTCGACAATAGTGTGAAATCTGGATATACGATACCATATCCTTTGAGATAGAGTGGCTTCTCATATTTATAAGGTATATTGTTTCGATAAAAATAATCAGCAAGTATTTTCTCAGACTTAGATCTGACTCTTTCTCCTTTTTCAGTCAAAATCAGTGGCGTACCTTCTTTGAATTCTTTTCCCTGATATTCTTCTTCATACCACATTTTAAGCAATTGATCCCATGTTGACTCTACTGGAGTTACTAATGCTTGCCTTTCTTTGTTCATTGATGTGTAGATTTTCTCTTATTTCATCATCCGAATAATTTTTTGTTATTTTCTTTATTTGCTTAAGTCTTGCTTCTGCTTTTTTCACCACTGATTCATTATAATTCTTTTGTGCCAGAAGCCTTGCCAGTTCCATCTCCGCTTTTGGAATGTAAGTTTCATTATCTGCGCTCATATACTGATAATAACGTGGCTTGCTTTTATCGCATGAAATTCGAAGACGTCCTTCCGGCGCTGATTCCAGACCTGATCTTGCTTTATTTATAATAGTTTCTAAACGCTTTTGCTCCTGGACAAGCAAATGTCTTAATTCTTGCATACGTGTCTCCTTATTAGAAATT
>ENA-OQIO01001554-OQIO01001554.1-human-gut-metagenome-genome-assembly--contig:-NODE-1554-length-11125-cov-1.674759_pt1 | contig 11125 bp, 18 predicted proteins | sample MGYA00242573_ERZ504737 | MGnify/ENA primary metagenome ERZ504737 (study PRJEB26092, sample SAMD00036203) | human gut metagenome | host: Homo sapiens | study: EMG produced TPA metagenomics assembly of... | reverse complement strand
GACGGTCGATGCCGTCGATATCGACGAGTGGGCCGAGGCCAACTGCCGCGAAAACGCGGCGGCGAATGGTTGGCGGAGCGGATCGTCCCGATGCTGGGCGACGCAGGCCGCATCGCGGGCCGGAAATACGATTTCATCGCGGCCAACATCAACCGCAATATCCTCACGATGGACATGCCGGCCTATGCCGAGGCGCTCGATACGGGCGGTGATCTGCTGATGAGCGGATTCCTGGAGGAGGATGTACCGGTCATCGAAGCACGGGCTCGGGCCTGCGGCTGGATCCGATCGAAGTGCGTATGCGCGATGGCTGGGCGATGGTGCACGTAAAGAAAGCGTGAGGTGCCGGGAACGCTCAAGACATACAAGGCGCGGGGAATCGTGCTCAATTCGCTCAAGTACGGCGACAGCGCGATGGTCGTGCACCTGCTGACCGACGCGTTGGGGCGTCAGAGTTACATGGTGCAGGGTGTCCGCAGCAGTCGGGGACGGGGTTCGAAACTGGCGTTGTTCCAGCGATGTTCGCCTCGAATTCGAAGGGCTGACCTCTTCGCGGCAGCAGATGCACCGTTTTCGGGAGGTGCAGAGCGGAATCGTCCTGCAACGAATGCCTTTCGACGTGAGGCGCTCGACGATCGCCCTGTTCATGGCAGAGGTTTTGTACCGTCTTGTCAAGGAGAGCGAGCCTGACAGCCAGTTGTTCGATTTCGTGTGGGAGAGTATCGGGGCGCTGGACAGTATGGAAGAGGGCGTGGCCAATTTCCACCTCTGGTTTCTGGTGAATCTGAGCCGTTTCCTGGGATTTTATCCGGGAAACGAATATATGCCCGGCGCCTGGTTCGATGCCTGCGAAGGATCGTACACCGTGCAAAAGCCGCCGCATGCGACGGTAATGACCCCGGAGAACGCTCGTCTAATGAACGACTTCGTGGAGTGCGACGTACGTTGCCTGGCCGAAATAGGACTCAACCGTACACAGCGGAGCGCTTTTCTGGAGGCTTTGCTGGCCTACTACGGTTACCACCTGGACGCGATCCACGCCGTGCAGTCGGTCCGTATTCTGCAAGAGGTGTTCTGACCGGGAAACCGACATCAGAGGACAACGGACTTTTCCGGCAGGCGACGACGCAGAGCGCTTCTCCGGTGTACCGGGTGCGGAAGCAAAGGCGAACCGGAAGTTTTGCCGGGTACTGAAAAACGAAAGAAAACAGTTCAATGTTATGAAACGAATTTTCTACAGCCTGCTTTTCGCAGGCACCGTATGGACGGCTGCAAGTCAGAATCCGCCCGAAATCAAAACTCCGGACCGGAAAGCGGCCGAACGGATCGAGGAGTATTATCTGTCGAAGATGCTTCCGGATTCGATGCAGTTCAAAGCACCCTCCCTCTATCCGGCGGACTATTTCAGTCCTTCGACCACCATGACGCCGGTGATTTCGATGAGTTCGCTCATGGAGATCCGAACCAAATACGCACTGCGCCGCATAGATATCGTTCCCTATAAAGTGCGCAGCGGCTGGTTCTCGATTTCCAACGGCCAGGCCCAGAACTGGAGTCCCTATCCGGACGGGCATCTCGACGCCCGGACCCTCTCGTTTCCCGTACCGCGGTAACGACCCCGATCTTGCGTTGTGCGGCTGGTCATCGAGGACGACCGTACCGTTTTCAAACCGACATTCCGTTTCCCGGAGCGAATTCTGTTCCGGGAAATTTTCGTTTCCAACTCCCGCATCCGCAAATTTGGTATTTATGCGTAACGGATTCCGGCAAAAAAATCGCTTCTTTGCACACTTGTTAATGTGTAGTTTATGAAGAAAAGTTTGATTCGACAACTTAAAAGCGAAGACTGGGTGATCGTCGGGGCCGGCGCAGCGATTCTCCTGCTCGCCCTGCTGTTTCCCCGCTGGATGCCTGCGATGCCCAAAGACCTCTCCTCCGCCGGAAATTGGATGAGCGCCGGAGCGATGTTCCTCTTCCTGCTGGTTTTGACGGGTGTCTGTCAGCGGATATTGGGCCGTCCGCTGCGTCGTTTCGCCGTTTCGCTGCTCGCCATTTTCGGCGTGGCTCTGCTGTCGCAAGCCGTGGCTTCGATCCCCGCAATTAAACGACTGGGCTTCGAGGCGGTTTTCTTTTCGGTGATCTTCGGCCTGGTCATCAGTAACTTTTTCCGGGTGCCCGAGTGGTTGAAACCGGCGATCCAGAGCGAGTTTTACATCAAGATCGGTATCGTCTGCTGGGTGCGACGATCCTCTTCGGCGAAGTGCTCCAATCGGGCGTTTACGCGCTGATCCAGGCTTTCATCGTCGTCTTTACGGTGTGGTACTTCGCCTTCTGGCTGGCCCGGCGGATGCGTGTGGACGAGGAAACCTCGACGATGCTCGCCAGCTCGGTCAGCATCTGCGGCGTTTCGGCCGCCATCGCCACCTGCGGCGTAATCCGGGGCGACAACAAGAAACTCTCCTACATCATTTCGCTGGTGCTGGTCTGCGCCGTGCCGATGATGTACGTGATGCCCTGGCTGGCCGGTCTGCTGCTGCCGACTGTGGTGGCGAACCCCGAAACCGTGCAGGAAGTCGCAGGCGCCTGGATGGGCGGAACGATCGATACGACGGGTGCGGTCGTAGCGTCGGGTGCTCTGCTGGGTGAAACGGCCGAACAGACGGCCATCATCGTCAAGTCGTCGCAGAACGTCCTGCTGGGTATCGCGGCGTTCGTCATTTCGCTGTATTGGTCTTACAAGGGACAGAAGAAACGTCAGCGCCCCAGCGTGCGGGTGATCTGGGAGCGCTTCCCGAAATTCGTGGTGGGTTTCGTCGCGGTATCGCTCCTCTTCAGCCTCTTCTTCGCCGGCAGCGAAGCCGCGTCGGCCCGCACTTCGGCCAAGATGTTCAGCAATACGCTCTTCAGTATCGCGTTCGTCTGCATCGGCTCGAAACCCGTTTCCGGGATATTTTCTCGAAGGAAACCGCCGCACGTTCTGGGCTTTCATGACGGCCAGATGTTCAACATCGTAGTCACGCTGATCGTGGCCTACCTGCTGTTCGGCGTACTGAAACCCTATCTGAATTAGGATCGGGGAATCCGAAAGGTACAGCAATCGGCACTCTTTTGGGAGTGCCGATTTCGTTGCCGGGCTATCGTTTGCGGCGGAAGAAGTAGCTTTCTGCCTGCGTTTCTCCTCCTGCGAGCGGGCGACATAGACCTTTTCGCCCGTATAGGGGTTTTCGCCCGTGTAGAACATCACCGACGAAAAGTCATCGGTGTAGGGGTCAGATCCTGCACCTGCTCCAGGTCGAAGTGGAGTTTGCCCAACACCTTGTCCGCCAGCGAGCGCATGTCGCGCTCCGTGCATCCCGGGTGCGAGGAGATGAAATAGGGAATCAGCTGGTACGGCAGCCCTTCGCGGCGGCAGATCCGGTTGAAATCGGCGTTGAGCGTTCGAACATCACGAACGGCGGCTTGCGCATCAGTTTCAGCACGGCATCCTCGGTATGTTCCGGCGCCACTTTGAGGCGGCCCGACGTATGATGACGGATGACCGTATCGAGGTAATCGCTGCCGTCGAACAGGTCGTAGCGGATACCGCTGCCGATAAAAGCCTTCTTGACCCCCTTGACCGCCCGCACTTTGGCATAGAGATCGAGCAACGGACGATGGTCGTTATCGAGGTTGGGCACATCTTCGGATGCAGACACGACGCACGGCGGCATTTGCTGCACAGCTCCCGGTCACGGCCGCCCATGCGGTACATGTTGGCCGAAGGCGCTCCGATGTCCGAAAGGTAACCCCGGAAATCGGGCATGCGGGTCACCCGCTCTACTTCGCGAAGGATGGATTTTGCTGCGCGAAGTGATGAACTTGCCCTGGTGGGCCGATATGGTGCAGAAGGAGCAGCCGCCGAAACAACCCCGATGGATATTGACCGAGTGCTTGATCATCTCCCAGGCCGGAATGTCGCCACGACCCCGGTAGCGGGGGTGCGGCGCCCGCTCGTACGGCAGATCGAACGAATGATCCAGCTCCTCGGTCGTAAGCGTCGCGTTGGGCGGCGTGATGACCGCATAGCGGTCGCCGACACCTTCGACGAGCGTTTCGTCCGGTTCCATCAGGTTGCTCAAGGTTTCGATGCGGGTGAAGTTCTTCCCAAAGGCCCGCTTGTCGGCCACGCACTCCTCGTAGGAGTGCAGGCGGATCGTTCGGGTGGGATCGAGCCGCTCCACATAGCTGCGGTCGGCCATGAATCCCACCTGTCGGATATTTCGCAACAACTTGGCGTTGAATCCGTTGTTCATCGCCCGCGCACCTGTTGAATCACCCGCTCGCCCATGCCGTAGATCAAAAGGTCGGCCCCGCTGTCGGCGAGGATCGAGGGATGGAGCGAATCGCTCCAGTAGTCGTAGTGGGTCAGGCGGCGCAATGAAGCCTCGATACCGCCGATGACCACCGGCGTACGCGGAAAGAGCCGCTTGAGAATCTGCGTATAGGTTTTGACCGCATAGTCGGGGCGGAATCCTGCTTTCCCGCCGGGCGTGTAGGCATCGTGCTGCGCAACCGGATGTTGGCGGTATAGTGGTTCACCATCGAATCCATCGCCCCGGCCGTCACGCCGAAGAAGAGGCGCGGAGTGCCGAGCTTGGTGAATCCCGCAGGTCGTCCCGCCAGTTGGCTGGGGCACAATCGCCACACGATACCCTTCGGCTTCGAGCAGACGGCCGACGAGCGCGCGCCGAACGACGGGTGGTCGATGTAGGCATCGCCCGTGAAGAGGATCACGTCGAGTTGATCCCAGCCGCGTGCGCGGACTTCCTTGAGGGTAGTGGGCAGAAACATTTCAATCTCGATTTTTATTCTTCCGCAAGCCCCGCAGCGGCATAGGCGTCCCACTTAGCCAACACGGTACGGAAATCTTCCGGCAGTTCGCTTTCGAAATAGACCTGTTCGCCCGTAGTGGGATGCTGGAAGCCGAGGCTTTTGGCATGGAGTGCCTGCCGGGGCATCGCGGCGAAGCAATTTTCGATAAACTGTTTGTATTTGTTGAAGGTCGTACCCTTGAGGATGCGGTCGCCGCCGTACCGTTCGTCGCCGAACAGGGGGTGTCCCTTCCACTGCATGTGGACGCGGATCTGGTGTGTGCGGCCCGTTTCGAGGCGACATTCAATGAGGGTTACGTAACCGTAGCGTTTCAGCACCCGGTAGTGGGTCACGGCGTGCTTGCCGTCCGAGCCGTCTTCGAAGACCCACATCTTCTGCCGGTCTTTGGGGCTGCGGCCGATGTTGCCGGTAATGGTGCCTTCGTCCTCCTCGAAATTTCCCCACACTAGCGCCACGTACCGCCGCGTGATCGTATGGTCGAAGAACTGTTTGGCGAGCCGGGCGTGCGCCCGCTCGTTTTTGGCGATCACCAGCAGCCCCGAGGTGTTCTTGTCGATGCGGTGCACCAGTCCGGCCCGCATATCGCCCTCCTGGAACAGGGGCAGATTCTGCAAATGGTATGTAAGGGCGTTCACGAGCGTTGCGGAGTAGTTGCCGTGACCGGGATGGACGACCATGCCCGCAGGCTTGTTGACCAGCAGCAGGTCGTCGTCCTCGTAGGGAATTTCGAGCGGGATGTTTTCGGGAATGATCTCGATTTCGCGCTTGGGATAGGCATCACCAGCGAGATGCGGTCGCCGGGTTTGACCTTGTAGCTCGACTTCGCGGGTTTGCCGTTGACCAGGATATTGCCTGCGTCGCAGCCGTCTGGATGCGGTTGCGCGAACAACGCTCCATGTGGATCGTCAGGAACTTGTCCAACCGCAGCGGGCTTTGCCCCCGGTCGGCCGTGATGCTGTAATGTTCGTACAGCTCGTCCTGCTCGCCGGCAGCGTCGTCCTCGAGTTCGTCCGGATCGGGTATGTATTGCGATTCGCTCATCGGACGTGTGCGTTATTGGAAAAATTCGTCTTCCGCTGTCTCTTCGTCCGGGAAAAGCCCGTCCGTCGATGACCGGCTCCGGCTTCGACGGGACGGTTGGCCAGACTGTCCAGACGAACACGGGCCAGCGAATCGGCCGTTTCAGCGTCGAGGCGGCGCAGCTCTTCGGCGGCTTTTATCATCTCCTTATCGGCCGCAGCGCTTTGGGCGGTGACTTTGGCAGCATCGAGGGTCAGCTTCAGATCGACCTTCGCACCCAGCCGGGCACGGCTGCCGGCCGAAGGCGTCTGCAGATAAACCCGGGCTTCCCGCTGGTTCAGCAGGTTGATTCCCTCGTCGAAGGAGATCTTGCCGATGTTGAGCCCCAGCTCCCACAAACGGCTTTTGGCCTGTTGGAGGTGAAGCCCCACGGTCTTCGGCACGAGTGTCGAAACGGAACCGCTCTCCCCGACGTAAAGGGTGACGCCGCTGCCCGCTTCGAGCTGTACGCGGCTTTTCTCCGAGACTCGCTTGCCGTCGGCGTACTCTTCGAGCACGTAATTGGTCGCCAGATCGGGACGATAGACGATCTGTTCGATCCCCAGCCGGCCACTTCGAGCATATTCTTGGCCTGGCGCAGCGAACGGCCGGCGACATAGGCACCGTCACCATCTTCTGCCGATAGGAGTTGATCGTGACATAGACCTTCCGGCCGGGTTTCACCCCGACGCCCTTTTCCGGGAGTTGGTCCAGCACCACGCCCCCGTCGTAGGCAGGCACATACAGCGAGTCGTTGACGATGATTTCCAACCCCTGACGGCGGGCCTCCCCGAGAGCCTCCTCGAGCGGAATGCCTGTCAGGTCGGGCACCGTACGGTGCGCACTGTGGCGCGTGCCCAGCAACAGCAGCAAGTGAGTTGCGACGCCCAGCACGAGCAGCACGCAGACGATGATGAAAAGGTGTTTCAGAAAAGGATGCTCACCGACTTTCGCCCAATATTTTTTCAGTTGTTCCAGCATGGTATTGTTCTGTCGTTTTTGTTCGGGGATCGGAACTGCCTGGCAACGGTACGTACCGATCCGTTTCGTCTGTTTCAGGGTATCTCGTTATCCGATCTCGCGGTAAAAGGTGTCGCGTTCGACGGCCCGGTAGCCGGCTGCCGCGACGATGCGGCGCATCTCCTCCGTGGTCATCGCCGGACGCTGATCGTCGCTCCGGCCATCGAGTAGATTTTGGTCGTATCGTCGATCGTGCCGTCGATGTCGTCCGCACCGAAAGCCAGAGCCAGCTCCGTAGTCGCTTTGCCGTACATCACCCAGTAAGCCTTGATGTGGGGAATGTTGTCCAGGTAGATGCGGCTCATGGCCAGCATCCGCAGGTCCTCGGTCACGGAAACCTCGCCGATTTCCGACATGCGGTTGCCGAAATTGCGGTATTTGAGCGGGATGAAGGCGTTGAAGCCGCCCGTCTGGTCCTGCTGGCGGCGCAGCGGTCGAGGTGGTCGATGCGGTGTTCGACACACTCGATATGGCCGTAGAGGATCGTGGCGTTGGTCGGGATCCCCAGCCGGTGTGCAGCAGCATGCACCTCGAACCACTCTACGGTCGAACCTTTATCGGGACAGATTCGGGCACGCAGCTCCTCGTCGAAAATTTCGGCACCCCCGCCCGGTATCGCCTCCATCCCGGCGCTGCGGAGCAGACGCAACCCTTCGTCGATAGTCAGCCCCGCTTTGCGGATCATGTAGGAGAGCTCGATGGCGGTGAAGGCCTTGACGGTCGCTTCGGGCAGGATCGCCTTCACGCGGCGGATCATCTCGACGTAATAGTACAAATCGTGCTCGGGATGCACGCCTCCGACGATATGCACTTCGGTTACGCCCTGTCCGGCGTGGTCGCGGGCGATCCGTTCGACCTCTTCCAGGGAGTAGTCCCACGCCTCGGGACTTCCCTTCGGACGGCGGTAGGAACAAAAATTACAGTTGAACACGCACAGTTCGTGGGTTCGATGTGGAAATTGCGGTTGAAATAGACCTTGTCGCCGCTCACGCGCTCCTTGCGCCGGGCGGCCAGCTCGCCCAACAGCCAAAGCGGAGCTTCGTGCCAGAGCACGAGGGGCTTCGGCAGGGGCGATCCGCTCGTCGGAGCGGACCTTGCGGACAATATCTTCGAGTTGCGGGGACATCATTTCGGTGCTTTGCGGTAAAGGTAAACTGCGATGCAGAGGTAGAGGACGTTCGGTATCCAGACGGCGATCCAGGGCGGCAGCGTACCGCTCTTGGCAAACTCCTCGAAGAAGCGGATGAGAGAGATATACGAGAAGCAAAGGGCAATGCCGATGCCGATGTGGAGTCCCGTGCCGCCCCGCACCTTGCGCGAGGAGAGCGAAACACCGATGAGTGTCAGAATGAACGTACCGACAGGATAGGCGTAACGGGCGTGTTGTTCGACCTGAATGATGTTGATCGAGTCGGAACCCTTGCTTCGCTGCTGTTCGAGGAACTGGTTCAGTTCCACTATATTCATTGTTTTTATCAACTGGTCAGTGCGCCCCAATTCATTGACATCCAGATTAATGAGTGTGTCCAGATTGCGGTGTTGCGTGAAAGTTTCCACACCGAGCGAATCGAACGTGCGGGTGGTATATCGTCGGGCCGACCACCGCTTGGTTTCGGGATTGAACCTCACCTCTGCGGCTTCGAGCGATGCGGTCATCGCTCCCGATTCGTACTCTTCCAGGCTGAAGAACGAAGCCTGGTTCGATTCCTTGGAGTAGTTGCGGATATAGGCGAACGTACCGGGTTCGATCTGACGGTAGATATTTTTATCGTATTGGAAACGCGCCTTGCGCGGGATGTATTGGTTCTCGAAAGCCACGCAGCTGCGCTGCGACACCGGAATCAACCAGAGGTTCAACCCCAGAGAGAGCGAAGCGATGATGAGCGCCCCCAGGAAATAGGGCCACATCAGCCTTCGGAAACTCATGCCGCCCGAAAGCATAGCCACGATCTCGGTCTGATAGGCCATTTTCGAGGTGAAGAAAATGACGGCGATGAAGGTGAACAGTCCGCTGAACTGGTTGATGAAGAACGGGATGAAATTCAGGTAATAGTCGAAAATGATCGCCTTGAGCGGCGCTTTCGTTTCCGTAAAGTTGTCGATCTTCTCCACGTAGTCGAAGATCACCACGACCACGATGATCATCGCGATAGCAAGAAGTAGGTGCTCAAGAACTTGCCGAGGATATACCGGTCGAGGATCTTGAATCCGGGGAAGCGGAAATGCGGGAGCTTTCGTTTCATCGTGGTTCGAGTGTTACAGCCTGCGGCCGAGTTTGGCGACCATCCGCTCCTTCCAAGGGGTGAAATCCCCGGCCCCGATGTGTCGGCGGGCCTCGGTGACCAGCCGCAGGTAGAATGCGATGTTGTGCAGCGAAGCGATCTGCGCCCCGAGCATCTCCTGGCAGATCGTCAGATGGTGCAGGTAGGCTTTCGTATAGACGTGATCGACGAAGGCGGTGCCTTCGGGATCGATCGGGGAGAAGTCGTCCTCCCATTTCTTGTTGCGGATATTGATCGTGCCTTCCGAGGTGAAAATCTGTCCGTTGCGTCCGTTGCGCGTGGGCATCACGCAGTCGAACATATCGACGCCCCGGGCGATGCCTTCGAGGATATTGATCGGCGTGCGACCCCCATCAGGTAGCGGGGGCGGTCTTCGGGTAGGATGGCATTCACCACCTCGATCATCTCGTACATCACGTCGGTCGGCTCGCCTACGGCAAGACCGCCGATGGCATAGCCGTCCGCGTCATACTGTTTGACATTTTCGGCTGCCCGCGCCCGCAGGTCGGGATAGGTACAGCCCTGTACGATGGGGAACAGCGCCTGGTAATGGCCGTATTTGGGCGAGGTCTGGCGGTAACGGTTGAAACAACGGTCGAGCCAGCGCTCGGTCAGAGCGAGCGACTTGGCGGCATAATCGCGCGGCGAGTCGCCCGGCGGGCACTCGTCGAAGGCCATCATGATATCGGCGCCGATCGTACGCTCCGTGTCGATCACGCTTTCGGGCGTGAACAGATGGCGCGAACCGTCGATGTGGGACTGGAAATGGCATCCCTCCTCCTTGAGCTTGCGGCAGCCCGCCAGCGAGAAGACCTGAAAGCCGCCGCTGTCGGTGAGCATCGGCCCGTCCCAGGTCGAGAAGCGGTGCACGCCGCCCGCCCGCTCGAGAATATCCATACCGGGACGCAGATAAAGGTGATAGGTGTTGGCCAGGATGATCTGGGCCCGGGCTTCGTCGCGCACGTCGCGGTGAAAGATGCCCTTGACGGTCGCCGCCGTACCTACGGGCATAAAGATCGGGGTCTTCACCACGCCGTGATCGGTCTGCAATTCGCCCGCTCGCGCCTGCGAAGAGGGGTCTTTATGTTGGAGCGTAAATTTCATAGATGTCTATATAACGTACAAAAGTACGTAAAACTATTTATAATTCATAAAAAATGGTCGCAACAGTGTGCATCGCGGTCATGTCGCGGCCGGTCGGTGCGGCGGGAGGGAAGGATGGTGAAAAGTCGGCGCGAAATAACGGGGCCGGGAATATACGGCGGCGACTGTCAAGGGCATCTTTCACCGCGACGTGCGCGACGAAGCCCGAATGCGGTTTGTTTTATTTGATTGCAAATAAAATTGTATTTTATTTGGTAATCAACAAAGAAATGTTTAATTTCGGATCAGGAGGAAAACTTCTTCCGGCCCTGTTCCGGGAATTTTCAGAACTCTCGGAACAGGGTTCGACCGAAAACCCTGAAATTAATCCGTTATGAAACATTTCGGACTTTTTTCGCTATTTTTCGGGTTCTGACTGTGGCTGGCTGTACGGCCGATCCGGGCGCGGAGCCGGGGCCTTTCGGTGAAAACCCTCCGACTGCTGAAAATCCGCATGCAGTCCCTGTCGAACAGGCTCTCGAAGAGTTGCAATCCGTCCTCGAAGAGATCGATACTCCCGCGGAAGATGGCGCTGTCACCCGCAGCGAAGCCACGGCCGACGTGGAGGATCTGCTCTACATCGTCAATTTCGAGAACGAGGCGGGCTATGCCATTCTGGGGGCCGACGCCGGTTGGAGCCGGTCTATGCGGTTGTCGATGAAGGAAGCCTCACGACCGAAGATTTCCGGTATGCCGTAACGGTTACTCCCGAGCAGGCCGAAGCGGACGGTGAATTGGTATTCCCCCTG
>ENA-OQIO01001552-OQIO01001552.1-human-gut-metagenome-genome-assembly--contig:-NODE-1552-length-11147-cov-2.998185_pt1 | contig 11147 bp, 17 predicted proteins | sample MGYA00242573_ERZ504737 | MGnify/ENA primary metagenome ERZ504737 (study PRJEB26092, sample SAMD00036203) | human gut metagenome | host: Homo sapiens | study: EMG produced TPA metagenomics assembly of... | reverse complement strand
GTTCGTTGCGCGGTGCTCGCCGTCGGTTCCGTCGCCTTCTACTACATTCCGCAGTGGTTCGGCGCGACGCGTGATGATGATCATCGCTCGATCATCGTCGGCATCGGCACCTGCGCCTTCTCCTCGCTGCGACCATCATGACGCTGTATGCCGGCGAAGGCAAGCAGGGCGCGGCACTGTCCGCCTACAACCTTGCGGCTGGTCTGACCACGTTTGCCGGCCCTGGCATCGCCACCATCCTGCTGCCGACCATCGGCTACGGCGGCGTGTGCTGGACGTACGCGGCCCTGTACGTGCTGGCGTTCATCCTGACGCTGTTCATCCGTCCGCAGCAGCCTGGCTTCGACAGCCACGGCCACCGCATCAAGAAGTCCGCCGACTCCGTCAAGGAAGTCGCGGCCGAAGCCAAAGAAGATGCGCCTGCCGTCGCCTGACCCCGTCCATGTCGGGCGCCTGCCCCACGGGCGTCCGACACTTTGACAAAACACAACAATTTTCAAGTACCATTGCCCACGCATAACCCACAATGAAGGAGAACATCATGAGCAAGCCCATGACCGCATTCACCACTGATTTCCAGCATTCCGGCATGGTCGCCAAGGATTTGGACGAGACCATCGCCTTCTACACCGAGAAGCTCGGCTTTGAGGTCGCTGGCATCTTCCACAACGGCGAGAACCGCTGCGCCTTCCTGCGTTACGGCCACCTGACCATCGAGACCTGGGAGGGCGAGCCGGCCCCGATGACCGCCGGTGCCATCAACCACTGGCTTTCGACACCCCGGACATCGAAGCGGCCTTCGAAAACGCCAAGGAACTCGGCCTGAAGTTCAAGGACACCGAGATCCAGCACATCGACAGCTTCTGGGAGCACGGCATCCGCTTCTTCAACGTGTACGGTCCGAACGGCGAGACCATCGAGTTCTGCCAGATCGTCTGATTGTTCGGCTGATAAAGACGAGGGGCGTTCCCATCCACAGCAACGGGATGGGAACGCCCCTCGTCTTTGTGTATGTGTTTGCATACGCGTTTTTTCGCGCGTATGCAAACACATATTGCGCGTGTGCCGTCACGCTTCCGTGTTGCAGACGTCCGTGACGTAGGACTGCACGAATCGCAGCGCGGCGCCGATGATGTTCTGGTCTTCCACGCACAGGCTCTTGCGCAGCGTGAAGCGGGTGTCGTGGAACGCGCTTTTCTCATCGATTAAGGACTTGAGCCTGTCCGTATCGTCCGAATCGAGATACCCGTGCCGCTTCGCCGCCGATGATGATGTCGCCGGCAAGCAGCGCGCGGATGTTGCTTACGGCCTGTGCCACGTTGGCAAGCCAATGGTCGAAGCGCTTGCGATGATCGTGCTCGCCCTGCCTCAGCACGCTGAAGAATCCCGACAGGCTTTCGCCGTCCTCCAGCAGGGTCTCCGGCGAGCAGTACGTGTCCATGCAGCCGTATTGGCCGCAGTAGCATTTGTTGCCGCCGGGCACAAGCGTCATATGTTCGATGACGCCGTTGCGCAGGTTCGGCCCCTGATAGAGCTGTCCGTCGATGATCACCGCGCCGCCGGGGCGCATTTCCAGATAAACGCAGACCGCGTCGCTCAGCGCGTGGTCGAGCCAGAGTTCGGCCATGGCCGAGGCGTCGGAATCGTGGATCATGATGCTGGGATAATGCACGTTCTGCGCGATGGTGCCCAACTTGACGCCGGTATTGCCCATGATGCTGCCGAAGCTGATGGTCGTTCCGTCCGCGGAGACGATGCCCTGGATGGCGAAGGCGACTCCTAAGACGTCGGTGCCGCCACGTTCGATCTTCTCCGCGAAATCGTTGATGATGCCGCCGATCTTCTGATAGTAAGCATCGGTGTTGCGGTAGGGGAGCGCGGTATGGTGCCGTGCGATGACGCCGCCGTGCAGATCGATGGCGCATAGATTCAGGCTATTGGAGCGCATGGAGACGCCGATGGCTGCTTTGAACCGGGACTTGAACACGAAGGTCTGCGCCTTCCTGCCGCCCGTGGATCCCAGTTGCTCGCCTTTGCCTACAAGACCTTCCTGTTCTAGCGCGCGCAGATTCTGGGTGATGGTGGGCAGACTCAGTCCGAGTTCCCGTTCCAGAACCTGTTTGGTCGCGGGGCCGTTCGCGTACAGATATCTGGTCAGGGCTCGCTTGTTGAGTTCCTTCACTGCCATGGTCGGCGCGGCTTTCATGTCTGCTCCTTTGCGGATGATGTATTACTTCGTCCGATTATACCTTTACAAAAGTATTTTTAGGAAGTTCGCGCGTTTTGCAACAAAAATAAAAGACTTTAAAAAAAGTCGTTTAGAAAATAGCGAAATTGACGTTTGCGAAGTTGACTTTAAATGAACAAAACGTATCAAAACGGTGTTGAAAATAGGTTAAATGTTCGGAAAATAAGGCAAAAAGAACAAAAAAAGATAGTAACTGAACATAAAACACACGACACGACGAAGAATATACAACGCGATTTTTCTCAGGTATATTGTGACTCAGGTCACAACATGATCAGCAACGCAGCTTCCGCCGCGAGGTTGAAGCGAATAACTGAAAACACCTTTGCTATTCCCCAAAGAATCGAGGAGGACTTCAAGTGGCAGACGCAAAGAAGAAGGAAGAGCCGACCAAGCCGACTCCGGAAGAGAAGCTCGCCGCAGCCGAGGCTGAGGTCGACGCTCTGGTCAAGAAGGGCCTGAAGGCTCTTGACGAATTCGAAAAGCTCGATCAGAAGCAGGTCGACCACATCGTGGCCAAGCATCCGTCGCAGCCCTGAACAAGCACTTGGTGCTCGCCAAGATGGCCGTCGATGAGACCCACCGTGGTCTGGTCGAAGACAAGGCCACCAAGAACATCTTCGCCTGCGAGCATGTCACCAACTACCTGCCGGTCAGAAGACCGTCGGCATCATCCGCGAGGACGACGTGCTGGGCATCGACGAGATCGCCGAACCTGTCGGCGTCGTCGCTGGCGTGACCCCGGTCACCAACCGACCTCCACCGCCATCTTCAAGTCGCTGATCGCACTGAAGACCCGCTGCCCGATCATCTTCGGCTTCCACCCGGGCGCACAGAACTGCTCCGTCGCGGCCGCCAAGATCGTTCGCGATGCCGCTATCGCAGCAGGCGCTCCTGAGAACTGTATTCAGTGGATCGAGCATCCGTCCATCGAGGCCACTGGCGCCTGATGAAACATGATGGTGTCGCCACCATCTTGCCACCGGTGGTCCGGGCATGGTCAAGGCCGCATACTCCTCCGGCAAGCCGGCCCTGGCGTCGGCGCGGGCAACGCTCCGGCATACGTTGACAAGAACGTCGACGTCGTGCGTGCAGCCAACGATCTGATTCTTTCCAAGCACTTCGATTACGGCATGATCTGCGCTACCGAGCAGGCCATCATCGCCGACAAGGACATCTACGATCCGCTGGTCAAGGAACTCAAGCGTCGCAAGGCCTATTTCGTGAACGCCGAGGAGAAGGCCAAGCTCGAGCAGTACATGTTCGGCTGCACCGCATACTCCGGCCAGACCCCGAAGCTCAACTCCGTGGTGCCGGGCAAGTCCCCGCAGTACATCGCCAAGGCCGCCGGCTTCGAGATTCCGGAAGACGCCACCATCCTCGCCGCTGAGTGCAAGGAAGTCGGCGAGAACGAGCCGCTGACCATGGAGAAGCTTGCTCCGGTCCAGGCCGTGCTGAAGTCCGACAACAAGGAACAGGCCTTCGAGATGTGCGAAGCCATGCTGAAGCATGGCGCCGGCCACACCGCCGCCATCCACACCAACGACCGTGACCTGGTCCGCGAGTACGGCCAGCGCATGCACGCCTGCCGTATCATCTGGAACTCCCCGAGCTCCCTCGGCGGCGTGGGCGACATCTACAACGCCATCGCCCCGTCCCTGACCCTGGGCTGCGGCTCCTACGGCGGCAACTCCGTGTCCGGCAACGTCCAGGCAGTCAACCTCATCAACATCAAGCGCATCGCTCGGAGGAACAACAACATGCAGTGGTTCAAGATTCCGGCCAAGACCTACTTCGAGCCGAACGCCATCAAGTACCTGCGTGACATGTACGGCATCGAAAAGGCCGTCATCGTGTGCGATAAGGTCATGGAGCAGCTCGGCATCGTCGACAAGATCATCGATCAGCTGCGTGCACGTTCCAACCGCGTGACCTTCCGTATCATCGATTATGTCGAGCCGGAGCCGAGCGTCGAAACCGTCGAACGTGGCGCCGCCATGATGCGCGAGGAGTTCGAGCCGGATACCATCATCGCCGTCGGCGGTGGTTCCCCGATGGATGCGTCCAAGATCATGTGGCTGCTGTACGAGCACCCGGAAATCTCCTTCTCCGATGTGCGTGAGAAGTTCTTCGATATCCGTAAGCGCGCGTTCAAGATTCCGCCGCTGGGCAAGAAGGCCAAGCTGGTGTGCATCCCGACTTCTTCCGGCACCGGTTCCGAAGTCACGCCGTTCGCTGTGATCACCGACCACAAGACCGGCTACAAGTACCCGATCACCGATTACGCGCTGACCCCGTCCGTCGCCATCGTCGATCCGGTGCTGGCGCGTACCCAGCCGCGCAAGCTCGCATCCGATGCTGGCTTCGACGCCCTGACCCACTCCTTCGAGGCTTACGTCTCCGTCTATGCCAACGATTTCACCGATGGCATGGCGTTGCACGCGGCCAAGTTGATTTGGGACAACCTCGCCGAGTCCGTCAACGGCGAGCCGGGTGAAGACAAGATCAAGGCCCAGGAGAAGATGCACAACGCCGCCACCATGGCCGGCATGGCATTCGGCTCCGCGTTCCTCGGCATGTGCCACGGCATGGCCCACACCATCGGCGCTCTGTGCCACGTGGCCCACGGCCGCACCAACTCCATCCTCCTGCCGTACGTGATCCGTTACAACGGTTCCGTGCCGGAGGAGCCGACCAGCTGGCCGAAGTACAACAAGTACATCGCTCCGGAACGCTACCAGGAGATCGCCAAGAACCTTGGCGTGAACCCGGGCAAGACTCCGGAAGAGGGCGTCGAGAACCTGGCCAAGGCCGTTGAGGACTACCGTGACAACAAGCTCGGCATGAACAAGAGCTTCAAGGAGTGCGGTGTGGATGAGGACTACTACTGGTCCATCATCGACCAGATCGGCATGCGCGCCTACGAAGACCAGTGCGCACCGGCGAACCCGCGTATCCCGCAGATCGAGGATATGAAGGACATCGCCATCGCGGCCTACTACGGCGTCAGCAGGAGGAAGGCCACAAGCTGCGCATCGAGCGTCAGGGCGAAGCCGCTACGGAGGAAGCTTCCGAGCGCGCCTGATCGCAATATCGCAACGTGACTCCTTATATAAAAGATGTGAAGTGAAGCGTATATAAGGAGTCGTGCAAAAGGAGCCCGATGGGAAACCATCAGGCTCCTTTTTTATAGTGAGGGGGAAGTGGACCGTCGCCGTTACCTTCCGCGTTCTTCATCGAAAGAAGACGCGTGATTGTGTTGGCGCGACACCGCGAAAAAACGTTGGAAAAACCGCGACACGCGCGAATTCCATATGTTCACCCCTGATGCTTAGATAAAGAAGTTGCCTGATTTTAGGGCTCGCAAATTGTAATTCAAAAAGCGAGCGTGGCACAGCGGCTCACTCCGGTGAGAAGCTGCATGGCTGCGCACTGATGTGGTATGGCCACGGAACTTCCACGGTTCCGGGGGTCTTCTGCGCCGGTGCCCTTGGAAGCAGGCTGGTAAACAGTAAATAACGAATCGCTAGAAAGGGCGGAAGGCAATGGCGGGACAGAAAATCCGCATCAGGCTTAAGTCCTATGACCATGAGGTCATCGACCAATCGGCGAAGAAGATCGTCGAAACGGTGACGAACGCGGGCGCAACTGTGTTGGCCCGGTTCCGCTCCCGACCGAGAAGAACGTGTTCGTCGTTATCCGTTCTCCTCACAAGTACAAGGATTCTCGCGAGCATTTCGAGATGCGCACTCATAAGCGTCTCATCGACATTGTGGACCCGACCCCGAAGGCCGTGGACTCCCTCATGCATATTGATCTGCCGCAGACGTGAACATCGAGATCAAGCTGTAAGGGAGGAGGGAACCATTATGTCTAATCGCACTGCACTGCTGGGCAAGAAGCTCGGTATGTCTCAGGTCTGGGACGAGAACGGTTTCTTCGTTCCTGTGACCCTCGTTGACGTGTCCACCAACGTGGTGACCGCTGTCAAGTCCGAAGAGTCCGACGGCTACAAGGCTGTTCAGCTTGGCTACGGCCAGGTTGACCCGACCAAGGTGACCAAGCCGCTCGCCGGCCACTTCGCCAAGGCTGGCGTCACCCCGCGTCGTCACCTCGCTGAGGTCCGCACCGATAACGCCGAAGAGTTCGAGCCGGGTCAGGAGCTGACCGCTGAGCTGTTCCCGGAAGGCACCCTGGTCGACGTGACCGGTACCACCAAGGGCAAGGGCTTCGCAGGCACCATCAAGCGTTGGGGCTTCAAGTCCTATCGTCGTACCCACGGCTCTCACAAGAACGAGCGTCGTCCTGGCTCTGTTGGCGCATGCGCCACCCCGAGCCGCATCCTCAAGGGCAAGCGCATGGCTGGCCGCATGGGTCATGTGACCAACACCGCGCTGAACCTCACCATCGTTTCGTCGGATGTTGAGAACGGCGTGCTGGCTATCAAGGGCGCCATTCCGGGCCCGAAGGGCAGCATCGTTCTCGTCCGTTCGGCAGTGAAGGGAGCCTGATAAATCATGGCAAACATTACTCTGAACGTCACCGATAACCAGGGCAAGGCCACCGGCACCGTCGATGCCCCGGCTGAGATCTTCGGCTTCTCCGCTGAAGAAGTTCAGTCCCGCATCCCGCTGATCCACCAGGTCGTCATCGCCCAGCTCGCCGCTGCTCGCCAGGCACCCACGCCACCAAGACTCGTGGCATGGTTTCCGGCGGTGGCCGCAAGCCGTGGAAGCAGAAGGGCACCGGTCGTGCTCGTCAGGGCTCCATCCGTGCACCGCAGTGGTACCACGCGGCACCGTGTTCGGTCCGCAGCCGCGTGATTACTCCCAGCGCACCCCGAAGAAGATGAAGGCCGCTGCTCTGAAGTACGTGCTTTCCGATCGTGCCAACGCCGGTCACGTGGCCGTTGTCGACTTCGGTGTTTCCGAAGCCCCGTCCACCAAGGCCGCCGTCGCCGCGCTTACTCCGGTGACCGAGAACAAGTTCACCACCGTGGTGCTCTCTCGCGAGAATGTGAACGAATGGCTTTCCGTTCGTAACATCCCGACCGTTCACCCGATCTTCGCCGATCAGCTCAACACGTACGATGTGGTCACCGCTCAGTACGTGGTCTTCTCCAAGGAAGGCTTTGATGCTTTCCTCGCTGCGAAGGCTGAGCCGGCTGCAAAGGAGGCCTGATTTTCATGGTCGCTATTCACAAGCCCGCACACGACATCATCCTCAAGCCTGTCGTTTCTGAGAAGAGCTACGCTCTGTCCGATCGCGGTCAGTACACCTTCGTGGTGGCCCCGAACGCGAACAAGGTTCAGATCAAGCAGGCAATCGAAGAGATCTTCAATGTCAAGGTGACGAACGTCAACACCCTCAACCGCGCCGGCAAGCGCCAGCGCACCCGCAACGGTTTCGGCCAGCGCGTCAATCAGAAGCGCGCCATCGTGACCGTCGCCGAGGGCCAGACGATCGACATCTTCGGTAACTGAAGCTAGCCGAGAAAAGTTAAAGGAAGAACTAGATTATGGCTATCCGCGTTTATAAGCCGACGACTGCAGGCCGCCGTAACGCGTCCGTCTCGGACTTCTCCGAGCTTACGCGCTCCACGCCTGAGAAGTCGCTGGTTCGCAAGCTCAGCAAGACTGGCGGTCGTAACTCCTACGGCCGTATGACCTCCCGTCATCGCGGCGGCGGTCACAAGCGCCAGTACCGTCTCATCGACTTCAAGCGTTGGGACAAGGACGGCGTGCCGGCCAAGGTCGCTCACATCGAGTACGACCCGAACCGTTCCGCCCGCATCGCACTGCTGCACTACGCAGACGGTGAGAAGCGTTACATCATCGCTCCGGAAGGCATCAAGCAGGCGACGTCATCGAGACCGGCGCTCAGGCTGATATCAAGCCGGGCAACAACCTGCCGCTGCGCAACATCCCGACCGGTACCGTGGTGCACGCGATTGAGCTCCGCCCGCTGGGTGGCGCCAAGATCGCCCGCTCCGCCGGTGCTGCCGTGCAGCTCGTCGCCAAGGATGGCGCCTACGCTCAGCTGCGTATGCCGTCCGGCGAAATCCGCAACGTGGACGCTCGCTGCCGCGCGACCGTTGGTGAGGTCGGTAATTCCGATCACGCCAACATCCAGCTTGGCAAGGCAGGCCGCGCTCGTTGGATGGGCAAGCGCCCGATCACCCGTGGTGAGTCCATGAACTGTCGATCACCCGCACGGCGGTCGTACCGCGGTGGCAAGCCGCCGGTTTCTCCGTGGGGCAAGGGCGAGGTTCGTACCCGCCGTCCGAAGAAGCTTCGAACAAGATGATTGTTCGTCGTCGCCCGAATGGTAAGAACCGTAAGTAAGGGAGTGTCGAGTAGATGACTCGTAGCATCAAGAAGGGCCCCTTCGTCGACGCCCACCTGCAGAAGAAAGTCGACGAGCAGAACGAGAAGGGTACGCACAACGTCATCAAGACGTGGTCCCGTCGTTCGATGATCACCCCTGATTTCATCGGACACACCTTCGCCGTTCATGATGGCCGCAAGCATGTTCCGGTGTTCGTCACCGAATCCATGGTTGGCCACAAGCTCGGTGAGTTCGCCCCGACCAAGACCTTCAAGGGTCATGTGAAGGACGACAAGAAGGCACGCCGCTAAAGGAGAGTAAGGACACATGGAAGCTAAAGCAATCGCTCGTCACGTCCGCGTGACGCCGCGCAAGGCTCGCCGTATGGTCGACCTCATCCGAGGCAAGAAGCGACCGAAGCCATCACCATTCTGAAGTTCGCTCCGCAGGACGCATCCCTCCCGGTGCGTAAGGTCCTGGAGAGCGCCATCGCGAACGCTCGTGTGAAGGCCGACAAGGCCGGCGAGCCGTTCCGCGAGAACGACCTGGTCGTGAAGGAGACCTATGTGGACGAAGGCGTGACGCTCAAGCGTTTCCGCGCCCGTGCACAGGGCCGTGCCGCTCGTATCAACAAGCGCACCAGCCACATCACGGTCGTCGTCGCTAACAAGGAAGGAAACCGCTAAAGATGGGTCAGAAGATCAATCCGTTTGGCTACCGCCTGGGAATCACTGAGAACCATCGTTCCAAGTGGTTCTCCGATTCCAACAAGGTTGGCGAACGCTACCGCGACTTCGTTCTCGAAGATGACGCCATCCGCAAGGCCATGAGCAAGGACCTCGAGCGTGCGGGCGTGTCCCGCATCGTCATCGAGCGTACCCGCGACCGCGTGCGTGTGGACATCCACACCGCTCGTCCGGGCATCGTCATCGGCCGTCGTGGCGCTGAGGCTGAGCGCGTTCGCGCCAAGCTCGAGAAGCTCACCGGCAAGCAGGTCCAGCTCAACATCTTCGAAGTGAAGAACGCCGCACTGGACGCCCAGCTCGTCGCACAGGGCATCGCTGAGCAGCTCACCAACCGCGTGACCTTCCGTCGCGCGATGCGTAAGGCCCAGCAGGATGCCATGCGTGCAGGCGCCAAGGGTATCCGTATCAAGCTCTCCGGCCGCCTTGGTGGCGCCGAAATGAGCCGTTCCGAGTTCTATCGCGAGGGTCGCGTTCCGCTGCAGACCCTGCGTGCCCTCATTGATTACGGCTTCTTCGAGGCCAAGACCACTTACGGCCGTATCGGCGTGAAGGTCTGGATCTACAAGGGTGATATGACCGAGCGTGAGTTCGAAGAGCAGCAGGCACAGCAGGGCAACAACCCGCCAGGGACGTCGCGGCGATCGCGTCCGCGCCGTGGTCAGCGTAACGCTGCCCAGCAGCAGAACGCAGCAGCAGAGGCTCCGGCCGCAGCTGAGGCACCTGCCGCAACGGAAACGAAGGAGTGAGCTGAGAAATGCTTATCCCAAAGAGAACCAAGTATCGTAAGCAGCACCGTCCGGTCCGCCGTGGTATGTCCAAGGGCGGCAACGAGATCGCATTCGGCGATTTCGGTATTCAGGCTCTTGCTCCAGCTTATGTGACCAACCGTCAGATCGAGCCGCTCGTATCGCCATGACCCGCTACATCAAGCGTGGTGGCCGCGTGTGGATCACGATCTTCCCGGATCGTCCGCTGACCAAGAAGCCGCTCGGCACCCGAATGGGTTCCGGTAAGGGTACTCCGGAATTCTGGATCGCCAACGTCCACCCGGGTCGCGTTATGTTCGAGATCGGTGGCGTGTCCGAGGATGTCGCTCGTGAGGCTCTGCGCCGCGCAATCGACAAACTCCCCATGAAGTGCCGTGTTATTGCTCGTGAAGGCGGTGACATCTGATGGCAGTCGGAACTGCAGACTACACCATGAAGAATCTCAACGAGAAGACCAACGAGGAGATCGAGGGCTTCCTCAAGAAGTCCAAGGAAGAGCTGTTCAACCTGCGCTTCCAGTCCGCGACCGGTCAGCTCGAAAACACCGCCCGCCTCAAGGCGGTCAAGCACGACATCGCCAGGATGTACACCATCCTGCGCGAGCGTGAGCTCGGCATCAGCCAGGCCCCCGAGGCGACCGAAACGAAAGTTGAGGAGAAGTAATGGCTGAAGAGCGTAACTTCCGCAAGGTTCGTCGCGGTTACGTCGTGTCCGATAAGATGGACAAGACGATTTCCGTCGAGCTCGAGCAGCGTTCGACCACCCGCTGTACGGCAAGGTCGTGCGTTCCACTCGTACGGTCAAGGTCCATGATGAACACAACGAGGCTCACATTGGCGACCTCGTGAGTATTATGGAGACTCGGCCCCTGAGCAAGACCAAGCGTTGGCGTCTCGATAGCATTATCGAGCGCGCTAAGTAAATAAGTTCGGCAAGGCTCCGTGAGTCACCCCGCCTGCTTCAAGCAGGCAGGCGGGGTGCTTGGGGAGAACCAGCTCGGCTAAGGAGAATCAATGATTCAGCAGGAAACGCGGCTTCATGTCGCCGACAACACGGGTG
>ENA-OQIO01001551-OQIO01001551.1-human-gut-metagenome-genome-assembly--contig:-NODE-1551-length-11150-cov-1.778100_pt1 | contig 11150 bp, 16 predicted proteins | sample MGYA00242573_ERZ504737 | MGnify/ENA primary metagenome ERZ504737 (study PRJEB26092, sample SAMD00036203) | human gut metagenome | host: Homo sapiens | study: EMG produced TPA metagenomics assembly of... | reverse complement strand
CAGACGTACGTAGCTGTACATCGATCGATGCTCAGACGTACGTAGCTGTACATCGATCGATGCTCAGACGTACGTAGCTGTACATCGATCGATGCTCAGACGTACGTAGCTGTACATCGATCGATGCATCAAATAAGTGAAAATGGCTCAGTTCCGGTTCTTCTTTCGGATTTCGCTCAAACCGAAGAATATACTGTTCCAGTAATTTCTCAACTTCTTTCTGATTATCCAGTTTGCCAAGATACTCTTTCTCTTTGAGCAACTGCCAGCCTGCTTTTCCATCAAGACCAGCGTCTTTAAAAAATGTCAGTAACTTATCATTTACCCACTTCACCGTACAGGAAGCCACATAATGATAGGCACACTGACAGCTTCCAGTAAACTGAATAGCTCTCATTTCTTCTATAAAGGAATCTGCACTGAAATAATATCCGTCATCTTCCTGAACCAGACAAAGTGCCTGATAACCTGACATCACAATATTCAGTGCGATATCTTGATTGTCCACCAGAAAGATATAAGTCTGTACTGTCCCTTCTGGATTGATTTCCATATAATGCTTCAAAAACTTCTTGTTCAAACTTATCACTTCCTTTCAGGCAAAGAAAAAGACGCAAGCCACATTTCTATGACTCACGCTTTACTTCGCTCACAATATTCTATTTTCATTAGTTATCTGCTAAATTGTTTACTAGCAACATTAATACATAAATCAATTCCTTGAGAATAATCTCTTCCGCAATCGCTCTATGCTGATTAGCAGCTCTTACCCATGCCATCTGATCTTTCTCTTTATCCGGTAATGGTTCTTTTTCTTCCAACTGTTTCAGGATCACTCCTTCCCGTTCTCTTGCTGCCTTATCTACTTCCAGAAGGTGTTCTCCAATTGTATCCTGTAAAAGCATCACCTGATAGGTTGAATTTCGATGGTTTTTCAGATAATCTCTGCGAAGAAAACCATACTTGCCAAGTTGCTCCATCTGTTCACCGGATTTATAGGTGAGATTCGGGATTAGATATCCATTTACATTCGTATACGTTAATTTCATTTTATTAGCACTCTCCATTTCTCATCCTTTTTTTGACCACAAATTTACGACATTTACGACAAATCTGACACTGCTTTACAATACCAGACAAAATGACTGATGCCTCGGAAAGCCCGTAAAACAGGCACTTCTAGGATACACAAGACAGAACAAAAATCAACTTCCATTATCAAGAGGTGAGTGCTAAAAATAATAAAAAAGAAGTTTAACCCAAAAAGTTAAACTTCTAATATATTTAATCTAAATCTTCTCCTTGTGAAGCAATGACTTTTTTATACCAATAGAAAGAATCTTTTCTACTTCTTTTCATTGTTCCGCTACCATCATCATGTTTATCAACGTAAATGAAACCATAACGTTTTCTCATTTCTCCAGTTCCTGCAGAAACTAAATCAATACATCCCCAAGTCGTATAACCAATAAGTCTACACCATCTTCAATGGCTTTTGCCATTTCTTCAATATGAGCACGATAGTATTCAATACGATAATTATCATGAATACTTCCATCTTCTTCTACTGTATCATAAGCACCTAAACCATTTTCTACAACCATTAATGGTTTTTCATAACGATCATAGATCATTTCTAAGTAATATCTTAATCCTTTAGGATCTAATGCCCATCCCCAATCAGAATATTCTAAATATGGGTTACGTACACCAAATGACATATTTCCACTTACAGCATCATCATTTTCATGAGTAGTTACTGCTTGAGACATGTAGTATGAGAAAGTATACATATCTACTGTACCTTTTTTTAGTTCTTCTAAATCTTGTTCAGTAATATCTAATTTAACATTATGTTCTTTCCATAAACGTTTCGCATATGTTGGATATTTACCTTTACATTGAACATCTCCACAATAGAAGATACCTTTTTCCCATTTAGAACGATTAAATAAAATATCTTCTGGATCAGATGTTAATGGATAATAAGTAATGCCACAAATCATACATCCAATTTTATTTTCAGGATCAATTTGATGTCCAATTTGTACAGCTCTTGCACTTGCTACAAATTGATAATGTAAATGTTGATAAGCTTCTTGATATGCTTCATCACTGGCATTATCTGGTAAGAAATTGATTGTATTATTGATTTCATTGAATGTTAACCAGTATTTAACAAGTCCTTTGTATTCATTAAAGATTGTTGTTACGTATTTTTCATAAAGGGCAATATATTTACGATCTAACCAATCTCCATATTTTTCTTCTAAAGCAAGTGGTGTATCAAAATGCCAAATAGAAACAAGTGGTTCAATACCTGCATTTCTAAGTTCTGTAAAAACATTACGATAAAAATCTAAACCAGCTTGATTTGGTTTTTCTTCTTCTCCTGTTGGATAGATTCTTGACCAAGAGATTGATAATCTAAACATCTTAAATCCCATTTCTTTAAGTAAAGCAATGTCTTCTTTATAATGATGATAGAAATCAATACCATCATGGTTTGGATAAAGTTCATCATCAAAGACAGCAAAATGAGCTCCTTCTGGTAATTTAAATCCATGATTTGGTAACTTTTGTTTATTTCCATCTTTATCAATAAAAGTAACCATACGTGGTGTATTTACTGTTCCACCTGTCGTTACATCTGTACGTGTCATTCCACGTCCGTCTACATTCCATGCACCTTCACATTGGTTAGCAGCTACTGCTCCACCCCAATAAAAATCTTTACTAAATTTCATTTTTTTTTCCTCCTCAATTATCTTTATTTATAAAATATATTTATGTCAAAAATATGAAATTTTCAAACTATGCAACAAATAAAACGACACATGTATAAACAATTAACGTAATAACCATAAATAATGAAATAAAGGCAGCAACAAAATCTTCATCTTCTTCACCTTTATAAAGTGGTGAAATCAACATCGGCATTGCAAATCCTGTTGGACACATAAAATAAATCAATACACCCATCATATAGATCTTATCTGCCATTAAATGGGGGAAGAAGATAAAGAATCCTGCAATAACAAGCATATAAAAGATAATTCTAACTCCTACAAGTTTTAATAATGATCCTAAAGTATCTTTATTAATTTTTAAGTTATAACCAATAATCAATAAAATAAGACTCACAATAGGAGATGTTGCTTGTTGAATTGTATTTGTATAAAGATCAATAAAAGCAGTTTGACTTAACAAGTCATATACACCTAAAACATTTAAAATGATTCCTAACATAACCGCAATCACAAATGAATTTGTGAAAATTGTTTTCAATAATTCCTTAGTACTTGTATTTCCGGATGTCTTTTTAGCAACAAGTACAGGAATAATAATAAAAGCAATCACTGTTCCAGCAATATCATAAATAACTGTATTGCTTGCATAGGCTACACCTACAATGGATGTATAAAGTGGTAATGCAACATTTCCTCCTTCACATGTAGTAAGTAAATAAGGTGAGATATGACCCATTTCTTTTCCTGTAAATTTAGAAATAAATTTACCTAAATCATAGCTAGTGTAAAAGCAGCTAAAACATATAGCACAATCAATATTGCTGAAGCTTCTATTTTAGCAGTAAATAAAACATTAAAAATTAAGATAGGAAACAATACATTGAAAACAATATGATTGGCTCCTTCTTTTTGTTTAGGACTAATAAAGTTTTTAATACGGGCAATCATTCCTAAAATGATCATAAAAAATACTGGGAATAAAGTTGATAATGCGCTCATAATTTTCCTCCTTGTTTTTCAAGAATATTGTAAAAAAGAAGATTTATAATTACAAATACTTATATATTATAGATATTTATTATTTTTAATTATAAATAATGATATACTTATGTTGAGGTGATTTAATGGAATTACGTGTCTTAAAATACTTTATAACAGTTGCTCGAGAGGAAAGTTTTTCTAAAGCTGCTAAGTTACTAAATGTTTCCCAACCGGCTCTATCTAAACAAATTAAAGATTTAGAAGATGAATACAAAATAACACTTTTTAATCGTACAACGCGAACTGTTTCTTTAACCGAAGAAGGACGGTTATTTAAGGAACAAGCTATTGAGATTTTAAATCTTGTAGACAGAAGTGAGGATTATCTTAGAAATAATAAAAAATATATTAGTGGAAATATTCATATTGGATGTAGTGAAGTATATGTAATCGTGTTATTATGAAAGCTATTGCTAAAACTCAAAAACAATATCCCCATATTAAATTTCATCTTTATAGTGGAAATGCACAATATGTTGAAGAAAAGATTGATCAAAGTATTTTTGATCTAGGGATTGTTGTGGAACCTGCAAATTTTTCTAAATATGATTATTTAAAGCTCCCTGGTTATGACCTTGAAGGAATTCTTATGAAAAAGGATTCTAATCTTGCGAATAAAGATTTCATTACACCTAAGGATCTAATGAATCAGCCAATTATTATATCTAATCAAGAGATGGTTAAAAATAATATTGCAGGATGGTTAGGAGGTAATCAAAGAGCACTAAATGTTGTCGCTACTTATAATCTTTTTTATAATGCCCAATTGATGTGTGAAGAGGATGTTGGTTATGTTTTAACATTTGAACATCTTTATCATGAAACAGCTGAAAGTTCTTTATGTTTTAAACCACTCAATCCACCACTTATGATTAAAAGTAATCTTATTTGGAAAAAGTATCGTTTGTTTTCTAAAGCTGAAGAAGCTTTTCTAGAAATTTTAAAATAAAGAACTAAATGAAAAGGCATAGCCATCTATACCTTTTTAATTATTTTTTTCTTTGATCCATTGAATAAATTCATTCATACCTTCACCTGTTTTTGCACTTAAACAGATAATTTTTGCATTTGGATTTAAATTTAAAATATTAACTTTTGCTTGATCAATATCAAAATCAAAATAATCAAGCGTATCAATCTTAGAAATAATAACCAAATCACATACACTAAACATTAAAGGATACTTTAATGGTTTATCATCTCCTTCAGGAACTGATAAAATCATCATATTTTTATGTGCACCTGTATCAAATTCTGCAGGACAAACAAGATTTCCAATATTTTCTAAAAAAAGTAAATCAAAATCATCGACACCAAATTCATCAATTGCTCGTGTTGTCATTTCTGCATCAATATGGCATAATCCCCCATTATGAATTTGAATAGAAGGAACACCTGTAAGATCCGCTACCTTTTGTGCATCAAGTGATGTTTCAATATCAACATCCATCACTCCTACTTTATAATCATCTTTAATTTCATTGATTACATGAGAAAGAAGTGTTGTTTTTCCAGAACCAGGAGAAGACATTACATTGATCATTGTCACTTTTTTGTCCTTTAGTCTTTTGCGAAGAGCATCTGCTTCTTGATTATTCGTATTAAAAATATTTTCATGAACTTCGATTACTCTTACTTTAGCCATGGTTTACTTCCTCCATTTTTTCATTTAGATAATTGATCCAAGGTTCAAAGCCTTCATCTTTTTTAGATGAAATATAGAAGATTTGAGCGTTAGGATTTAATTCATGAATTCTTTGTTCTACCAATTCTTTATTAAAATCAAAGACAGGTAATGTATCGATCTTATTAATTAAAACAACATCACTGACAGTATAAACCAATGGATACTTAGCTGGTTTATCCTCTCCTTCAGGAACTGATAAAATCGTAATATTAATACTTGCACCGGTATCAAATTCTGCAGGACAAACAAGATTTCCAACATTTTCAATGAAAATAAGATCTACTTCATCCATTCCCATTTCATTAAGTCCTTGTTGAGTCATAGTTGCATCCATATGACACATACCACCTGTATGTAATTGAATGGCTTTTGCTCCACCATTTTCGATCGTAACAGCATCAACACTAGCATCAATGTCACATTCCATGACACCTATACGAGTAATACCTTGTAATCTTTCAATGGTACGAAGTAATGTTGTTGTCTTCCCCGAACCTGGAGAAGACATCACATTAATCATTAATTTTTTTTGTTTTTTAAATTCATCACGAATTTTATCTGCAGTTACTTCATTTTCTTTAAATATATTTTGTTTAAGTTCAAGAATCTTCATAAATACCAATCTCCTTAATATTAAACTCATTACCCCTTAATAAATAGGTATTTTCACTATGGCAATAAGGACATGTTTTACCATAATCAATCGTACGATATTGTCCATGACAATCTTCACAATAAGTAATTGCTTCTAATGTTTCTATATACATTTTTGCATGTTCCGTCACTGCTTCTTTTTTTCTTGCCCAATTCCAACAATCAATCAATTGATCATGAACAACACCAGAAACTTCACCAATTTCTAACTTCACATAATCAATTTTATCAAACTTTATTTTTCTTGCGCAACTTTTTTTACATCTTTAACAACATAAAATGTAACACCTAATTCATGCATCTTAATGTTCTACCTTTTTCTTTAAAATAATATTTTTACACGTTTTAATTGATAAGGGATAATTGCTTTAAACTTATCTTCTGCCACAACCATATTAGAACATTCTGGATGATCACGAATGAAGTTGATAGCATCAAATTCACATTTAGTTGTACATACCCCACAACCAATACATTTATTCGCATCAACGATTGTGCTCCGCATCCTAAACATCTTGCTGTTTCTTTTTTTATTTGTTCTTCTGTAAGAATTTGTGTATTATCTTTGAATCGATCTTTAACTTCAAGGTTAATACCTTCAACTTGTTTAGGTCCACGATCATAGCTTTCTACTAAAATATCATCTGTATCAAGTTGTTTAAATTGCCAACGATTACGTCCTGTTTCCATATGTCCATTATGAACATAACGATGTAATGATTCAGCAGCAATCTTACCTTGGGCAATGGCATCAATTGCGAATTTAGGTCCAGTATAAACATCTCCTCCAGCAAAGATATCTTCTTTACTTGATTGGAAAGTCACTTGATTTAATTCAATAGCTGGTCCATTGAATTTAACATCTTCACCTTTTAATAAATCTTTCCATACACTTTGTTGTCCAATCGCAAAGATTAAACGACCACATTCAACTGTCATAGTTTCATTTTCATCATAAACTGGCGCAAATTTACCATCATTAATTACAGATAAACATTTTTTGAAAACAATACCTGTCACTTTACCATTTTCTGCAAGAATTTCTTTTGGTCCCCAACCACAATTGATTGTAACACCATCTTCTCTTGCTTCTTTGATTTCTTCAACTGAAGCTGGCATATCTGGTTCTTGTTCTAAGCTAAATTGGAATACTGAACTTGCTGCATTTCTTGCAGATACACGAGAAGCATCAATGGCTACATTTCCACCACCGACGACAACAACTTTTCCAGCAAATGGCGCATTACCACAGTTTGCATCATGTAAATAATCAATAGCTGTCATAACACCTTCTGCGTTTCATTTTCAAGTCCTGGTAAACGACCAGCAGCGCATCCAATAGCAATATAGAAAGCTTTATAACCTTGTTCTCTTAATTGTTGAATTGTTACATCTTTTCCAACTTCAATTCCTGTTTTAATTTCAACACCCATCGCTTTTGCGACATCGATTTCAGCATCTAATAAATCTTTTTCTAGTTTATAAGATGGAATCCCATAACGTAACATTCCTCCTGGATGTTCGCTTTTTTCAAACACTGTAGGACGATAACCTGTCTCAGCTAAATAGAAAGCAGCTGTTAAACCAGCAGGTCCTGCTCCAATAATCGCAATTTTTTCATCAAAATGATCCATATGAATACTTGCAGGAATCACAACTTTTGGAATATGTCTTGTTTTGGCATTTAGATCTTGTTCCGCAATAAATCTTTTAATTGCATCGATTGATAAAGCTTCATCGACTTTACCACGTGTACAAGCATCTTCACATCTTCTATTACAAATCGCTCCACAGACAGCTGGGAATGGATTTTGTTTTTTAATGAGTGCTAAAGCATCTTGATATCTTCCTTGAGATGCCATTTTAATATAACCTTGTACTGCAATATGAGCAGGACAAGCACTTTTACAAGGAGCTGTTCCTGTTTCATGAGTATTAATTCTATTATTATCACGATAATTAAAATCGTATTTTTCTGGTCCCCATTTTGTAGCATCTGGTAATTCTTGTTTTGGATACTTAATTTCAGAACCGTCTTTTTTACATAATTTTTGTCCTAAACGTACAGCACCTGCTGGGCAATATTCCACACATCTTCCACACGCCACACACTTATCTTTTTCTACATGAGCTACATAAGCAGAACGTGACATATTTGGTGTATTAAATAATTGTGATGTTCTTAAAGCATTACAAATTTCAACATTACAGTTACAAATACCAAAAATTTTATTTTCACCATCAATATTTGTTATTTGGTGAACAAAACCATTATCTTCTGCACGTTTTAAAATAGCTAAAGCTTCTTCTTTAGTAATATCATGTCCTTTGCCTGTTTCACGACAATAATCGGCAAAATCTCCAACACCGATACACCAACCAAAATCATCATCAGCACACCCATCACCAATCGCTTTTCTTGAAGCACGGCATGAACATCTTCCCACACCAATTTTTCCTTCATATTTATCTAACCAATAAGATAATTTTTCAATATCAATAGCTTCATTTTCCATAGAAATAGCTTTTTCAACAGGAATAACATGCATTCCAATTCCTCCACCACCTGGTGGTACCATTTGTGTAATTCCTGCAAGTGGAATATAAGTCATACGTTCAAAAAAAGCAGCTACATCTGGATGATTTGTTATACGTGGATTTGATCCATCTGGTAACTCTTCCATATTAAATAACTCTGCACTTCCAGGTACAAACATTGGTAAAATATATCTTCTTTCACTTTGTGGTGCAGTGCGACCATTATGATCATAGTGATAACCATAATCATATTCAAGTAAACCAATATAACTCATTTCATCTAATATTTTTTGAAATGCTTCCTCTTGATTTTTTTCAATCTTACATAACTTACACATTTCTTTAAAAGTATAAGGTGTACGTTTTTTCATTTGTAAAGCAATGTCAGCCATTTCATCACTTATAATTTCAGCAAGTCCCCAATATTCTGGATCTTCTACTTTTACGCCACCAAAAATATGATCTGCCACATCAGTAATCTTTCTACCTAACTTAACAATTTTCTCTCTTGGAGGATTGTCATGCTTGTGATTTGCATCCCACTCCTCGTATTTTTTCATACTCATTAAATTTTTCCTTCCTCCCTTAATTGTTCTTTAATTAAAACAATTACGTTCAATTTATTATACATGAAACCCCTCTATTAAGTAATTGTTTATTAAATAATTGTTGATTTTTTCACATAAATTTAGACATATCATTTAATTTGTCTAAAAAAAGAAGAATCAAAATGATTCTCCTACTTCATTCTAGCATTTCTATCTGCAATAATATCCGATATATCGAAAGGAATTTCATCATCCTCTTGTTCATAAACATTCAAAAAAGGAACATCTTCAACTGTCCTTAAAGGAAACTCAGATTTAGCCGTAACATCCTTTAAATCACATTCAATCACACCAATATAAATACCAGGTACAACCTTTCTTTCACTTAATGGTTTAATCTCACGATGATTACATGTATAAAGCAAATTGTATCCCTTTTCCCAAGTTTCAGGATCATCTTTATAATCTAACATCTTCATCTTTCCTTTAGCGATAACACTACGATAATCATGATAATGCCCTTTATATTTCTTATCAGGAAAATCATTAAAAATACTAAACTCAACACATACGCGAGGATCTTTCTTTAATAAATCAGCCTTTTTTCCCACCTTCATAAAATGAGTATAAATATTTAAATGTGTATCTGTCATTTCAAAACCAAAGCTTAAAGGAACTACATAAGGAAAACCATCTTCATCATTCATACCAATATTTGCAATATTCATTTCCTTCAACATTGCTTTTATTAATTCATAATCTACTACTTCTCTTTCAAATCTACGCATTCTTCCACCTCGTTTACACTATACTTTCTTTTTTTTAAAATTCTTTCAGTTTTTGAAAAGTATCTTATAATATTTTTGAGGTGGCTTATGAATACATTAAAAATACAAATTAAACCTTTTTATAAAAATAATCCTTTTCATCTAAAAGATGATCAAATACATATTCTATCTACAAATAAAAATGAAGAAGAAATAAAACAGCTCCTCTTACAAATGAATTGTGAAAATTATTCTATTTTCATTCAACTTGAATTAGAAAATTATAACTATGGTTATCTCTTTATAGATCATAAAGAATATGAACTTTATTATTATAATGATTTTGATGATTATGAAGATGAAATTGAATTTGCCAGCAAAAAACTGGATAAAAATGATAAAAAATAAACGATAAAAGTATAAAGAAAAAGGATTGACTTTTTTTAACATAGGTGAATAAAAAGGTACTATGTGAATAAAGAATTTGCTTGATAGAGGTGCGGGATTCATCAGTAATGATCGGCGACAGCTTGGGAAGCTGCCGGACATGAAAGGGGAGACCGCCGAAGAAAATGTAATATCCCAAGTACATTTTCTGGGGCGTGGCAGAATATGCTGCGAACTGTCACATCGGTGGAGCGCTATCAGAGTATAATAAAGAATAGACCGTAAGGAGAAAGAACGGGATATTTGGACTGATGAATTATACCGTGAGTGCACGACGCAGATGCATTCACGGTTTTTCTATTTAGATTTATAGTTGCCATGAAAATGTTTCATGACAGGTATGAAAAACAGGTATAAGATCTGTGGTAGAAAAGATATAACCAGGCAGAGCTTTATTCCGAAAATATTAAATTACATAAAGGAGTAGAGGTTATGTTGAAAAAGAGAAAACTGGCAGCCTGGGGGGCTGTAGTTTGTCTTCTGATGCTGGCTATGAGTTCTGTCACAGTTTTTGCAGCAGAAGAGGCAGCAGAGTATGTGCCAAAGATGTATGCATCTTTCTGGGCGCTGGTGCCACCGGTTGTAGCAATCGTGCTGGCGCTGATCACAAAAGAAGTTTACAGTTCTTTATTTGTAGGAATTGTGATCGGAGGACTTTTCTGGTCAGGATTTTCATTTGAGAATACAGTACTTCATGTATTTCAGGATGGTATTGTAG
>ENA-OQIO01001550-OQIO01001550.1-human-gut-metagenome-genome-assembly--contig:-NODE-1550-length-11151-cov-1.726324_pt1 | contig 11151 bp, 16 predicted proteins | sample MGYA00242573_ERZ504737 | MGnify/ENA primary metagenome ERZ504737 (study PRJEB26092, sample SAMD00036203) | human gut metagenome | host: Homo sapiens | study: EMG produced TPA metagenomics assembly of... | reverse complement strand
GAATAGAATAAACAAATAAAAAGTGTGCGAAAAAATGGCAAAAATATAACATATATGACGAGTTTTTGACACAATACAAATAAATTTCTTGTTAAATTGCATAATAAACGTTGTTTTAAAAAAAGTGATTGTGGTACAATTTGGATATGCAGAGAGGCGGTGATCAGATGATCCAGGAAACGATCAAGGCAGTGAAAGAGGCGGAGGCAAAAGCGCAGCAGAAGATAAAGGATGCATCCGTTCGTGCACAGAGTATCATCAGCGAAGCTGAGAAAGAGGCAGAGAATATTATCAGAAAGTCGGAAACAGCCGCCGGCGAACAGGCGGCATCTGATATGAAAGCAGCCGAGGAACGTGCACACAGTACAGAGAACACTGTCGTTGGACAAGTAGAGGAGGAGCTTGCAGCTTTGAAAAAGAAAGCGGAGTCGAAGCACGAGCAGGCTATCCAGGCAGTAATGGACAGTTTGTTCTGAGAGGGGGAGTGCGAAAATGGCAGTATTGCAGATGCAGCGAATCAGTATCTGCGCAATGAAAAAGAACCGTAAGGCCATATTGGAAGAACTGCAGTCACTTGGAGTATTGGAGATCGATGCAGCGGAATTGGATCCGGAGCTTAAGACGATGGATACTATGAATGCCCGGCTGATCTTTGAGAAGAACGCATCCCTTTGTGATCAGGCAATCGAAATACTGGATGAATTTTCGAAGGAAAAGCAATCCATGCTGGCATCCCTGGCAGGGAAACCGCTGATCGGAAGGAAGCAGGAGGAAGAAGCTATCCGGGATCAGGAAGAGATCCTGAGAACAGCCAGAGAAATCCAGGGATACCGGAAGAAGCTTACAGAGAACAATGCGGCAGCAGTTAAGATCGAGCAGCAGGAAGCAGCTCTTGCTCCATGGCTGAAGCTGGATATTCCGATGAACTTCGGCGGTACAGCGAAAGCAGCGGTACTTGTGGGAAGTATTGATGGAAATATAACTCTGGATCAGGTATACAGTCAGCTGGCAGCGGATGCACCACAGCTTGAAGCCTTTGACATTCGGGAAATCTCAAATGACGCCGGTAAGCTGAGCCTGGTGGTTGTCTGCCTGAAAGCACAGGCACAGGAACTGGAAGAAGCGCTTCGGATGCAGGGATTTGCAAGACCGGCACAGCTGGTATCAGAGGTTCCGGCACAGGAACTGGAGAACCTTAAGAATGAAGTGGTACGCATTCAGGAAGAGTCCGAACAGATCCGGGAACAGATACGTGCTCTTCACGACAGGAAGAGCTCTCTTCAGCTTTTGTCCGATTATTTCCGGATCCGTGCACAGAAATATGAGGTATTAGGACAGCTCCGCCAGTCGGAGAGCACTTTTTTTTGTGACAGGATATCTTCCGAAGAAACAGGTTTCTGCAATGGAGAAACGGCTTACGGAGAAGTACGATATTGTTTTTGAAGCAGAAGATGCTGAGGGAGAAAATGTTCCGGTTGCCTTCAGAACGGTAAATTCGGAGCAGCAGGAGAGGGGGTTCTGGCAGCATTTGGTCTTCCCGGAAAGGAGAGATCGATCCTTCCATGATCATGACAGCTGCTATGTATTTCTTTTCGGACTGATGCTGTCAGACGCAGCATATGGACTGATCGTCTTTGCAGTCTGTCTGGGAGTACTTCTGAAGTTCCCCAGGATGGAGAGCGGAATGCAGAAATCCATCCGGCTTTTTATGTACTGTGGATTGTCCACTTTGTTCTGGGGCGTGATGTTTGGCGGATATTTCGGAGATTTTATCGATGTATTCTCGAAAGTATATCTGCACAGGCCGGTCACGGTGAAGCCGGTATGGTTTGCACCGTTAAATGAGCCAATGAGACTTCTGGTGTTCTCCATGCTGTTTGGCCTGATCCATATGTTTCTGGGAATGGGGCTTAAGGGCTACATGCTGTTACGTGACAGAAAATATCTTGACTTTTTCTGTGATGTAGTGCTTTGGTTCCTGCTTCTTATGGGACTGATCCTGATCTTTATCCCAAGCAGCATGTTCCGTTCTATTTCTCAGATGGATCTGAATCTTTCACCGGCAGTGATACAGGTCGGAAAATGGATGGCGATCATCGGAGCAGTGGGAATTCTCTTCATGTCAGGAAGAGATAAGAAGAATCCGTTCCTGAGACTGGCGCTTGGAGCCTACGATCTTTACAATATCACGGGATGGGTCAGTGATATCCTTTCCTACTCCAGACTTCTGGCTCTGGGACTTGCCACCGGAGTTATCGCGTCAGTTATGAACCAGATGGGAAGTATGCTGGGAGACAGTATTCTGGGATGGATCGTATTTATCCTTGTATTTGTGATTGGTCATATCTTTAACCTTCTGATCAATCTTCTGGGTGCATACGTGCACACCTGCCGATTACAGTACGTAGAGTTTTTCGGCAAATTCTTTGAGGGCGGAGGAAAAGAGTTCCACCCCTTCCGCGAAAATACAAAATATGTAGATATTAAGGAGGATTAATATTATGAGTGGTATCGTTTGGGCATTATTGGGAGCAGCAATTTCCGTAGCTCTTGCAGGTATAGGTTCCGCCATCGGTGTTGGTACAGCCGGCCGTGCAGCAGCAGGTGTTGTAACTGAAGACCCGGACAAATTTGCCAAGGTTCTGCTTCTTCAGCTTCTTCCCGGTACGCAGGGTATTTACGGACTGCTGGTAGCATTCCTTGCACTTTCCAAGGTTGGTATCCTGGGTGGCGGTGTTGCTGATATTTCCCTGGAAACCGGTCTTATGATCTTTGTGGCTTGTCTTCCGATGCTATCGCAGGTCTTCTTTCCGCAATCCATCAGGGAAAAACTTCCGTAGCTTCTATCGGTATCGTAGCCAAGAAGCCGGAGCAGTTCGGTAAAGCCATGCTTTTCCCTGCAATGGTTGAGACATATGCGATTCTGGCTCTTCTGATCTCCATTCTTGCAGTCAGCGGAATTCAGGTTTGATTCATCAGGAGGGCAGAGCATGACAGGATTAGAGAAGATGGTAAGCCAGATTCTTGAAGAGGCCGATGCTTCTGCAGCCGTTACGATCAGTGATGCGGAGAAAAAAGCCGCAGAGATCCTCAGGGAAGCCGGAGAAAAGGCAGATAAGATCCGGCAGCAGAGAGAAGAACAGTCCAGGGCAAAGGTGAAAAGCTATGAAGAGCGGACAGCTTCCGCTGCAGATATGAAGAAGCGTACCGCAGTTCTTGCAGCCAAGCAGGAGCTGATCGGAAATGTGATCGCAGATGCCTGTGACCGTGTGAAGAATCTGGATGAAGAAAAATATTTTGGGATCCTTAAGAATATGGCTGAGAAATATCTTCTTCCAAGAGAAGGAGAGATCTGTTTTTCAAAAAAAGGATCTGGAACGTATGCCGGCAGGTTTCCGTGAGGAAATAAAGAGCCTGGCACAGAAAAAGGGTGGTGTGCTGGAAATTTCCGGTGAAACCCGAAACATAGACGGAGGTTTTATCCTGATATACGGCGGCATTGAGGAAAACTGTTCCATTGATGCCATGTTCGCAGAGAAGCGGGATGAGCTTCTGGATCAGGTAAGAAAGATTTTGTTTGCGTAAAACACCATCGCAAAAGGAGGGCGTGAATGATGTTTGGTGAAGATTATGCCTATGCGGTGGCGCGGATACGTGTTCTGGAGACCGGACTTCTGAATCAGGCAGCGATCGAGCAGCTTCTGGCATGTCAGGATGAGCAGCAGTGCCTTCAGATCCTTACAGAGAAGGGCTGGGGAAACGGTGATCCTGCATCCGGTGCGGACGCCATTCTTTCCAGGGAGAGAGAAAAGACCTGGGAGATCATGGATTCGCTGGTAGCGGATCGATCTGTTTTTTCCGTTCTCTCTTATCAGGATCTTTTCCATAACCTGAAAGCGGCTGTGAAGGCCAGCATCCTGGATGGGACAACGCCGAATATTTTTTTCAGCGACTGTGCTATTGACGGGGAGGATATGGTGAAATTTCTGAAGGATAAAGAATACGACCGTTTTCCGGAAGATATGCGGGAAGTAGCAAGAGAGGCCTATGAGACCTTTTTGCACACAAGAGACGGACAGCTTGCGGATATTATCGTAGACCGGGCAGCACTGGATGCCATAAAAAAAGCCGGAGAACGGTCAAAAGAAGAGATCGTCCGGCAGTATGCGGAATCCACGGTAGCGGTAGCAGATATCCGGATCGCAGTCCGTGCCTGCAAAACAGGAAAAAGCTCGGACTTCATGAAAAAAGCCATGGCAGAATGTGACACACTGGATAAGGAAAGACTGATCCACGCTGCAGTCAGCGGAATGGATCAGATCATGAGTTATCTGGCAGAAACGAAATACGGGGACGGAGCTCTGGCACTGGCGGAATCAGCTTCCGCTTTTGAGAGATGGTGTGATAACCAGATCATGGAGACCATCCGCCCTCAGCTGTACAATTCATTTTCACTGGGACCGCTGGTAGCCTATGTGCTTGCCCGTGAAAATGAGATCAAGACGGTGCGGATCATTCTCACCGGAAAGCGCAGCGGCCTTCCGGAAGAGTTTATCCGGGAAAGGGCAAGGGAAATGTATGTATAAGATCGCGGTTTTGGGTGATTATAACAGCATTTACGGGTTTGCGGCGCTTGGCTTGATACCTTTCCGGTGGAGGATCCCACAGAGGGAAAAGAGAAGCTAAACCGTCTGGCAACCGGTGAATATGCGGTTATTTATATTACGGAACAGCTGGCAGCCCAGCTTTCCGCTGAGATCAGTAAATACAGTGAGGCGCTGATGCCGGCGATCATTCAGATACCTAGAATTGCCGGAAATACAGGTGCAGGAATCGAAAATGTAAAGAAATCTGTGGAGACGGCAGTTGGCTCCGATATTCTTTTCAGTAATGAGTGACAAGAAAGCAGGTGATTGGTTCAGATGAGCAGAGGAACCATTAAAAAGGTAGCAGGACCGCTGGTAATTGCCAAAGGTATGCGAGATGCGAATATGTATGACGTGGTTCGTGTAAGCAGCCAGCGTCTGATCGGTGAGATTATTGAGATGCATGAAGATGAGGCTTCCATACAGGTATATGAGGAGACTTCAGGACTTCGCCCGGGAGAACCGGTAGAGTCCATGGAGGTGCCCCTTTCCGTGGAGCTTGGTCCTGGCCTTATTACAAGCATTTACGATGGAATCCAGCGTCCGCTGGATGACATCATGAAGGTAGCAGGCAGCAACAACCTGAAACGAGGCGTTGAGGTTCCTGCCTTGAAGCGGGACAAAAAATGGAATTTCATTCCGGTTGCGAAGGTGGGAGATCAGCTGGAGGGCGGCGATGTTCTTGGAACCGTTCAGGAGACTATCGTTGTTACACAGAAGATCATGGTACCACCCAATATGAAGGGTACTCTGAAAGAGATCAGATCCGGTGAGTTCACCGTGGACGAGACCGTTGCAGTTCTTTCCACAGCAGATGGAGATAAAGAACTGACACTGATGCAGCACTGGCCGGTACGACGTGGCCGTCCATATAAGAAAAAACTTCCGCCGGCCAAACCTCTGGTAACCGGTCAGCGTGTTATTGACACCATGTTCCCAATCGCTAAGGGTGGTGTGGCAGCAGTTCCTGGCCCGTTCGGAAGCGGCAAGACCGTTATCCAGCATCAGCTTGCAAAATGGGCAGAGGCAGATATCGTAGTTTATATCGGCTGCGGTGAGCGTGGAAATGAGATGACAGACGTTCTGAACGAGTTCCCGGAGCTGAAAGACCCGAAAACAGGCCAGTCTCTGATGGAGCGTACCGTTCTGATCGCAAACACCTCAGACATGCCTGTTGCGGCACGTGAGGCTTCTATTTATACGGGTATTACCATTGCGGAGTATTTCCGTGATATGGGATACTCCGTAGCATTGATGGCAGATTCCACTTCCAGATGGGCAGAGGCTCTCCGTGAGATGTCCGGACGACTGGAGGAGATGCCAGGCGAGGAAGGTTATCCTGCATATCTTGGTTCCCGTCTTGCACAGTTCTATGAGCGTGCCGGACATGTGATCTGCAGTGGAAAAGACGGAAGAGAGGGTGCCCTGACAGCGATCGGCGCTGTATCTCCTCCAGGTGGTGATATCTCCGAGCCGGTTTCCCAGGCTACACTTCGAATCGTAAAGGTATTCTGGGGACTGGACGCAAACCTTGCATACAAACGTCATTTCCCGGCGATCAACTGGCTGACCAGCTATTCTCTGTATCTGGACAGCGTTGGCGGATGGTTTGACGAAAATGTGGCCAATGACTGGATGAAGCTCCGCCAGAGAATGATGACCCTTCTTCAGGAAGAGGCAGAGTTGGAAGAAATCGTAAAGATGGTAGGTATGGATGCGCTTTCTCCGGGTGACCGCCTGAAAATGGAAGCAGCCCGTTCCATCCGAGAGGATTTCCTCCACCAGAACTCTTTCCACGAGATCGATACCTACACATCTCTGGAAAAACAGCACAATATGATGCGTCTGGTACTTGCATTTTATGATGCGGGACTGGATGCGCTGAAACAGGGTGCGGATATCAATGATATCGTAAAGCTTCCGGTACGTGAGCAGATCGGCCGTTATAAATATACAAAAGAAGATCAGCTGGCAGCAGAGTATGAGAAGGTAACCCGCCAGCTTGCAGCAGAGACTGCAGAACTTCTGGAAAAGGAGGGCCTGTAAAATGCCAAAAGAATATAGGACCATACAGGAAGTTGCCGGCCTTTGATGCTGGTACGGGGCGTTGAAGATGTGGCATTTGACGAACTTGGTGAGATCGAGCTTGCTGATGGCGAAACAAGAAGATGCCGTGTTCTGGAGATCGACGGAAGCAATGCACTGGTGCAGCTGTTTGAGAGCTCCACGGGTATCAACCTTTCCAACAGCAAGGTACGTTTCCTGGGACGGAGCATGGAGCTTGGTGTATCCGGCGATATGCTGGGCCGTGTTTTTGACGGACTGGGACGTCCCATTGATGACGGCCCGGAGATCCTTCCGGAAGAGAGAAGAGATATCAATGGACTTCCCATGAATCCGGCGGCCAGAAGCTATCCGGAGGAGTTTATCCAGACGGGTGTATCTGCGATTGACGGACTGAACACCCTGGTACGTGGACAGAAGCTTCCGATCTTCTCCGCATCCGGTCTTCCCCATGCACAGCTTGCAGCACAGATCGCAAGACAGGCGAAGGTACGCGGAAAAGATGAGCAGTTTGCCGTTGTATTTGCAGCCATGGGTATCACTTTCGAGGAGTCAAACTTCTTTGTAGAGAGCTTTAAGGAAACCGGAGCTATAGACCGTACTGTTCTCTTTGTGAACCTGGCGAATGACCCGGCTGTTGAGCGTATCGCTACTCCGCGAATGGCACTGACAGCAGCGGAATATCTTGCCTCGAAAAAAACATGCACGTATTGGTAATCCTTACGGATATCACAAACTATGCGGATGCGCTCCGTGAGGTTTCCGCGGCTCGTAAGGAGGTTCCGGGACGTCGTGGATATCCCGGATATATGTACACAGATCTTGCTTCTCTTTATGAGCGTGCAGGCCGTCAGAAAGGAAAATCAGGAAGTATCACCATGTTCCGATCCTGACTATGCCTGAGGATGATAAGACCCATCCAATCCCGGATCTTACCGGTTACATCACAGAGGGACAGATCATCCTGAGCCGTGAGCTTTACCGTAAGGGAATCACACCGCCCATTGATGTTCTTCCGTCTCTGTCACGACTGAAGGATAAGGGTATCGGTGAAGGCAAGACAAGAGCAGACCATGCTAACACCATGAACCAGCTGTTTGCCGCATATGCTCGTGGTAAAGAGGCCAAAGAGCTGATGACAATTCTTGGTGAGGCAGCTCTCTCCGATATTGACCTGATCTATGCAAAATTTGCGGACGCTTTCGAGAAGGAATATGTTTCCCAGGGCTATCAGGCTAACCGTGATATTGAGGAAACACTGGCCATCGGCTGGAAGCTGCTTTCCATTCTTCCGAGAAGCGAGCTGAAACGTATCGATGACAAATTCCTTGATCAGTATTACGGAAAAGTATAAAGGGGGGATGATTTGTGGCATCAACACAGGTGAATCCTACCCGTATGGAGCTTACGAAGCAGAAAAAGAAGCTGGTGACTGCAGTACGTGGCCATAAGCTTCTGAAGGATAAGCGGGACGAGCTGATGAGACAGTTCCTGGATCTGGTACGGGAGAATATGGAGCTGCGAAAAAAAGTAGAAGCCGGTATCCGAAGCGCCAACACCAATTTTGTCATTGCAAAAGCAGGAATGTCGGAGGAGACGCTGAATACGGCACTGATGGCTCCCAAGCAGGAAGTTTATCTGGAAACCGGAAAAAAGAATGTCATGAGTGTGGATATTCCTGTTTTTGAATACAAAACAAGAACACCGGATGCTAACGATATCTATTCCTATGGCTTTGCTTTTACATCCAGTGATCTGGACGGAGCGGTAAAATCCCTGGCAGACATCCTGCCGGATATGCTTCGTCTGGCAGAAGTGGAAAAGGCCTGTCAGCTTATGGCTTCCGAGATCGAAAAAACAAGACGTCGTGTAAATGCCCTGGAGCATGTCATCATACCGGAAGCCGGGCAAATATTAAATACATCACCATGAAGCTGGATGAGAACGAGAGAAGTACTCAGATCCGACTGATGAAGGTGAAAGATATGATGCTGGAGGAGGCACATCATTATAAGGAGCGGGAGGCAGAGCGCGGAGCGTAAAGCGCAGCCATCCTGAAAGAAAAAGAAAGTTATATAGAAGTTTTAAGTAACGGAAAGGAGATGTCCCTGTACTGTGTGAAATTTCGGCAGTGCAGGGGCGTTTTTATTTATAAAAATATTTAGCTTTTTGTTATCAGAAAAATCAAGAAAAATACAGTATAATAGATAATAAGTAAATCAGACAGCTGCAGATGCAGAAATATAAAAGAAAGCTGCTCTGTCTGCTGAAAAATAAAGAAATGAAAAATAAAGAAAGAGGAGAAAGCTGATCTGACCAGGTAAACTGCCGGGCAGCTGCATGGCTATGAACAGCTGGCAAAGCAGATTGCGGTATCGTCTGATCAGTAAGAGGTATATGAATATTTTACAGTCAATACAACAGCTGGACGGAGAAATCCTTCTTCTGATCCAGCAATATTTAAGAACGGATATGCTGACACCATTTATGAAATCTGTTACATTTCTGGGAAACGGAGGATGGTTCTGGATCCTCTGTGCAGTTGTTCTTCTTGCTGTTCCAAAGACAAGAAAAACAGGCTATGCGGCAGCCTTGTCCCTGATCTTCGGGGCAATCGTTACCAACCTGCTTCTCAAAAATATAGTGGCAAGACCAAGGCCTTTTGCGGAAATCGAAGCTCTCATCCCTATGATCACCAAACCGAAGGATTTCTCTTTTCCGTCAGGTCACACCACAGCATCCTTTGCCGTTGCTCTGGTAATGCTCCGGATGCTTCCGAAGAAATTCGGAATCCCGGCAGTAGTCCTGGCAGCACTGGTGGCATTTTCCAGACTGTATCTGGGTGTCCATTATCCGACAGATGTTCTGACCGGATTCGTGATCGCGCTGGTGGGAAGCACGTTGTCAGTATGGATCGTGCGAACGAAACCGGAAGACAAACAGGTACACTAGATTGTCCTGAAGGTAGGAAAATATGAAACACTTTACCTGGACAAAGTATTGACACGCTGAAGCAAGACGGGGTAAAATTGTAGACAGTATGACAGATTCTGACTATGGTAGAAATAATGATTTGGAACCCTGTAAAATCGGATAAAAGGAGAATATACAAAATGATATCAGAAAAAATGAAACCCTACGTAAAAAATAATTCCGCCATCCGTATGATGTTTGAGGAAGGAAATCGCCTCCGTGCGAAATATGGCGCAGATAAGGTTTTTGACTTCAGCCTCGGAAATCCAAGTGTACCGGCACCGGACAGCGTCCGCGAAGCAATTATCGAGCTTGTAAACACTACTGATCCGACAGTTCTTCACGGATATATGAGCAACGCAGGATTTGAGGATGTACGCCAGACCATCGCAGAATCCCTCAACAGACGTTTCGATACGAAATTTTCCGCAAAGAATCTGATCATGACCGTCGGCGCTGCAAGCGGACTGAATGTGATCCTGAAAACAATCCTGAATCCTGGAGAAGAGGTGATCGTTTTTGCACCCTATTTTCTGGAATACGGTGCATATGTCCGCAATTATGATGGTGTCCTTGTGGAAATCTCTCCAGATACCACAACTTTCCAGCCAAATCTCGCTGAGTTTGAGCAGAAGATCACACCGAAGACAAGAGCGGTTATCGTAAACACCCCACACAATCCTACCGGAGTTGTATATTCAGAAGAAACGATCAAGAAGCTTTCCGCAATCCTGGAAGCAAAACAGAAAGAGTTCGGAACTGTGATCTACCTGATCTCCGATGAGCCATACCGTGAGCTGGCTTATGATGGCGTGGAGGTCCCATACCTGACGAAATATTATAACAATACTGTTGTAGGCTATTCCTACAGCAAATCTCTTTCCCTTCCGGGTGAACGTATCGGATATCTGGTGATCCCTGATGAGGCAGACGGAAGCGAAGAGCTGATCTCTGCAGCAACCATTGCAAACCGTACACTTGGCTGTGTAAATGCACCGTCCCTGATCCAGAAGGTAGTTGCAAAATGTGTAGATGCCAAGACTGATCTTGCAGCTTATGATAAAAATCGTCAGGCACTTTATAATGGCCTGAAAGAATGCGGATTTGAGTGCATCAAACCACAGGGTGCCTTCTATCTCTTTGTAAAATCTCCGGTTGAAGACGAAAAAGCCTTCTGTGAAGCCAGTAAGAAATATAACATCCTTATGGTACCGGGAAGCTCCTTCGCATGCCCCGGTTATGTGAGACTTGCATATTGTGTATCCTATGAGACAATTGTGAATTCTCTTCCTGAATTTAAGAAACTTGCAGCAGAGTATGGCTTGAAATAAACGATCATTACCAAGCAGTTGAATAAAAGATCCCCGGTACAGTCTGTTCATGCAGCCCTGTATCGGGGATCTTTTGTAAGAGGGAATAAGCAAATGAAACGTAGTCGGGAGTGAATAGACTCCCGACTGTGTTTCAT
>ENA-OQIO01001549-OQIO01001549.1-human-gut-metagenome-genome-assembly--contig:-NODE-1549-length-11151-cov-1.743922_pt1 | contig 11151 bp, 15 predicted proteins | sample MGYA00242573_ERZ504737 | MGnify/ENA primary metagenome ERZ504737 (study PRJEB26092, sample SAMD00036203) | human gut metagenome | host: Homo sapiens | study: EMG produced TPA metagenomics assembly of... | reverse complement strand
GTGATATTGTTTCTCCAGGTGCGGAAAGGAACCATCAGCTCTCCCGCTTTATTAAAGGGCATATATCCGTGCATCATGCACTGACACCGAAAGCACCTACGCTTGTCAGTTCCACGCCGTATTTCTCCCGGACATCTTTTGCCATATCCTGATAGCTGGCCTGAAGGCCTTCCAGATCTCCTCCAGGCTGTAGGTCCAGATTCCGTCCACATACTGGTTCTCCCATCCGTAACCGCCGGATGCGATCGGCTGATTTTTGTCATCTACCAGAACTGCTTGATCCTTGTGGAACCAAACTCAATACCAAGAGCTGTACGGTTCTCAAGAATGGCTGTTTTTGCCTCGTTTACTCCCATTTTAAAAAACCTCCCGTATTATTTGCTGAAATACATGCTGTTCCATCTCAGCTCATTCTGCAGATTCCGGATCGTTGTATCACCATCAATATAAACAGCTTCAATACCCATAGCTGCTGCCCAGTCGCCCATCTGCTCTGCGGTCAGATCATAGGTAAATGCAGTATGGTGTGCGCCGCCAGAAAGGATCCAGCTTCTGCTGCCGTGGAAAGATCCGGCTTCGGTGTCCAGAACGCCGTACCTACCGGAAGTGCAGGCATTGGTTTCTCTGTCTTCTTGCACTCCACTTCATTGATCAGCAGGCGGAAACGATCGCCAAGGTCAACCAGGGATGTTGCGATTCCAGGGCCTGTCTTAGAAGTAAATACCAGTCTTGCAGGATCTTCACGATCTCCCATGGAAAGCGGGCACACACGCATGCTGACTTTTCCATCAGCAACGGATGGGCAAACCTCCAACATATGTGCCTCAAGGATTCCCTCTTTACCAGGTACCAGATTATAAGTGTAATCCTCCATAAAGGAAGTACCCTTGGCGTCCTTTTTGCCTGCTGCCATGATTTTCATCAGGCGAACCATAGCTGCTGTTTTCCAGTCACCCTCGCCACCGAAGCCATAGCCTTTTTCCATCAGTCGCTGGATCGCAAGTCCCGGAAGCTGTTTCAGGGAGCCCAGATCACCAAAGTGTGTTACGATAGCCTGATAATTTTTCTCCTCGAGGAAGCGCTCAAAACCGATCTCGATCCCTGCCTGGACTGCTACATGCTTCTTAAATTCCTCAGGGTCACGTCCATCCAGAATCATATCGTATTTATTATAATATTCTTCTACCAGAACATCAATATCTCCCTGGCTTACATCCTGAACATATTCTGCAATCTCATTAACCGGATAAGCATCGATCTCCCAGTTTTTCCTGGGGATGGGTGATGGTGGTAATGCCCTGTCCCTGTCTTGCATATAGTGAATTATCATAGCCGGTTACCGCAACATCTTCCGGGATCCTTTTGCCCTGACGTTCCAGTTCTTCCATGACCTGGACAGCGATCTGTTGTTTTTATTATTTATCAAAAGTTCCATATAAAGAAAGGCCGAACACCCTCTCCATTCTGGTGTTCCGGCCTTTATATGCTGCCTTGCATATTTATTTCAAAGTTTTTGCTGCCTTCCGATCATTTCCTGCCTTAGCGGTACATCTTCATATAATCCCGTGTGCTCGATCAGCTCATCACACATTGCCTGGATGTCTTTGATGTTCAGCTCTGCACTGTGTGCCGGGTCCATCATGGCTGCCTGATAGATTTTCTGGCGGTCTTTGGTCACTGCTGCTCAATAGCAAGGAGCTGCGGGCTGACATTAGATGAGTTCATAGCTGCCAGCTGTGTAGGAAGCTTGCCCACTTTTACCGGATGTACACCGGTTCCGTCGATATAGCATGGAACCTCTACGCAGGCATCCGGCGGAAGGTTGTCAATGTAACCGTTGTTAAGAACGTTTCCACCGATCTTGTATGGTGTGTTTGTAACAACAGCCTCCATGATGTAGGACGCATACTCTTTGCTTCTCTCATGTCCTATCTTGCCATCTTTCAGGATATCCTCGCGCTCTTTTTCCCATCCTTCGATCTGTTTGATACATCTTCTCGGATATTCGTCAAGCGGAATATTGAACTCCTCGATCATCTCCGGATATTTGGATTTAATGAAGAACGGATTATACTCTGCATTGTGCTCACTGGACTCTGTGCAGTAGTATCCAAGATGACGGATGTACTCGTAACGTACCATATCCTCATGCTTCTCGCCGGAGGTATTCTTCTCCTCGGCGATTCTGCGGATCTCCGGGTACAGGTCGTTTCCGTCTTTGTCATGGATCTCAAGAAGCCATGCCATGTGGTTGATACCTGCGATCAGCTCGGTACGTCCTCAAGCTTGTCTTCCATTCCCATTCCCTCAAGAAGTTTCTGGGAGCAGACCTGAACGCTGTGGCAGAGACCTACGGTGCGGATCTTTGTGAAACGCTGCATATAGCCGGTGAGCATTGCCATAGGGTTGGAGTAGTTCAGGAACAGAGTGTTCGGGCAGACCTCTTCCATATCCCGTGCGAACTCTTCCAGAACCGGAATGGTACGAAGTGCACGCATGATACCACCAATTCCCAGGGTATCTGCGATAGTCTGTTTGATGCCGTATTTCTTCGGGATCTCAAAGTCTGTTACTGTACATGGCTCATAGCCGCCTACCTGAATGGCATTGACTACGAAGTCTGCATCACGAAGTGCATCTTTACGGTTCTCAGCACCGAGATATGTTTTGATCACTGCGCGATCCTCATTTACGTTGTGGTTGATGGCACTTAAGATAATCCTGGAATCCTCCAGTCTCTTCTCGTCGATATCATAAAGTGCGATCTCGCTCTCGCGAAGTGCCGGTGTGCACATACAGTCGCCAAGTACATTTCTTGCGAAAACCGTGCTTCCAGCTCCCATGAATGTAATTTTGATCATGTTCGTTCCTCCTGCCTGTCTTTTTGGATTTTTCTGTGACAGATTTTTCTGTTCTTGGCAAAAATCCTGATTTTCTGCTGATTCTGCGGCGCAGCCCCGCTTCGTTATTATTATGGTTTTATGATACTACCGGAAGCATCTTTAAAATATGTACTTTGATGTCAATAATTGTTGTTTTGTTGCATGAGATACCTGGAAGTAATTTTCTATAACATTTCTTATGACATAAAAACTCTCTGCCCGATACCAGAATTTTATATATTCTGGCACAGACAGAGAGTTTTTTTCTTCGTGAAATATATCACAGAATCAGTCCTCAGATTCCGTATAATCCCCTTTTTTCCCCTTCACTACAAGTTTTCTCTTTTCTTCCTTGTATTCTCTCGGACTTCTTCCTGTTCTTGCCTTGAATACCTTGGAAAAAGCCAGCGGATCTCCATACCCTACTTTTGCAGCTACTTCACTGACCTGAATATCTCCGTTTTTCAGAAGAGTCTTTGCCTTCTCGATGCGAAGATTCATAAGATATTCCTGCGGCGAGCATCCGAGGCTTTTTTTTAAACGAGCTGGTAAGATAGCTCCGGTTGACGCCAATGCGGTCTGCCAGCTCATTGATCTTCAGCCGCTTGTCAAAGTTGGCTGCAATGTAATCCACTGCATGCTCCACATAAACGGAATTTGGATATCTGTGGGATGGAAGAAGCTTGCCTTCTCTCAGACATGCATCCCGGTTATCTGTGATCAGGTCAGAAAAAAAGAAGCAGCAGAAGTCCGTTTTCGTTTCAGCTCATTTTCAAAAACGAGCTTGTTGGTCCGTACCATTGCATCAATATACTTCGCAGCATTTTCCATGCAGTGGATCCTTCGGACCGGATTTTCCCGGCTAAAACCACTTACATGAATTACTTCCTCGGCAATCATTCCCTCAAATCCTACCCAGCGGTACGTCCAGGGATCGTCATGTCTGCCTCATACCAGGCCTCCACACTGGGTGGAATCAGAAATGCTTCTCCACCGGTCAGATGATACTGATAGCCCATCCATCTCAAAAACTCCGCTTCCGGATTCCACGATATGAAGTACATGGGAGATTCCTTTTATTTGGTCCAAATCGATGTCCCGGATCGCATTTTTCCCACCCACAGTAAGTAAGACAGAGATCCACCGCACCTTTCTTTAAATTCTCCAGACATTTATAGCTGTCTGAGTTTGTAAAACCAACTGTATGAAGCAACTTGCCACCTCCCTGATGTCATATATTACATTTCCGACCGTGCGCTGCTTCGCCACCCAATAACAGACCGCCATATCCGGCGGCCTGTTATTTTTTCTGGTCAGGCGGATGTTTTTTCGCTGACAGCTTTTATTCCATCATTTACAGAAATCAGTCCTCTGCTTCAATTGTATACAATACAGAATGGAAATCACCGTTTGTCTTATTGCAGTAGTCACGATCAACCGGGATTCCTGCATACATCAGCTCATTTCCGTAAGCTTTCAGGCACTTATCTTCCCATTTTACTTTGTAAAGCTGGTCCTCGTCAAGACCCTTGAAGCGCAGACGCATCCAGGAAGCATTGACCTTGTTCAGTCTTTCATAGTATCCAGCAACTGCCTGTTTTTTGTCTCTGGAAACAACCATCCATGCAGTATCATTTCCTTCGAACGGGCTTAAGATACGGTAGAAATCACCCTCCACCTGGATCAGGTCACGATGCTCCTTCATGAATTCCACCTGTGCCTTTACCTCTTCGATCTCTTTGGCACTTAAAAGGTTCAGATCCAGCTCATAGCCAAAGGTTCCGAAATATGCCACATTTGCTCTTGTAGAAAGCGGTGTGGTACGGTGCAGCTGATGATTCGGTACTGCTGATACATGAGATCCCATGCTGACGATCGGATAAACAAAGGAGGTACCGTACTGAATCTTTTCTCTCTCTGCTGCATCGGTATCATCACTGGTCCATGTCTGCGGTGCAAAATACAGCATTCCCGGATCAAATCTTGCTCCGCCGCTTGCGCAGGATTCAAAGAGGATGTCAGGGAATCTCTCTGTCAGTCTTGTATACAGCTCATAAACACCAAGGATATATTTATGCATAGTCTTGCCCTGATCTGCTGCAGATGCGCCGCGGCTGAAAGGCTCGGACATGTAACGGTTCATATCCCATTTAATGTAGGAAATGGAAGATTCCTCGATAACCTTGGAGATGGAATCATAAATGAAATCCACAACCTCAGGTCTGGAAAAATCAAGAACGTGCTGATGTCTTGAGTGAGACTCAAAACGGTCCGGTGCTCCGATGAGCCAGTCCGGATGTGCTCTGTAGCAGTCGCTGTTCTTGTTTACCATCTCAAGCTCTACCCAGAGACCGAATTTCAGTCCCATCTCCTCGATCTTGCGGGAAAGTCCGGAAATTCCGTTTGGAAGCTTATTCTTATTTACAAACCAGTCGCCAAGGCCTGGTAATCATCGTTTCTGGTTCCGAACCATCCGTCATCCAGAACGAACAGCTCTACCCCAACCTCTTTGGCTTTTTTGCAATTATTGAGGATTTTTTCCTCATTTAAAATCAAAATAGGTCGCTTCCCAGTTATTGAGGAGGATCGGGCGTGCATGATTTCTCCATTTTCCACGCATCAGACGGTCACGGTACAGTCTGTGGTAAGCCTGGCTCATTCCGTTTAAGCCTTATCACTGTATACCATAACAACCTCCGGAGTCTGGAATTCCTCATCTCTGGAAAGCTCCCAGGAAAATCCCTGTGGATTGATTCCCATCATAACTCGTGTCATCTCGTAGGTGGAAACCTCGACCTGTGCAAGGAAGTTGCCGCTGTACACAAAGCTGAATCCAAAAACCTCGCCTGTGTCTTCTGTTGTATGAGGACGCTTCAGTGCGATAAACGGATTCTGCTCAGAGCTGGAACCGGTTCCTGCAAGACTCTGTACAGCCTGTGTACCCATCTCAAGTTTACGTGTTTTTACATAGCGCTCACGTGCCCACGCACCGGAAAGATGGATCATCTCATAATCCATATCCGGAAACTCCACTGCTGCACTCATCACGTTCTCAAGACGGATCTTCTGATCCCCTTTCTGAACAAGGCGTGCACTTCTGGTGACCACCGGGTAATCCTCATATACGGAATATGTAAGAACAAGGTCTGTGTCCATCACAGAATCATGAAGTGTAATGTCCAGAGATGTTGCCTCTTCCTCGTTCTCTGTGTAGGTTGCCGGAAGACCGGCAAGCTTCTTCTTGCCGCCGTAAATCTCATGAGAAACATATTTGAAATCTACGATCTCGCTTCCGTTCTCCTGACGAACAGTAAGGGCAGGATTTCTGTAATCACCGGTTCCGTAAACAGGATACTCCTGTTTGGTATACTGCATGGAAAGAAGTCCCGGTTCCGGAACGCATACAGCCATCAGGGAACGCATGATCTCCTCGTGAAGATAACTGAAATCCTCTTTATCGCGGATAGCTTTTCCATAGTACAGATTCTCCATCTGGCCATTTTCCATGATACAGGTGATGTAGCTTAAATGTTTGTTATAAATGTGGAATGTCTTTGATCCCTCGTGAAATTTGATCGGCATAATTTTCTCCTTTTTTCGTTTACTGCGGATAAAATATCCGCCTCTTTCCTTAAGAATCATCAAATAGCTGTTGCATTTTTTGCATTTGCTCGATAAAAAAAACCGCTGACAACCTCAATAACCAAATCCTCAGTTATATACATTGTCAGCGGTCTTGTATTACCTTATGTAATATTTGTGATTACAGTTTTCCACCGCTGGTAGCAATACCTTCGATAAACTGTTTCTGGAAGATCATGTAGATCACGATCATCGGAATGCAGGCGATCAGAGATGCAGCCATCAGTTCCGGGAATTTGGACACATACTGGCCCTGCATCTTTGCAAGTGCGGAAGAAAGTACCAGCATATCCTTATCTGTATTAACGATCATCGGCCACATCAGATCTTTGAATGCGAATACAGCTGTAAAAATTCCAAGTGCAACCATACTGGATCTTGTAAGTGGTGCCATGATGTAAAGGAATGTCTGCCCGATGTTACATCCGTCAAGTCTGGCAGCCTCCTCCAGATCCTTCGGCAGTCCCATGTATCCCTGTCTCAGAAGGAAAGTACCGAATGCAGTAACAATACCTGGGAATACAAGGGCAAAGATCGTATTCAGCATACCCATCTTGCTGACCATCAGGTACTGCGGGATGATGAAAATCTGTACCGGAACCATCATCTGGAACAGTACAAGACTGAAGCAGAGATCACGGCCCTTGAAGTTCAGTCGTCCAAATGCATAGCCTGCCATAGTTGCTGTAAGAACCGCACACACTACTCGGAAGAAGATCAGAAGCAGTGTATTCTTGTACAGAAGCAGGAAGTTCATGTTATTGATAACAGAAATAAATGCGTCTTTTCTCCATATTTTCGGGAAAATGGTGAAAGGATCTACAGATGTTGCTTCCGTTACAGTTTTAAAAGCTGTCAGGATCATCCAGATAAATGGCACAAGCATCGTTATGGACACAATGATCAGTATGACATGTATTAAAATAGTGGTTAATTTCTTTTTTGTTTCCATACTATCCATGGTTAATCCCCCTTTTTAGTTGTAGAATACCCATTTCTTCTGACCGATCATCTGGAATACTGTCAGGATCATGGTGATAATAAGAAGTACTACTACGATCGTAGCGCCGTATCCCATGTTCTTATTGATAAATGCATATTTATAGAACAGGTAAACCAGTGACTGAGTCTTGGTAAGTGCCGGGTTTGACTTGTCAATAACCATATAGATCAGGTCGAATACCTGAAGGGATCCGATCACACGGGTAACAAGTACGAAGAAAATGGTTGGTGAAAGAAGCGGGACCGTGATGTTAAAGAATGCATTCACGCCTGTTGCACCGTCAATGGATGCTGCTTCATAATAATCTCTCGGGATCTCCTGAAGTCCTGACAGGAAAAGAAACCATATTGTAACCGATGATAGACCATACACCGATGATCGCAACTGCAAATACTGCAATTTTCGGATTAGAAACCCAGTTTACATGAACATGGAAAACGTTATTGATAAGACCATAATCAGAGTTGAACAGCCATCTCCATACCATGGCTACCGCTGCCGGAGCTGCTACCATCGGAAGGAAGATGATGGTTCTGTAAATAGAACGGCCCTTCATCTTTCTGTTAAGAAGTACTGCAAGAACAAGTGCGATGACAATGGAAAAAGGGACCTCCACGATCGCATATTTGAATGTGTTGATCAGTGCCTGCCAGATCTCTTTATCTGCAAAAACCTTCTGGTAGTTCTGTAAACCGATAAAGATATTTCCTTTACCAAAATCTCCTGTCTTGAAAAAGCTCTGGTAAATAGTCTGGAAGATCGGAATGATGTTCAATACGATCAGTCCGATTGTTGTTGGGAGAATAAACAGCCAGCCCCAGAGGAACTCACTGCGCTCTCTCTTTGTCCGTGCCTGTGACTTGGTAGTTTTAGCCATAAGAATCACTCCTTCTATTCCTTCTATGTATGAGGCCGCTGCACCTGAGTGCGGCGGCCCCTCTCATTACTGCACTTAATTATCGGTGTTTCTTAATGCTTACTCCTCAGCCAGCTTCTCGTTCATCTGATCAGCCATCTGCTTGCAAGCCTCTTCCATTGTGATGTCGCCTGTGTATACGCCTTTAAGGATCTCGTTGTCCTCGTTCTCCCATGTTACAGTAGATTTGGAGTATGGACGGATCTCCATGTCATCCATCATGTTCAGATAAGCCTGAAGGTTGAAGTCTGCGGATTTAGCCCATGCATCAGATGTATCTTTGTATGCACTCATTGTAACACCAAGCTCAGCCTGTTTCTCCTGAGCCTCTTTGGATCCGAGGTACTCGATCAGCTGCCAAGCTTCGTCTGTGTGCTCACCGGAAGCAGATGCTGCCCATCCAAGTCCGTTATATGAGGAAGCTCTTCTGCCTGTCTCAGCGTTTTTAGGAAGCTCTACACAATCACAGTTAGCTGCTGTGTACTCGTTCTCTTTAAATGCTGCAAGCATCCAGGAGCCCTGGCATGTCATAGCGATCTTGCCAGCCTCGAAAAGTACGTCCTCGTTGTTCTCGGACATTGTCTCAAGAGACGGGATCACGCCATCCTTGATCCATCCTTCCAGTGTCTGCATAGCTGCGATCGTCTTCTCATCATCCCAGCCGGATTTTGTCTTGTCATCGCTGATGATGTATCCGCCGTTATCATAGATCAGGTTGTAGTATCCGGCCTGGTTGTTATCATTTCTCATTCCGAGACCGTACTGGGAACCATCATCCTTAGTAAGCTTCTTAGCTGCCTCTGTAACATCATCCCATGTCCAGTCAGCTGTCGGATAATCAAGTCCTGCCTCGTCAAATAATGTCTTGTTGTACCAGAGAGCGATTGTATCTATATCCTTCGGTACTGCATAATATTTATCATCGTATGTATACAGTCCCCAGATATCCTCCGGATAGTTCTCCGGATCGATCAGATCGCTGTCTTTGATCTTATCGGTCAGATCAAGAAGCATATCGTTGGACATGTATCTCTGACTCTCGTTGGAGTGCATCCAGAATACATCCGGAAGGGAACCACCCTGTGCACCGGCCTCAAGCATTGTCCAGTACTCATCCCATTTAACAACGGAAATCTCTGTCTTGATTCCTGTCTTCTCTGTGAAGTCTGCGAGAATTTCTTTGATTCCCGGCTCCTGGTTGGTGTCCCAGATGGATACGGAAAGTGTAACATCGTCACCTTTTGCATATACCGGAACTGCTGTCATTACCATGGCACCTGCTAACAATAATGCTGCTACTCTTTTGAAATTCATAACTTCTTCCTCCTTTTAAATCTTTCTTATTTCCCCTCTTTCTTTTGGTCAGTTTTTATATTTTTTCACGTCCCTGACCGTTGATATTATCATAATTGCACATAGAAAAATGATAAATGGATTATTGTCATTTCAACATGGAAAAATGTTACTTTTTATTCATTTTATCCATTTTTTGTTCATACTTAGTTAATTATTCGTCATTTTTTACATGTTTTCTTTCATTTATTACATATATTTTCATTATTTTTCACTTATTTATGAGCATATTTTGGCACCCATTTATTTCCTTGTAGCAAAACCAACATTTTTACATATCTGTTTTTGTATGTTTTTACTAACTCAGCACATGTATAAATGTCATTTTCCAAAAAACACAATTTTCCTTTCCTAACATAATTCCATGCGTGCCATCATTTTCACATGTGCACGCAAAGTTCCATGTTTTTTTATACAGTCCCATAAACCGTGCTGATACTTATCTGCGTCCCCTCTCTTTACACACAATCAAAAACTATGCTAAGATTAGCTGTATCGGACTTTTCCCATATGGTCTGTTTTCATTTCTACATTTCTATATAAGGAGGTATTTCGTTATGAATCTTTTAAATGAAGATAATGTCGTCCATGTATTTCTCAACAAGCTGGGTGACATCGTGATCGCCAATCTTCTTTTTATTCTCTGCTGCATCCCCGTGATCACCATTGGGCCGTCACTAACTGCCCTTTATCACTGCATGATGCGTACAGTAAAAGGGAATAACAACGGCACAACGAAAACATTTTTCAGAGCTTTTAAAGAAAACTTCAAACAGTCACTGATCATATGGCTGCTGATCCTTGCTGCCGGAACCATGATCATCCTGAATATCCGCTTTCTGCTCCATGCAGAAGGAAGCGCTGCACATATGCTGTTTTATCTTTCTGTGGGGGTTCTGACTTTGCTGATAATTTTTACTTTATACATATTCCCGGTAATCGCAACCTTTGCCAATACACTGGGGGCACTTTGCAGAAATGCATTTCTGCTGGCATTTATGCATTTCCCCACAACGATCGCCATTGCGGTGATCACGATCTTTCCATTGTATATGACATATCTCGATGCAAAGCTGCAGCCACTTTACGCATGCTGCTGGTTTTTCTTTGGATTTGGACTTGTAGCTTTTATAAATTCGATGCTGTTGTATCGATTTTTTAAAAAGCTGCTTCCTCCGGAGGAGGATATTTCGCTTTTGTGATGAAAAGCTTGGGAAAATTGTTATTTATTTAGATATAGTATTTTTAGATATAGTATTTTCGCTTTTCAAAGCGGAGGAAATCTGCGAGGGGGAAAGCACTCAGAGTTGCGAAGCCCGTTTTTCCCCCTCGCGCTCCCCCTTTCCGGGCACGCT
>ENA-OQIO01001548-OQIO01001548.1-human-gut-metagenome-genome-assembly--contig:-NODE-1548-length-11152-cov-3.713741_pt1 | contig 11152 bp, 9 predicted proteins | sample MGYA00242573_ERZ504737 | MGnify/ENA primary metagenome ERZ504737 (study PRJEB26092, sample SAMD00036203) | human gut metagenome | host: Homo sapiens | study: EMG produced TPA metagenomics assembly of... | reverse complement strand
TACAAAAAAATGCCATATGCCCATCGATGAAAAAATACAGCTTCACGCAGACCGCGGGGAGATCGTCCCATCAAGAGCGATCCTCAAGACCCCTGCACAGATCGAAATGATCCGCAAAAGTGCTGATCTTAACACAGCGGTTCTCGATGAAGTAGCAAAGCACATCCGTATCGGAATGAGTACCGCTGAGATTGATGAAATTGTCTACCGTTTCACAACGGAGCATGGAGGAATCCCGGCACCTCTGAATTATCAGGGCTTTCCGAAAAGCGTATGCACCTCACTGAATAATGAGATCTGTCACGGAATCCCGGATGAAAATATCATGATCCAGGACGGAGATATTATTAATGTAGATGTTTCTACTATTTTAAATGGATATTTTTCAGATGCATCCCGGATGTTCAAGATGGGAAATGTCTCTGAGCGTGCCGAGCGTCTTGTACGTGTTACGGAAGAGTGCGTCCAGCGGGGACTTGCAGCCGCAAAGCCATGGGGACATCTGGGCGACATTGCCGATGCCATCAATACGCACGCACAGGCCAATGGTTATTCCGTTGTAGAAGAGATCGGTGGTCACGGGATCGGACTTGAATTTCACGAAGATCCTTTCGTAAGTTACGTTACACCAAAGGGAAGTGAGATGCTCCTTGTTCCGGGTATGATGTTTACCATCGAGCCTATGATCAACGAAGGCAGTCCTGACTTTTTTGTGGACGAGGATAACGACTGGACAGTCTATACGATCGATGACGGTCTTTCCGCACAGATCGAGTACATGGTACTGGTAAAGGAAGACGGCGTCGAAGTACTGACCAAATAATAAAAACCTGGCAGGAACTCGCTCTGCGTATTTTCTGTGTTTTAATATCTTTATCGCATCATCTTAACATTTACTAAATTTTTTAAAAATTTACTTACTTTATGGTAAATTATCACAAAAAATAGTATGATGAAATGGAAGTATTATGAAAGAGAGGGCTTTATATGAAACAAGATAACATGTTGGCTATGATTTTAGCAGGAGGACGTGGTACAAGACTTCACGACCTGACAAAAAAAAGTGGCCAAACCGGCCGTTTCATATGGTGGAAAATATCGTATTATTGACTTTCCGCTCAGCAACTGTGCAAATAGTGGTATTGACATTGTCGGTGTCCTCACTCAGTATGAATCTGTTCTCCTCAACAGCTATGCTGCTGCAGGAAGAAGATGGGGACTCGATGCAAAGGATAGTGGAGTTTACATACTTCCTCCTCGTGAGAAAGCAGATACAGGACTTGATGTATACAGAGGAACTGCCGATGCGATCTCCCAGAATATCGACTTTATCGATTCTTATTCTCCGGAGTATCTCCTGATTCTTTCCGGAGATCATATTTACAAAATGAATTACGATAAAATGCTTGAGTACCACAAAGCAAATCATGCTGATGCAACGATTGCAGTCATTGAAGTACCAATGAAAGAAGCCAGCCGTTTTGGCATTATGAATACAAATGAGACAGGCCGTATCGTAGAATTTGAAGAAAAACCTGAGAAACCAAAGAGTAACCTTGCATCCATGGGTATTTATATCTTTAACTGGAAGCTTCTTCGCAAGATGCTTCTTGCTGATATGAAGAATCCTGAATCCAGTCATGATTTCGGTAAGGATATTATCCCGACCATGCTCGCAGATGAAAAGACGCTTTTCGCCTATAAATTCAAAGGCTACTGGAAAGATGTAAGGAACCATCGACTCCCTCTGGGAGGCAAATATGGATCTTCTGAACAAGAATAATGCACTGGATCTGAACGATTCTTCCTGGAAAATCTATACAGAAGATGTCACTGCTCTTCCACAGTTTATCGGTGCTGATGCTGATATTGACAGAGCTTTCATCACACAGGGATGTGTCATCAACGGAACTGTTAAGAACTCAGTTCTCTTTACAGGTGCAAAAGTTGCTGCCGGTGCAAAAGTCATTGACAGCGTCCTGATGCCGGGTGTTGAAGTAGCTGAAGGTGCAGTCGTAACCCGTGCACTTGTTGCCGATAAGGTAAAGATCGGAAAGAATGCCGTAGTCGGCAGTGCAGACAGTGAGAATATCGAACTGGTTGCAAAACGTGTAAAGGGGGAAGAGTAAGATGAGTAAAGCATTTGGAATTATTAATTTCGCAGGAAATGACGTACAGGTAAATGGTATGCTGGATTATCGTCCGATCGGAGCTTTTTCTTTCCTCGGAAGATACCGCGTGATCGACTTTCCTATTTCTAATATGAGTAACAGTGGGATTGATGTAATGCAGGTTTACGTCCGCAGAAAACCTCGTTCCCTCGTAGAACATCTCGGAACAGGACGTCATTACAACATCAACTCCAAGCGTGGAAAGCTGAACATTCTTTTTGCAGAGACCATTGAAGAGAACAATGTCTACAATACAGATATTGCCGCTTACATCGAGAACTTTGACTGCTTTGATGAGATTGATTCCGAATATGTAGTCCTTGCACCAAGTTATATGATCTATACAGCAGATTATAATACATTCCTTCAGTCTCATATTGAATCAGGTGCAGATATCACACTGATGTATCACAGCGTAGATAATGCAAAGGATCATTTCCTGAATTGCCATGCACTGGATATCAACAAGCAGAAGGGAGTTCTTTCCATTGAGCCGAACCATGGAAATACAAAGAGCAAAAATATCTTCATGGATACTTATGTAATGAAGAAAGCTCTGTTCCTTGAACTGGTTCAGAAGGCTCATAAGCTTTCTTCCATGTATACACTTGCTGATATCGTACGTGAAGAATGTGAAGAACTGGATGTTCGTGCTTATTCTCACCGTGGATTCTTTGCTACGATCACTGACTTCAACAGTTATTATGAGGCAAATATGGAACTGATCAACCTCAAGAAAGCAACAGATCTTTTCGATGATAACTGGCCGATCTACACCCGTACAAATGATTCCTGCCCGACGCAGTACTTTGATGGAAGTGAAGTGAAATCTTCCGTTATTTCCAACGGTTGCCTGATCGAGGGTACGATTGAAAATTCTGTTATCGGACGTGGCTGTATCATCAAAGAAGGAGCAATTGTTAAGAATTGTGTCATCAATGCCGATGTAGTCATCGGAAAGGGTGTCCATGTTGAAAATCTCGTAATAGACAAGCATGCCCGCCTGATCCGTGGAAAGCGTGTCATCGCAGCACCGGAAAAACCGGGATATATCAAGCGTGGCGACCGCCTGTAGGGCAACTTTGATCCATTGATCATTTATAAAGATTATTTTGTCAGCACGACTTTTGTCTTTACATAATAAACCTTCCAAAGAAACCCGCTGCTTCATGGAACTTCCATCGCAGCGGGTTTCTCATAATTTATCTCTTTTCTTCTCTACTCTTTTGAACTTCCGGTTCTTTCTGTAAATAACCGCCAGTCCTTTCAACAACAGATCATCATCCAAAATAATCTCTCTCTTACAATGCGGCACAATCTTCTTCGCAAGTCCGCCTGTCGCAATCACGGTGGCCTCCCCTTCCAGCTCATCCTGCAGTCTGTCAATAATTCCATCGATCGCTGCGGCACTGCTGTAGATAATTCCACTCTTCATGCATTCTACCGTATTCTTTCCTATGATATGCTCCGGTGCTTCAATCCCAATCCCTCCAAGCTGGGATGCACGAGCCGTCAATGAATCCAGTGACACTCCGATTCCCGGATAGATCATTCCTCCGATATAATTTTTATTTTTGTCAATCACACTGACTGTATTGGCTGTTCCAAGATCCAGGATCAGAAGCGGTACAGGATATTCTGCGATCCCGGCTACTGCATTCACAACCAGATCACTTCCAAGCTGTGCCGGATTATCCATACGGATATTGAGTCCCGTCTTAATCCCTGCTCCTACTACCAGCACTTCTTTCTTGAGGATCTTTTCAACTGCAAGCTTTACAATATTCGTGATCTGCGGAACAACCGAGGAAACGATCCCGCCCTCTATATCACTTCTGTGAATATGATAGATATCCAATACATTTTTAATATCGATCGCATATTCCAGTTCGGTCTTCGTACGCACTGTGGACAGACGTTCCACGAATAAACATTCATCCCCGTCGATACATCCCAGTACAATATTTGTATTTCCTACATCAATCGCTAATATCATTTTTCTCCTGCCCCTCTCTGAAACTCAGGATACGGTCAAGGATCTCTGCCGCTGTATCCTCTTTTGACATCTTGCCGAGCTGCTCATCCCGATCCTTCGTGATAATCGTTACAATGTTCGTATCACCACCGAATCCGGCACCTTCCACCTTCAGGCTGTTCGCAACGATCATATCCAGGTTCTTTTTCTGCAATTTCCCACGGGAATTTTCAAGCATATGCTCCGTCTCCATGGAAAATCCGCAGAGGAACTGTTCTTCTTTCTTATGCATTCCAAGATAAGCTAAAATATCGTCCGTACGCTCCAGCTCCAGTGACAGATTGTCTCCCTTCTTCTTTACTTTCTCATCACTGATATATTTCGGACGGTAATCTGCCACAGCCGCCGCTTTTATGATGATATCCTGTTCAGCAGCCCGTCCTGTCACTTCATCAAACATCTCCTTCGCTGTCGTAACCGGCACAACCTTCACAAACTCCGGCTTCTTCAGTGCTGACGGTCCTGTGACAAGCGTAACCTCTGCACCTCTCTGCATGCAGACCCGTGCGATCGCATATCCCATCCGTCCCGTAGAATGATTCGTGATATAACGAACCGGATCTACCGCCTCCTGCGTCGGTCCTGCGGTCACAAGAACTTTCAGTCCTCTCATGTCCTTTTCCCGTGCCACTTCCTTTAAAATATACTCTAAAAGAAGCTCCGGCTCAGGCATCTTTCCTGCCCCTGTATCTCCACACGCAAGATAACCGACTGCCGGTGAGATTACTTCATAACCATAATATTCCAGTTTTTTCAGATTATCCTGCACGATGGGATTCTCGAACATATTCGTATTCATTGCCGGTGCAATGATCTTTTTGCATCTGCATGCCATCACCGTTGTTGTCAGCATATCATCCGCAATTCCACCGGCAATCTTCCCGATCACATTCGCACTTGCAGGTGCGAGCATGACAACATCTGCCTTTTTCGCCAACGATACATGCTCCACACTATATTGAAAATTCCGGTCAAACGTATCAACCAGACATTTATTTCCCGTCAGCGTCTCAAACGTGATCGGATTGATAAAGTTCGTGGCATTCTGCGTCATCAGCACATGCACATCTGCGTCCAGCTTCTTTAATGCACTGGCAAGCGATGCGATCTTGTATGCTGCAATACTTCCCGATACGCCTAACAGCACTGTCTTCCCCTTCAGCATCGAGTTTTCCTCCTTTTGTCCGCCTCTTCCAATATTTACGCTTTATTATAGGGCATTGAATATGAAAAATCAACGGCTGTGTATAAAACTCCCTTCCCAGGGAATGCTGTTACTGTTCCTGAATTTTCTGCTGGTGAAGATCTCTTTCTGTCGCAGATCCAGAATCAGAAACAGCAGTCAATATCAGTAAATCAACAAATCACAGGAGGTTTTTATCCATGGACGAACAGACCCGTAAACTTTTAGAAGAGTGTACATCAGGATGCAAAATGGCTGTCAGCAGTATTCAGCAGATCCTTGAATTTACTCAGGACTCAGCACTCCAGAAAATATTGAACAAATACATCGAACAGCATACACACCTGCAGCAGACAGCAGAAAGCCAGTTGTCAGCAGACGGTTTTGAGCCAAAAGATCCGGGAATGCTTGCTTCAGCATTTTCCTGGTTTACAACAGAAATCAAGCTGGGCATGAACTCTGATAATTCTGAGATTGCCAAGGTTCTGATCGATGGATGCAGTATGGGGATCAAAACCCTGGGCGAGCGTGCCAATACACTCTGCCAGGCAGATAAAAGTGCTGATTCCATTGCCCGCAGGATCATAAAACTAGAAGAAGAAATGATCCGTGAACTGAACCCGTTTTTATAACAGGTTTTTTCCTTATACAAAAGTAATAAATATTCTCATATATAACTTGTCCAATTCCCCCCTTTCCTATATAATATATTTTGGAGGATTTTATATTATGATATACAGATAACCTATCGTTTTTTGTTATATCTGACTAAGGAAAGAGAGGAAAAAGTATGAAAAATGCAAAATTTGCAGGTGTCCGACGGCTTCTGTCTGCTGTATTTGCTGCTACGGTAGCACTTACTTCTGTGCAGATCCCGGTCTACGCGGCACCTCAGACGCAGGCGGCAGAACAGACCAGCCAACTGGTCAATATTGCCGGCAACTGCGAAATTACTGTCCCCAGTTCCCAGAGCGGCCGTGATGCGGCATATCTGACTGACGGAGACAACAGCACATTGTGGATTCAGAACGGTGGAACATGGCCAAGTACCGTATCCCTGAAATTACCCGCTGACAATACAAAGCGGATCAAAAAAGTCGTATTAAAATTTGAATCCGGTCATAGTGCGTGGGGAGTTGATGTAAAGCTTTCTCATGCACTGAACAACGTTACCAGTGACCTGGTTCTCGATGATACCTCTACGGTCACATCATTCGATGACGGTTATGAATTTACTTATGATACTGCCTTAAGTTTTACGCATACCTTCATTGAACTGTCAAATCCGACTAACAATGGTACTGCCGGAGGATTCTGGCCGGCACTTGCAGAGGTGGAGATCTGGGCTGAAAATGAAAGTGGTGAGGAGTCTCTTACCAATGTAGCCCCTGCTGCAACGATCACCTCGGTTGGCGGAGATTACGGCACAAAAAGCAACCTCACAGATGAGGACTATAGTTCTCTCTATGTATTTAATGGTGGTGGAATGTCCACTCTGCCAGACGGTGCATGGATCGAAATGGAACTGGATCGGGAATATCCTGTCAAATCCATGGAGGCTGCTTTTGAGCATCTGTCTTCTGACGAAAACAATTTCCAGTTTACCTTCGATATCTATGGGAAGAGTTCAACTGACACGGAATGGCAGACACTCTTTGCCGGAGTGAATGCAACCCGTCTGGATGACGGCTATCTTCAGACACTGACACTGGATTCCATCAAAAATCTCAAATCGGTCCGCATCGTCATCACCAGCATTACCAATACAGCAGGTGATCCATGGCCGGCACTTGCGGAATTTAAAATTTTCGCTGATACAAGCGGTTCCGGTTCAGAGGATACGGAAAGTATCGCCTATAAAAAGCCGGTTCATACAAATGCCGGAGGAGTTGTCTCCCGTATCAATGATGGTTCTACCATCAATACATGGACGGGTGAACGTTATCCGGCTTATGTAGATATTGATCTGGAGGCCAATTATAAGCTGGATGAGATTCAGGTTTATACTCCTTCTGCCGGTTATTCCCAGTATTCTGTCTATACTAGTATGGATGGACGGGATTTTGAGAAGTTAGCCGAAAAGTCTGACAAAGAAAACTGCCCTGCTAAGGGGGAATCTTATCAAGCAAATAAAAAAGAAGCACGAATCGTACGTGTCTATGTGGAATATCAGTCTGAATCCTCCAAAGCACTGATCAACGAGATCCGTGTGCTTGGAACTCCAAGTGGTACAGCTGTTCAGGAGACTCCTGCAGTACAGGTTGAAGATTTTAAAAACTCTGCATACAACGTAACTGTTACCGATCAGGATACGATCAATGAAGTAAAGGGAATTATTGAAAGAAGAATCGGTGCAGCTTATAAAGACTGGTTTACATTTGAACTTGCAGATGCTGCAAATGGATATGACTATTATGACCTTTCCCAGAGCAACGGAAAGATCCATATCAAGGGAAATAACGGTGTATCTCTTGCAACCGGTCTGAATTATTACCTGAAATATTACTGTAACGTCAATATTTCCCAGGTCGGCGATCAGGTCACCATGCCGAAAAGCATTATTCCGGTTGAAGGAAGGTACATAAAGAAACCAAATTCCCGGTTCGTTATTCTTATAACTACTGTACCCTCTCCTACTCTATGGCTTTCTGGGGCGAAGAGGAATGGAGAAATGAGTTAGACTGGCTTGCACTGAATGGTGTAAATGTAGTTCTTGATGCCACAGCTCAGGAAGAAGTCTGGAGACGTTTCCTTACAGAACTTGGTTATACTCATCAGGAAGCCAAAGATTTCATTGCCGGACCTGCCTACTATGCATGGGCCTATATGGCAAATCTTTCCGGTTATGGCGGCCCGGTTCATGATACCTGGTTCACTGAGAGAACGGAGCTCGCAAGAAAAAATCAGCTTATCATGAGAAAGCTCGGCATGCAGCCTGTCCTTCAGGGATATAGCGGAATGGTGCCGGTAGATATTACTTCCAAAGATCCTTCGGCAGAAGTGATCAAGCAGGGAACCTGGTGTTCTTTCCAGCGGCCAAGTATGCTGAGGACAGACAGTGAGTCTTTCACAAAATATGCAGCACTCTTCTATAAAGTACAGAAAGAAGTTTATGGAGATTCCGCTCATTATTATGCAACAGACCCGTTCCATGAAGGTGGAAATACCGGTGGTATGGATTCCGCTGTTATTTCGCAGAAAGTCCTTGCAAGCATGATGACTGCTGATCCTCACGCAACCTGGGTGATCCAGTCCTGGCAGGGAAATCCGACAACGGCTCTGCTTCAGGGATTAGGTGACAACCGCAATCATGCTCTTGTTCTGGATCTCTATGCGGAAAAGACACCTCACTGGAATGAGACCAACCCTGGTTACTACGGTGGTGCAGAAGGCGGCGGAGAATTTCTGAATACTCCGTGGGTTTACTGTATGCTGAACAACTTCGGTGGACGTCTCGGACTCCATGGACATATTGATAATTATGTTGAAGGAATCGTAAATGCCTCTAAGCAGGCTGAACATATGGCAGGAATCGGTATCACACCGGAGGCATCTGTAAACAATCCGGTTCTCTACGATCTTTTCTTTGAAACGATCTGGACTGATGACGGAAATAACTTACAGAAGATCAATCTTGATGAATGGTTTAAAAATTATGTAACAAGACGTTACGGTGCAGACAGTGACTCCGCTTATCAGGCAATGGAAATACTGCACGACACCGTATACAATCCTGCATACAATATGAAAGGACAGGGTGCTCCTGAGTCTGTTGTAAATGCCAGACCGGGACTGGATATCGGTGCAGCTTCTACATGGGGAAATGCTGTTGTTGATTATGATAAGAAAAAACTGGAAAAAGCAGCCGAGCTGCTCCTTGCAGACTATGATAAGCTGAAGAACAGTGCCGGCTATCAATATGACCTTGCCAATGTACTGGAACAGGTATTGTCCAATACGGCTCAGGAATATCAGAAAAAGATGGCGGCAGCTTTCCGCTCTGGTGATGCGGAAGAATTTAGTACCCTTTCCGATAAATTCCTTTCTATTATTGATATGGTAGAAAAAGTAACCGGAACACAGAAAGAATTTCTTGTCGTACATGGATCAACGGTGCAAAGAAACTGGCAGAAAATTCCGATGATTTTACAAAAGAACTTTACGAACTGAATGCCCGCAGTCTGATCACCACATGGGGAAGTTACGACCAGGCAATCAGCGGTGGACTGATCGATTATTCCAACCGTCAGTGGGCCGGTCTGACCAACGATTACTATAAAATGCGTTGGGAGAAATGGATCACTGAACGTAAAAAAGAACTTGCCGGAGAATCTTATACCAATTACTCTGCTCAGGACTGGTTTGAGATGGAATGGGCATGGGCAAGAGGTACAAATAAATATTCCGGTACTCCGAATGGTCTTGATCTTCAGGGACTCGGAACCGATGTCCTTGCTAACTACTCACTCACCAATATGCCGAAAGATCCTGCCGAGGATGATTCCAGAGATCTTCCGCTTGAAGGCATGACTGCTACAGCAGGAAGTGAACAGGCAACGACCGGAAGTGAAGGACCGGCATCCGCTGTACTGGATCAGACTACAGGTACGATCTGGCACAGCAAATGGAGCGGTGATGCTCGTGAAAATCTCTGGATCGATATCGCTCTTGGAGAGAGTAAGACGGTAACCGGACTGCGTATGCTTCCAAGATCCGGTGGTGGGAATGGAACTATCACTTCCTACCGCATCGAGATCAGTAATGATCACGGCAAGACTTATCAGGAAGTTGCCACGTACATGGAACAGCAGTGACAGTTGGAAGATGGTAGAGTTCCATGCCATCCAGGCTACCAATGTACGCCTCTATGCGGTAGAATCTGTATCAGACACCAGCAATATTTTTGCATCAGCAGCCGAGATTCGTATCATGGGACCAGCTACTGCAATCGTTCCGGCAGAGGAAACTATAGTAAATATCGCAACTCCTTCTAAAGAAGCAGATCTGTCATCTGCACAGGCTGCAAAGGAGACTGATAAATACACCGTCTCTACAGTCTGGAAAGATGCAACCGGAACAACAGTAACGGCTATATCAAAGGATAAGAATGCGACTCATGACTATACGGCGAAGATTACTCTCACCCCTGTCACAGGATATTCCTTTGACAAAACCAGTGTACCGGATACATTGACATTGAAACTCAACGATCAAAGAACCGTTGAAGCTATTCCGGTCACAGACAGTGTTCTCAATGATGATGGAACTGTCACAATTACTTACCAGTTCAGCAATATGTTCCAGGGAGGCTCATTACGAATGGATCAGTCTTCTCCTGAAAAATCTACGAACATGAGATTTGGATATGACTTTAAGTTACCGGAAGCTTCATCCGAAAAAGATGAGATTAGCTTTAAAGGCTGTACCTGGTATTATGGAGTAGCTGAGGATGACTTAAAGAATACCTTCTCTCCAGACAAAACAAACTTTATAACGAATCCTGATAAAAAAGGAGCTGAATACTACAGATCCAATATCGTATTCACAAATCTTTCATCCGGTGCTTATAAACGCTCTGTATATGCCAGAATCCTGGTAAAATATACAGTAATGGAAAAGAACGCAGTGTGATGGGAACATTTGTAGATTCAAGATCCGTCAGCATGATCGTTGAAGGAATCCTTGCCAATACGAACGCAGATCAGACGGAAAAAGATTATGCACAGAAAATCAAAGATGCAATTTTAAAGTAATCATTTTTCT
>ENA-OQIO01001547-OQIO01001547.1-human-gut-metagenome-genome-assembly--contig:-NODE-1547-length-11158-cov-2.561871_pt1 | contig 11158 bp, 12 predicted proteins | sample MGYA00242573_ERZ504737 | MGnify/ENA primary metagenome ERZ504737 (study PRJEB26092, sample SAMD00036203) | human gut metagenome | host: Homo sapiens | study: EMG produced TPA metagenomics assembly of... | reverse complement strand
TTTTATCATATACTCAAAATCTACAGTTGGCCATTACAAAATTTAAAATTTCCCTATGAATTGCACAACGCGTATCTTATTCAATACAAATATCGCTACATCCATAAACAAATGTGCCAACAGTGTACTAACGATCACGCCATTTGACTTTAACAAGAAATCAGAGGAAAATCCATACCAACAGATAAATCCAGAATAAGCGCCCATTAAAATCAGCAAAGGCAGGTATTTCACGACGCTTTTTAAAGATTCTTTGATGTAATCAAGCGTTGAATCGAAATAGACAAAACGACCGATCGCTAGCATTACAAAATAAAAGATCAAAGAATCATAATTTGAATCGTTATAAATAAATTTTATGTATAACAAGATCAGAATGATATAAAAGGCAGAGATCAGTCGTACGGAGGCTTTTTGTTCGGATGAGATCGTTTTCAGATGAACAAAGATCCGATCAAACCAGAATGTTAAAAATACAGAACATACTAAAAATACCATCAACAAAATATCTTGATATTTATTCCAGAAATAAGCCGCCTGAGGGATCCTTTCGTCGAGGACATAATAAAGAGAAAGGAAGATCAGTACGGAGGTGCTTGAAAATACCATTTCATAAAAGCTTTCGATCCAGCTGATAACTTTTGTTTTATGTGTTTGTTCAATTTGTGCAAGTTCAACTTCTGTTGGATTTTCAATATTGATCTTATAATGTTTTTGAAGCTTTGCGGTAAGTAAAACGATGGCAAGGACAACAATCAGGCCGATCAAAGAAACAGCCATGAAGCTGCCAGCATTTTGTGCATTAAAATAATGTGTAACATAATATTGTGATTGTGACATATATAACCCCTTCTTTAAACTAAAATAATGACATGAAAATCAAATAATCTCACTCAACACATATTTTAACACCTTTTATATAAATTCAATGGATACTATATTTCATCATAAAACTTAAGAAAGTTTTTTGAACAACAGAAAGGCAGTGGATTTGTGTGAGAAATTTATCTATAGACTTGTGAGCAGAGACTGGACAATGTTATAATATAAACAGCACATTTTTTGAAAGTGGTGAGAGAAGATTGAAGAAATCAGTAAGGATCGCAGCAATGATATTTACCATTTTCGCTATATTGATAGCGGTAGAAATTATCATATCTTATAAATGTCTGACTGTTACGGATTACAAGATTAAGTCTGATAAGATCAAGGAAACGACCAAGATCGTATTAATATCGGATCTTCATAATAGTCAGTTTGGAAGCAAGAATAAGCGCTTAGTGGATAAAATTCAAAAACAAGATCCAGATCTTATCTTGATGGATGGAGATATGTTGAATGAAGATGGGAAGAATGCACAGACAGCAGTAGAACTTATAAGTGCATTGAAAAAAAACAGCACCTGTATATTACGCATTGGGGAATCATGAGATTGCGTATAGACAGCGCAGGGATAAGAATCTATATCAGAAGTTACAGAAAGCAGGTGCGAAGGTTGTAGAGAAAGAATATGAGGATATAAAGGTAAGAAGCAACAAGATCCGGATTGGAGGCCTTTATGAGTATGCATTTGCAGTAGATGGGGCTGGAAATATGGTTAAGAAAAATATTCCGTCCAAAGTAAGAGATTTTTTGATGGATTATGAGAACACAGATGCATTTAAGATCATGTTGTCTCACAGACCAGATAGTTTTGTTTTTGGGCAGGCAGCAGATACATGGAAGATCGATCTGGTAGTCAGTGGGCATGTACATGGTGGACAGGTAAGAATTCCAGGTAAAGGAGGTCTTTACGGAGGAGATCAGGGATGGTTTCCTGAATATACGGATGGAATCCATCATTTTAAGACAGTGAATCATATGATCATTACAAGAGGACTTGGAAGTGATAAGGAAAAACTACCAAGATTTCACAATATTCCAGAGATTGTAGTGATCCGACTTGAAAAACGTTAGAACAAAGAGGATGAGAGGATGAAGAAATATCAGATTGCAGATTTTATTTTTGGAATTCATATGGAAGAATCGTTAGAAATTCCAGAGAATTTTAAAAAATTTTGATTGATACCGATGAAGAAGTACAAGTGGAATATTTCCTTGAGATTGTGGATAAATTACCAGAGTTGGATGGGGAATGTGTATCACAAAGAATTGATCTGAAAGTATATAAGAAAGACAATTTGGAATACCGCCGGATGAATTTTATGGGAATGGAAGAATCCTACGGACAATATGAAGAAATTTCACAAGATCAGGTAAAATTGTACTTAAAACGGGAATTTGTGCATATGATAAATGTTGATACAGTCTTTGTATCTCTTTTTGCGATGGAAAAAAGAATGTTGGCAAAGGATGCGATGGTATTGCATTGTTCTGTACTCAAAGTGAAATCAGGAGTGATCTTATTTAGCGGACCAAGTGGAATTGGTAAGTCAACGCAGGCAGGATTGTGGACGAAGTATCGGAAGGCAAGAGTTATCAATGGTGATAGAACTTTATTAAAAAAAGAGAATGGCAGATGGATGTCTCTTGGATGGCCGATCTGTGGTTCTTCAGAGATCTGTTATAATGAAGCTTATCCTGTGAAAGCAGTCATTTTTCTTGGACAAGCAGAGGAGAATGATGGAAGGAGACTTCGTTATTTTGATGCGATCAAGGCAATGATCAGTCAGATCACAGTGAATGGATGGAATCCGCAGTTTGTAGAGAAGATATGGAATCTCACAGAAGATTTCGCGGCTCAGATCCCGGTGTTTGAGTATGGATGTAACATGGAAGAAGCTGCAGTAGATACTTTAGAGAATCTGCTTTTGGATATTTTAGAATAAAGGAGCATGTGAAGATGAACTTAACCAATGTATTTATAGATATATTAAGAAGTGCTATGACGCAGACTTCCTGTGATATGATAGAGGGACTTTCTACACAAGATTGGGAGAAAATCTATGATATTAGTCAGAAACAGCAACTGGCACCGATGATCTATCAGCAGATTTTTTCAAATGAATCATTCAAAAACGCTGATACAGAGTTTCAGCAGTTCTGGAAGAGAGATACGATCGATCAGGCAGGAAATCAGGCAAGAAAAAGTATTCTATTTTTGATGTTGTTTGATAAAATGCGCCAGAATGGATTGACCCCATTGATCGTGAAAGGAATTGTTTGCAGAGATCTATATCCGAATCCAGATCTTCGAACATCCAATGATGAAGATCTTTATATCCCAAGAGATCAATTTGAGAAGATGGATGAATTTTTGCAGGCAGAGGGATTTATGAGAGAAGAACTGATCAAGGATAAAGTTTATCAAGAAGTTCCATATCAAAATCCAAGGAATGGATTGTATTTTGAACTGCATATGGATCTGTTTCCTCAGGAATCCGGTGCGTATGGACATTTTAATCAGTTATTTGAAGATGCGTTTGATACTTGTATGGAAACAGATATTCAAGGGAGTAAAGTATTGACGCTGAATCCAAAACAGCATTTTTTATATCTTGTATGCCACAGTCTGAAACATTTTCTTCATAGTGGATTTGGAGTCAGACAGGCATGTGATCTATTATACTTTGCGAAGAAATACCATGATCAGTTGGACTTTCATGAGATCAGGAATATCATGAAAGAATATCATATGGATTCTTTTGCTATGAATGTATTGGATATTGGAGTCTGCTATCTTGGATTTACTTGGGAGGAGCTAGGGCTTTCAAAACCGTCTGATGTAGAAATTGACTGCACAGCATTATTGGATGATATGTTAGATGGTGGTATTTTTGGACAAAATGATATGAATCGTGTACATAGTGCAAATATTACGTTGAATGCAGCAGAGAATGAATCAGTCAATGCAGCTTCCGGGATCCTGGCTTCTTTATTTCCAGGGAAGGAATATATCAAGACGAACTATCCATATTCAAGGAACTATCCGTTTTTACTGCCAGTGGCGTATTTACACAGGATATTTAAATACTTAACTCATCGTAACACAGATGCGATCAATACAGGAGAAAAAAGCAGTGCACAGATTGGGATGGAACGTGTCAAATTATTAGAGAAATATAAGATTGTAGAGAAATAAATATAAAAGTGAAAAGAGGTGATTCCTCATGCTGGATCAGGAGAAATTTTTTAACACATACAAAGTACAGGAAGCATTTGAGGATTCTGGACTTTCCTGGGATACGCTTGAGAAGATTTATGAGGATTATACGAGACGTTTACCAGAGATGAAAAAGATTGCAGATCGTTTACAGGATGAGATATCAAAAGTAATAGATTTTCATGTACATTCAATTCATAACCGATGTAAGGATCCAGAGCATTTGATTGAGAAGATCATACGGAAAGTTGGAGTTGAAAAACGTCAGAAATATAAAAATATTAATGAACGGAATTATCTGAGGATCGTGCGTGATCTTATGGGTATCCGAATTTTGATCTTATCAAAAGAAGAATGGCGTACGGTACATGACTTTTTGCTGAAAGTTGATGAAGATTCCAGATATGATATGCATATGGCGGAGATGCCAAGGGCTTATATCCGTTATGGGGATCGTGACATTTTTAATTATACGATTCATAAAGAATATACAGATAAGGGATATCGTTCACAGCATTATATTTTTAAATATGGGAATTATTATTTTGAAGTACAGGTACGAACGATTGCTGAAGAAGTATACGCAGAATTTGACCATTATGTAAAGTACCCATATCGTGAGAATAATCATTTTCTAAAGCGGTATACAAGTGTTGTGGCAGAATTGTTGAATTCTGTGGATGAGATCATTTCGACATGTTTTCAGTTTGGAGAAGCAGGCTGGCTTGACATTGAGAAATATTTTGCACAAGACAGCTACAGTGACTTGCAGAGAATGTCGAAAGAACCGCATAAGAGAGAACAAGAACAGATTCCAAGAGCCAATGACGGAGTGATCGATGCTCAAAGTTATATGAATCGGATGATCTTAAGAAAGGGATAAACCAGATGGAGAGATATGACGACGGATTCGCAGAAGAAAGACAACGGATCGAACGATTAGTAGAGGAGATCATTGCTGGAGAACATAAGATTGATAAACTGCCGAATTCTTCCGCAGGATTTAGTGGAGCTGCACAGGCAGAATATTTTTCGAAGGCAAGATATCATTTAGAATCGGATGTAAGTAATCTGATCGTGAATCATAAACAGCAACTGGATGAATTACAATTGTTAAAGATGATAAAGGGGCAAGATGATAGAACACAATTTATATGAGATGGAAAATTACAGAGAGCTGATCGATGAGGTCGGTGTCGATAAATTCCGTGAACGGTTTGAGGAACTGCAGAAGACAGCGATGGAATTTATTGAAATGGCAGGATTTTCTGAGACATCTTACTGTAATGAAAGAATTTTAATGCAGGTGATTCTTGATTATTTTATGGATGTGATGCGGTTAAAGGAATTTCATAGTATTGAGAGGATCCGCACAGAAAAGCTGTTTGCATACACGATTTCCTGGATCGTTCGGAGAAAACCAATTCAGTTTCGGGATTATTCCGAAGAAGAGAGAGATATTTTTATCAATGAACGTTTTGCTGCATATCTGCTCATCAATGAATGTCTGATGTGTGGAACGAAACATTTTGTACAGGAAGCTTACGCAGAAAAATTAGTAGAATATACAGAAATGCTGCTTTATTATTTCAAATACCGTCAGTGCGATCCAAAGACATTAGAACTTTTGATCGAATCATTTAAGATGGGCGGACTTGTGCATTAGAAGGAAAGGGGATTTAGGTATGGGAATCCTTGTTTTTGATGTAGGAACCTCGAGTATGAAAGGTGCATTGCTAAACGATAAGGCAGAGATTTTATGCCAGTTTCACAGAAAATATCATCCAACCTTTTATTCTTCAGTCAAGGTAACGCAGGACCCAGAAATATGGAGAAAAGCATTATATGATATAGCAAGAGATGTGGGTGACTGGTGTAAGGATCAGAACGAAGAAGTAGAGATGATTTCTTTGACGGCACAAAGAACATCGATCATACCAGTTGATCATAAAGGAGATCCATTATGTGATGCTGTGATGTGGCAGGATAAAAGGAATATTGAAGTTTGTACGAGGCTTTCTGCGATGAATGGACAGATCATCAGAAAAAGCGGTACAATGGTGAATCCTGTATTTTCAGGGAGTAAGATGGCATGGCTTAAAGAGACACAACCGGAGATTTATAAGAAAGCAGACAGGATTTTTGTTGTTGCAGATTATTTATTATATCATATGACAGGGCAGAGAAAACTTGATCGTACTTATGCTAGCCGGTCTCATTTGATGAATTTAAGAACCGGGCGGTGGGACAGCGTGCTTCTTGATATCTTTGGAATCGAGAAGAATAAGCTTTGTAATCTGATCGACCCAGGAGAACTTCATGGATATACAAATGAGAAATTTGCGGCAAGTACAAGACTTAAGACGGGAATTCCAGTCTATTCGGCTGGTGGTGATCAGCAGTGCAGCGCGCTTGGGATGGGAATTTATGAAGAAGGTGACATGGAGGTTACAAGTGGAACGGGCGCATTTATCATAGGGATCGCAGAGAAAGTACCAATTGTGCTTCTGGGTAATCCGATCATTAATTATTCTGCGGTAAAAGGAAAATATATTGTGGAAGCAAGTATCTTAACATGTAGTGCGGCATTTGACTGGTTTTGCAATAATTTTTATAAAGAAGTGAATGGAGATGTTTATCAAAAGATCGATCAGGAAATCTCACAGTCTCCACCAGGAGCCAATGGATGTATGTTGCTTCCATTTTTTCAGGGAAGGGCAACACCACAGTGGAATCCAAAAGCAACTGCATCATTTACAAATGTAACGCTGAGTACGACAAGAGGCGATATGGTGAGAGCTTTGTTGGAAGGAATTGCTTATGAGATCCGCAACAATTTAGACATTGTGGAAGGTCAGATTGGCAAGGCAGATCAGATTCATATTGGTGGTGGCTTGAGCAACAGCCATGAATTTAATCAGATTCAGGCAGATGTCTATGGAAGAAAACTGATCCATTATCAGCATAGGGAAGCAGGGATCATTGGAGCATGGACAAGCACAATGGTGGAAAGTGGGAAAGTTTCAGATCATGAGGAGGCTCTAGAACGGCAGGTAGGAATAATTCATTACAGATTTATGAACCTGTTGAAAAAATATTGAGAAATATCAGGAACTTCGAGCAGATATGAACCATTTATACCAAAAAATATATTAGGAATAAACAAGAATATTTATAAAAAACTGAACCACTGTAAAAGGGGCAACTCATAGGAGTAATTTATGAGTTGTCTCTTTTTTGTACATTTTAAACAAAATGTATGGGTTTGCACTTGTGTGCATATGGATTGTATTTATGGAAGAACAATATATTTATAAATGTCAATCTAAAATATTTATTTTGCACATATGTGCAAAGATTGAGAATTTGTTGCACGGATGTGCAGCGAATGATAAGATGTAAACAACTTAAGGAGATGCACATAAAAGCAACATAGAAAATATGGAGAATGAATTAGGAGGAACCAAATGAGTGAAGTAATCGAAGCAAGAAACATTAAGTTGAATGTAGACGCATCTGATTGGAGAGATTCCATGGTCAAATCAGGACAGCTCTTAGTAGATAGCGATTATATTACAAAAGATTACATTGATTTGACGATCAAATGTGTGGAAGAAAACGGACCATATATTGTTATCATTCCAGGACTTGCATTATCTCATTCAAGACCAGATGTGAGTGTAAATAAAACAGGATTAAGTTTGATTACATTAAGCAAGCCAGTCTGTTTTGACTGTGATAATGATCCAGTAGACATTGTTCTTACTCTGGCAGCAACTGACGACACATCTCATCTGCAGAAACTTCAGTCCATGGCTGAGTTTATTTCAGATGAAGAGAACATTGAATTCATTAAAAACGCAAAATCAGCTGAGGAAGTTGCCAAAGCGATCAATGAATTTGAACCAGAAGAGTAAGAAGGGAGAAAGAGGATGGAAATATTAAACACAGTATTTACATTTGTATCGAACAATATTTTGACGAAAGCGGAGTTCTTCGTAGGACTGATCGTCTTAGTTGGATACATCTTATTAGGAAGAAAATGGTATGAAACATTAGCAGGTTTCTTAAAAGCAGTTGTAGGTTATATGATTTTAAATGTAGGTTCAGCTGGATTGATCAACACATTCCGACCAATCCTTGCAGGATTAAACCAGAAGTTTCATTTAAATGCGGTAGTTATTGACCCGTATTTTGGATTGAATGCAGTAAATGCAGCACTTGAAAATATCGGATTATCCGCAGCATGGACTATGACATCATTGTTACTTGCATTTATCTGGAACATCATCTTATTGATCTTCCGTAAATTCACAAAACTTCGTACCTTATTGTTAACTGGACATATCATGGTACAGCAGGCAACAACCGTAACATGGATCGTATTCTTATTTATCCCAGGACTTCGTAATATCTGGGGAGCTGTAGCAGTCGGAATCTTAGTCGGTACATACCAGGCAGTATTTTCTAACTTAACAGTTGAACCAACAGATCGTTTAACAGACGGTGAAGGTGGATTTGCGATCGGACATCAGCAGATGTTTGCAATCTGGTTAGCAGACAAGATCGCACCAAAGATCGGTAAAAAAGAAGATTCTATTGAAAATATCAAACTTCCAGGATTCTTACAGATGTTTAGTGACAATGTAGTATCTACATCCGTATTAATGTTTATATTCTTTGGAATTATCATGTTAGTACTTGGGGAAGATTTCATGAGAAGTTTAGATGACACATTCTCACAGACAACAGCATTTGGATTCTATATTTTCTCTAAAGCATTAAGCTTTACTGTTTACTTAAACGTATTACAGGCAGGTGTTCGTATGTTCGTTGCAGAACTTACAGAATCATTCAAAGGTATTTCAGACAAACTGCTACCAGGAGCAATCCCAGCAGTAGACTGTGCGGTAGCTTATGGATTCGCACCAGCAAACGCAGTAACAGTAGGTTTCTTCTGTGGAGCACTTGGACAGTTCTTAGCGATCGCAGGACTTTTGATCTTCCATTCACCAGTTATGATCATCGCAGGATTCGTACCATTATTCTTTGATAACGCAAGTATCGCAGTATATGCAAACCACAGAGGTGGAGTTAAAGCAGCCATGATCTTACCGTTTATCAGTGGAATCATTCAGGTATTAGGAGGAGCTGTTTGTGCTTACATTTTACAGTTAGTAGCATTCGGTGGATGGCATGGAAACTTCGACTTCTCAACGATCTTCCTTGCAGTATCTTATATTGTTAAGTATTTAAAGGTACCTGGAGTTATCCTTTGTGTTATCGCAATGTTAGTTATTCCTCAGATTCAGTATGCGAAATCTGATAAAGAAAAGTATTTCACAGTAGGTCAGGAAGACGACGAGTACTAAAAAGCAATATCAAATCAATTTTTAATAAAACAATCAATCAGCCAAAATTCAGGAGGTATTTATTATGAAAATCAAAGCAATCGCAGCATGTGGAAATGGAATGGGATCAAGTCAGATGATCAAAATGAAGATCAACAAAGTATTCAAAAGATTAGGAATTGATGCAGAAATCGGACATATGAGTGTTGGAGAAGCAAAAGGTGTAGCAAACAATTACGATATGATCTTTGTATCTGAAACATTTACATCGCAGTTTAGAACAGGAAAAGATACAAAAGTCATTGGACTTAAAAATTTATTATCAGAAAAAGAAATCGAAGCAAAGATCAGAGAAGCATTAGATATGCCTGCAGAATAAATCGGGGTGAGATAGATGTACGATATCAAAAAAAAGGCCATTAGGATATATGAAAAAGCTCTTCCAAATGATTTCACATGGCTTGAAAAAATGCAGGCAGCAAAGCAGGCAGGATTTGATTATATTGAGATTTCTATTGATGAATCTGATGAGAGATTAGCACGACTTGATTGGAGTGATGAACAGATCGAAAGAAATCCGCTCTTATATGAAAGAGACAGGGATCATCATTCCAAGCATGTGCTTAAGTGGTCATAGAAGATTCCCATTTGGAAGCAAGAACAAAGAAATAAGAGATAAAGCATTTGAGATCATGGAAAAAGGAATCATCTTAGCACAGAAGTTAGGAGTCAGAGTAATCCAGCTTGCAACTTATGATGTATATTATGAAGAATCTGATGAAGAAACAAAAGCTTTATTCTTAGAAGGAATGAAAAAATCAGTCGAGATGGCAAGCCACGCAGGAGTGATCCTTGCAATGGAAATCATGGATACGCCATTTGTTGGAACGATTCTTCGTGCAATGCACTATATCAAAGAAATCCGTTCCCCATATTTTAAGATTTATCCAGATATGGGAAATCTGACGCAGTTTTCAGCGGATGTTGAGAGTGAATTTGAACTTGGAATCAGTGAAACGGTAGCGATCCATGTCAAAGAGACAAACCCTGGAGTATTTAAATGTGTTCCATTTGGAGAAGGAACCGTAAGATTTACAGACATTTTTAAAAAATTAAAAGATTTAAATTACACAGGAATGTTCTTGATCGAAATGTGGGCAGATAACACAAAGAAACAAACGATGGAAGAAGCAGTTGAAACAATCAGGCAGGCACGCTTATTTGTAGAAGATAAGATGGAACAGGCAGGGATCAAAGTACCTGCATAAGGAGGAAATCATGTATCGAATGGTAGTGACCGATCTTGATGGAACATTATTAAACAATAAAAAACAGGTTTCAGAGCCAATGTAAAGGCAATTCAAAACCTAAAAGATCAAAATATAACCTTTGTTATGGCAACAGGACGATCAGATGTTATGACGAGAGCATACACAAAACAATTAAAAAATGTCGATATTGTCATTGGGTGTGATGGAGCTGTCATTCGAAACATTAGGACCGGAGAAATCTTATGTGAAAATCATTTAAGAAGTGAAACCTGTCATACGACATTTGAAATTTGTAAAAAATATGGATTACAGTATTATGTCTTTGCAAAAGATGAACTAGTATCCGATGATCCTCAGAATGAGAGATTTCTGGTCCATCAGAAATTCAATCAGACTGTAGAGGAAGATGAAGAGATACCAATGCAGATTGCGGA
>ENA-OQIO01001546-OQIO01001546.1-human-gut-metagenome-genome-assembly--contig:-NODE-1546-length-11165-cov-2.570846_pt1 | contig 11165 bp, 16 predicted proteins | sample MGYA00242573_ERZ504737 | MGnify/ENA primary metagenome ERZ504737 (study PRJEB26092, sample SAMD00036203) | human gut metagenome | host: Homo sapiens | study: EMG produced TPA metagenomics assembly of... | reverse complement strand
TAGCTTCTTTATCCTTGTTAATTACTGTTCTCTATAAAGAACGTTCGTTGATTTTTACTAAAATCATCTGAAAAATTCATTAGAATTTTCAAGGTTGTCTTATTGTTCAGTTGTCAAAGATCTTTTTTGTGATCCGCTTCGTATAAGAAGCTTTATCATTATATCACTTCGTTCTTAGCTTGTCAAGAACTTTTTTGATTTATTTTGTTGACCCGTTCTTCATAAGAACCGCAGCAACTTTTACATCATATCATGTTCTTTCTTACTTGTCAAGAACTTTTTTTAATTCTTTTTTGAAACATTTTTTTCAAATCCCTTTGAAACAATATGTTCCTCACTGTCTCTCACAGACAGCTTAAATATAATATCATGCCATTTCTTTTATGTCAACACCTTTTTTCATTTTTTCTATTTTTATTATTTAACACTCTCATCATTATTTCAAAAAGAAGGTATCCTGCAAATGAATCATTAAATGACATTTGCAAAATACCTTCTTTTTATTGTTGTAATAATTTCTGCGTTTCTATCTGTATCTGCTGTTTGATCATCTGTTCTAATGGATTCGTTTCCACCATTGTCTGCATAACTTCACTTCCGCCAACGATCTGAGCATATTCAGATTCCATTCCAACATGTGGCATCAATGAAATAAAAAATACAACTACCATAATGATCAAGGAACCTTTGATCAATCCAAGTGCTGCTCCTGCTACCTTGTTAATAAACCCAACACCTGGAACCCTTGTAACTTTATTTGCAAGACGTATTACCACTGAAAAAATAATTTTACATACGATCATCAACCCCATATATGCAATCATATATGCAATTCGATCTGTAACAATCGTTCCCTGGATTTCTGGTACATTTTGAATCACTATTTCTTTAAAATATGCAGCGCCTTTATAAGCGATCGCAAAAGTTAAAATCCATGATGCAAGATTCAGCATACTTTTAATGAGTCCTCTTCGATAACCTATGATCATCTGCAAGATCAAATAGATTCCAAAAACAGCTACGATAATTTCTCCCATATGTACTCCATTCTAGTATATCTCTGATAAATTTGTACTATTTTCATAGGTTATCAGATATTTCTGTCTTTTTCCTGTTGGTGAAATATTGACAATCCGTTTCTTAAAGTCTTTCTTAAACATTTCATGTCCAGCAAAATTCACAATTGAACAATGATAATTTCCAGCCAACAATAATTCTTTCTCTCCTAATAATAATTTATTATATTCTGAAGAGAATTTATGTGACATCAATTTTCTTCCTGTTTTATTATATACGACTGCTTCATATTTTTCTTGATCTGTTTTTTTCTGATCTTCAAATACGAATGCTGCGTAATCATCATTCACCGCAACACTACTCACATCTTTATTAAATGATATCGTTTGCTTTTTAGAAATTGTTTTTCCTACTTTAAAGAAAATCATCTGATCATCTCCAATTGCCACAGCTTTAGAATCACCCATAAAGCTCACTTTCGGAATTACCGTATCTTTAAAATCAAAGCCACCGATCATCTGATCTCCACTGTCTTCACCTTCCTGTCCAAATTATACAGTGCAACTCTGCTTTTTACATTAATCCCATCAACGACAAGATAACTGACTAAAAGATTTTGTCCATCTGATGACAGATCAATATCCATTGGATATCCATTTGATCAGATGTGACTTTGATACTTACAAGTTTCTTCTGTGCTGCATCATATAATTCTATATAATTTCCATTATCACCGTGAAGAATTAAAGCAATTACACCTTGTTTTGCCACTTCCAAATCTACGATTGGATAAGATACACTAAATTTTTTCATCTGTCCATCTGAATCAAGTAACGCAATCTCATTCCCATTCTTGGATGCAACTACAATATAGTCCCCACAATAAGATGCCTGTGGATTCTTAATGGAATATGTTTTATTCCATTTTTCATTTCCTTTTCCATCTAAGAAAGAAATCCCATCTTCGCTGTAACAGATCGTTCCTTTCTTATATGCAAATGACTGAAATGATTCTGTCAGCTCTTTTGTGATCGTTTTTACAACCTTCATCCTGTGATATGTCCGATAGCGATATGCAAATATTGTACATATACATACAACCACAAACGCTATGATCAATCCCATACGATATTTTTTCTCTTTTTTCTCTTAGAAATAATGCATTTTGAATGTTCTCATTGGAATTGACATAAAGAGAAAACCCTGATTTCGTCTTTTGTTCCATAAAATACCTTCCATTTTCTAATCAATCATCATCTCTGAATACAGGTAAGTATACCTTATTCAATGAAATGTGTCCAGTCTACACATATTTCCTAGTTTAAATATCATCGAAGTGTTCCAGGAATGATCAACTTCTGTCCTGGGTAAATCTGATTTTCATCAGACAATGCATTTGCCTTTTTGATTCTTTGAACAAGCTTCTGGGTCCCATATACCTTTCGACTGATCGATACTAACGTCTCTCCACTTTTTACAGTATATGTATAAGACTTGTATTGCCCAGAACTTACTTTTTGAGTTTTTCTGTTTTTGTTTTATTGTGGATTGTATTGTTTTTTGTTCCTTTTTATGTGTTGAAGTTTGTGTTGCCGTATCTAATCTTTTTGTTATTTTTACACTCGTTGTTGGTGATTTTGTTGAAATTTGATCCGACACCCCTTTTCCCATCGTATGCACCGCACCATTTACAACCTCTTTAAAATTTATACTCTGATCTTGTCCAGCATAATAATACATCGTACCTCCCATGATCATCATGATCGTAACTGCTGCTGCCGTTGAAATATTCCGAATCCTTCCTTTTCTCTGATTACTCTTGGTTTTTTTGGATATCTTTTCACGAAACTGCCGGATCAATTTCTCATCTCTTCGACTCTCCATCATTTTTTCATATGTCTGCACCTCTTTTATATCTTGTCTTCGTTCCACAAGATAATTCTGCATCATCGGATTTTTTTCATAATATATATAGTATCCATTTTGCCTTGAGAGATCTTCTCCTCGAAAAACATAAAATGCATCTTCTCCTTCCAGATCATCCATCATATATAACACTTTTCCTTCTCCTGGAAAATTTTCAAAATGTGTCTTTTTTATTTTATCATTGAGTCGAACCGAAAATCCCATTCTTAAAAGTGCCCATCCGATGACATCCAGACCAGAAAACAATCGCTCCTTCTGTTGATATATCTCTCTCCATACTTCATCATCAAATACTGTTTCATCAAGATCCAATTCCAGATTCTGTCCCTCGATCGCTCCTCTTATAAAAATAACAAGATCATTTCCAATCTGCTTTTTCTCTCCAAATAAAATTGCTCCTCTTACATATGTATTTTTGTCCATGGATAAAGAATTTAAAAATGTTATAACGTAATCTTCAATATATACTTTTGTGTGTCCTGCTGGACTTCCAATCTGCCTGATATTTTTAGGCAACTGCTGCTCTGTTTTCACGAAAAAACCTCCTTTTCTTCCATTTCACAAAAACCTTATCATAAAGAGATAAAAATTTTTATCAAACAACGTCGAGATGTTAAAATTTTTTTACATACTTCTTTTCTTTTTGTATACACTAAAAAGAGAATTTAAATCAGGAGGACGATCTATTGTTAAAAAAAATATCTTACTATCATCCAGATTCCCCTTATGCTCTTATGAAATTTCAAAATGATCTGCTACATTATCTCAAAATAAAGCATAAAAATACAGCCCTCGTCATTGTCTGTATCGGTACAGACCGCGCGACTGGTGACTGTCTTGGACCACTCGTTGGTCAGGCATTGCTTCCTTCTTCTCAATATTCAGTTTTTGGGACTTTAAAAGAACCTATTCACGCTAAAAATCTCAATCAAACTTTTAAAGAAATTTATTCTGTCTGCCAAAATCCTTTCATCATCGCTGTCGATTCCTGTCTCGGTTATGCGCAGCATGTTGGATGTATTACACTCTCCCCTCTCCCACTGCTTCCTGGCCGAGGCGTTTCAAAACAGCTCCCACCGATCGGACAATTATCAATCACTGGAATTGTAAATGTCTTTTCTGATTCCGTTTCAAACGAATCTGTAATTCAAAACACTCGACTTCACACCGTTATAAAATTAGCGGATTTTATCACAAATGGTATAAAATCCGCTAATATCCCTTCTATATATCAAGTTTCATGTCCCCATCCTTGATCAATCCTGCTCTACGCATCGCTTCCGAAATAAAATATGTCAAAAATGCAGGAGCTATGATCTGCATGACCAGTATCATGACAATAACAGTCACTGCAGAAGTTCCTCCTGTTGTCATCGTCTTATATGTCATCATTGGTCCCACAAACCCTGCCGTTCCCATACCAGAACCAATTGCATTATTCGTCATTTTTAAAACTACAGTAGAGATCGGACCAAGAATGGCACTTGTAATGATCGGTGGCAGCCAGATCAATGGTTTTCTTACAATATTGGGAACCTGTAACATCGATGTTCCTATTCCCTGTGCCAATAGACCTCCAATTCCATTCTCCCGTAAACTGGCCGTCGCAAATCCGATCATCTGTGCACAACACCCAATCGTTGCTGCTCCTGCGGCAATTCCAGAAAGATTCAAAATAATTCCAAGTGCTGCTGAACTGATCGGAAGAGTTAACGCCATACCCATCAATACAGAAACAACAATTCCCATCAAAAATGGCTGCTGTTCTGTTCCCCATCGAATCATCTCTCCGATCTGTTTCATGAGATCTGAAATATATGGTCCAACCGTTAACCCCACGATTCCACCACATACGATCGTTGTTAATGGCGTCAAAATAATATCAAGCTTTGTTCTTCCAATGAAAATCCTTCCAATCTCTATTCCTATGTAAGCCGCTACAAATGCTCCAAGAGGCTCTCCTGGGCCACTTAATAGGATTTTGCCACTTGAACTTACACTTCCATTCAATAAGCCAGAAGCAAAAGCTCCGATCATACCCGCACTTGCGGCAGATGCACATACAAGTGTTGATTCTCCTAATTTACTTGCAACTCCAATTCCAATTCCAGCTCCCGTCAATACTTTAGCAATTGATGCAACCATAACGATCATATTTCCTATATCTCCTCCTATGATCGTTCCGGCTTGTTCTAAAATCGTTCCAATGATCAATGTTGCAAATAATCCTATTGCCATTCCTGACAATCCATCTATAAAAATCCGTTTTAAAATTTTCATGCTCCATCTCCCTTTTAACGTAATGTTTTTTTTAGTATAACATACCTATTTTGCTTTACAAGAAACAAAAATACTTCTATACTAAGTCAAAAGAAGTAACTATTTACCAATTTATTAAGGCAGGAGTTTATTTATGTTTCGTATGTGGGGCAAGATTTTTCATGAAAATCATATGTTAAAAGACACTGTAATCTGTATAGATAGTGATCTGAATCGAACTAGAAAAGTATATCAGGCATTGGAAGAGATCTGTTATGAATTTGATCTTTCTAAACCACTCTGGCTTGATCACAATAAAAACGACTTTATCCATCATTCAAAAACCAGATTTAATTCTGACAGTTTTGTAGAAGATATTGATTTTGATTTTCTTGAAATTCAGGTAATTGAAGAAGACTAAATAATTTTATATTTTCTTTTGAAATCGTTTACAAAACCACAAGACAAATGGAGATTATTTATATGAAGGGAAACGGTCACCCCACAAACAATCAGAATATTTCTGAATATGTTGCACTTTTATATCAGAAATATTCGCATAAATTATACTGTAATGCTTTTCATTACACGTCAAATCCAAGTATTGCTGAAGATGGTGTTCAGCAGATATTTGAAAAAATTCTTTTACATCCTGACACAGCATTACATGTACCTGAACACGAGATTATCTATTATCTCTTTGCTATACAGCGTAATGTGATGTATACACTAACTATGGATGAGTATAAAAATTCTCACTATCCTTTAGATTATGATGATGGTAACGATATTTCTCGTAATCTCATTGATCCTGAGGATCTGTTTATCCGTTATATTTATCTTGATTCTCTCAAGATCATTTTCTCAACACTAACACCCGATTTTCGTGATACTATAATTTTTCATTATTTCTATGGATTTAAATATAGTGAGATTGCATGTATGTTTCATATTTCTGAAAGAGCAGTTAAGAAAAGAATTGCTGTAGCCAAGAAACGCGTAAGAACCATGTTTCAGAAAGAGGATTTCCTATGAACAATACAAATAAGAATATTTTTTTATTTTCTGGTTCCCTTTTTTCTTCAAAAATCGGTTTACTATATATAAGGGAGTGAACATTGTATTTTAAACGCATAATAATAACAGCAGGATTACCGATTACAAGATAGCAACAGGCAGTCAAAAAAACAGGACACCCTGTATTCGTCCGTATATAGAATATAATTTTCATTGATGACAGGTCTCATCTCTGAATCATATCTCAGATATAATGGATTCTCTCTTATAAATTCCACAAATGTATGGATTCTCATCATCTCCATACAAAATACAACAGGTCAGAGATTAATACTCTGACCTGTTATTCATTTTCTATTTTGTTGTACTTCCAAAGCCGCCATTTCTGACTTCTGTTGCATCATCATCGATCGTAACTCCGTACTGCATAAAGATTCCCTGTACCATGCCAGTTCCCTGTGCCACTGAAACTGTCTTACCTTCATTGGTGTCATTTGTTAATTTTACAAAAATGTGACCTTCATTGTCGGAATAAAAATAATCGCTGTCAATAATACCGACTGTATTATTCATCTGAAGACGGAATTTAAATCCTAATCCACTTCTTGGGAAAATATTTAATACCCAATCAGATTCAATAAAAACTCGGATTCCTGTTGGAATCTTGATTGTTTCTCCTGGTTTTAATTCAAAATCAACCGGACTAAAAAAAGTCGTATCCTGCTGATCCTCTAGTTGCTCTCTTTGGCAATTTGATCTGGTCATAGATTTCTTTGATTTCTTCTTCTGAAGCTCCTGGAAAACTATCATCCCAGCTTTCTTTGAACTGTTCAACTTACTTTATGAAATTGTGCTATCTTATTCATCTGTATCTCCTAATTATAAATGATATTCTGCGTATCTGTTAATATTTATAACGTTCCTTATTTTATCAAACTAACGAATTTCTTTCAATAGTCCGGCAGTTTTTTCAATCCTTCAAATCGGTATCCCTCTTTTTTTAGGTTTATGATCACTGTCTCCAACGCTTCTGCGTTTGATCGCGATATATTATGTATGAGTGGGATCGCACCTTTATGCGTATATTTTTGAAAATGTTCTATCACATAGTCTTTTCCAGCTGTTGATCTACCTTAAAATCCACGTAAGCCATACTCCAGAAAATTGTCCGATATCCCATCTTTTTGGTTAATGCTAGTGTTCTCTCATTATACTCTCCCATTGGAGGCCGGATAAAAAGATCCATATCATATCCTGTTGCTTCTTTACAATACTGTGCACAATCTATGATTTCCTGTTTATTATCGCGATCTGACAATGTTGGCATACTCTTATGATGCACCGTATGATTTCCCACGATATGCCCCTCTTTTTTCATACGCTTTACAAGCTTTGCTTCCTCTCTGATAAATGGTTTTGTTACAAAAAAAGCTGCTACAACTTTTTGTTTTTTCAAAACATCCAGAATTTTTGGAGTAAATCCATTTTCATATCCGCAATCAAACGTCAGATAAATCTTTTTTTCTGTGCATTTTGGATCTACATAATATGCATCATATTTTGACAGATCTATTTTCTGTGAAACCTCTGGCTGCTGATGTTCTTCATTTCTTTTAAACCACCAACTTTCAATCCCTTGCGAAACATTTCCCACCGTCTTGTATATCTGTATTGTTGAATCTTGGTGCGTATCCTGCTTTTTCTTTTTCTGCTCTTCGATTTGTCCCCTGCATCCACTAAGTAATATTCCTGTTATACAAACTAAGATCATCTGAAAAATCCTTCGATATTTCATAAAAGCACCCACACAACCCCTTTTTCTTATATGTATTATCCAATTTCTCACTTTATAAGTCTTTTATAAAATCTTTTAATATCTGCAGATCTTCATCTGTTAGCTGACATTCTCTGGAACTTGCAATCTCTCCCCAATGCTCTTCGATATTCGCTACCTGTTTCTTTTCTTTTTTATCTCTTCTTTTTTCTTATTTTCTAAATTTTCTTTATAATTTTGTTTTTTTGTATAATTCAACATTCGATTTGGTAATATATTTTCCAAATAGTTGATCAGATTAATTTTTATTTTCCTCTTCATCTGATCCATTTTTGTTAAATAATCCATCATAAAGATGGAAATTCCACATACAACTCCAATGATCAAATTTCTTCCCCAGAAATTAATATCTGCATTCATTGCTATTCCACGAATACGCCCAGACATCCAAGACCTACACAGATAATTGCACAAAACCCTGGAATCTGTTCCAGGAAAAACGAATTTATCCCCAATATCTTGTCCGCTTCAAAATATTTATCCACAATACAGCTGATATTATTCACTTTTGTTTGCAGATTATAATAGTTTTCTATTTTCTTTTTTAATGTGCCGATCCAATACCGTTTTGGTCTCTCCATTTCTTCTGAAGATACTAACAATCTATGATAATTTGCCCAAACTATGACCTTAGTAAGAACTGCAATCACCATTGCTGTTATAAATCCTTTCATAAAAAAAGTTTCCCTTAACATTTCCATAGATACCACTCCTTTTCATCATATATATGTTACTTATGATTATAAAAGGATATCTATCGAAACTTAAGAGAAACCGTCCTACAAAGTTAGACTACATTCTGTCTAATATTCCAAGAACCAGACGAACAATGTGTTTTATTGCCGCTTTTTCAAATTCTTCGTAACTTCCTGCTGCTTCCTGATCTGCTTTATCAGAGATCGCACGAAGAATGATAAATGGAATCTGATTTAAATGTGCTGCCTGTGCCATTGCTGCACCTTCCATCTCTGCACAGTATCCATCAAATTCATTGATCAGATAATGTTTCTTCTTATTATCTGAAATAAACTGATCACCACTGACTACTCTTCCAACATAGCTGTGGATATCTGGATTCACTTCGTCACATGTCTTCTTGGCAAGTTCGATCAGATCTTTATCTGCCTCAAAATAAGAAGTATCCATTCTAGGGATTTCCCCAACTTTATATCCAAAAACAGTTGCATCTACATCATGCTGAACTGCATCTTGGGAGATTACAATGTCCCCAATCTCAATGTCTTTATATAGTCCACCTGCAACACCTGTATTGATCACAGCTTTTACATCAAAACGATCTGCAAGAATTTGTGTGCATAATGCCATATTTACCTTACCAATTCCACTCTGCACGATCACAACTTCTTTATCTTTTAACTTTCCACAATAAAAATCCATACCTGCACAGGTTACTTTTTCTTTTTCTTCCATAGCTTCGATCAGCTGACTGACTTCTTCTTCCATGGCTCCAATGATACCAATCATATGTTATCTCCTTTTCTTTTATGTTGATTTCAGTTTACGAGAAATCGTAATTTATGTCAAATAAGAATCTCTTGAAATACACACTCTCTTGCACTATAATTTGTTGTGTATCTAGCATTTTACCAGATACTTAATTTTTGAAATATATTTACAGGAGGATAATAGAATTATGGTATATAAAACAAAAGGAACTTGTTCCAGTGAAATTGAATTTGAGGTAGAAAACGGAATCTTAACAGATATCCATTTTGTTGGTGGATGTCAGGGAAATACAACTGGTGTCGCTGCATTAGCAAAGGGACTGCCTATTGATGAAGTTATCGACAAATTATCTGGAATTCAGTGTGGTTTCCGTGGAACTTCTTGTCCAGACCAGCTTTCTAAAGCACTGATCGCGTACAAAGAAAATAATTAATCGGGGTGAAAAGATCATGAAACGAATCGTATTAACCGGTGGAGGAACTGCCGGACATGTTACACCAAATATGGCACTTGTACCGAAACTGATCGATGAAGGGTATAATATTTATTATATTGGTTCTTACGAAGGTATGGAAAAGAAACTGATCGAAGATATCGGTGTTACTTACTATGGAATTTCTTCTGGAAAGCTTCGCCGCTATTTTGATATCAAAAACTTCTCTGATCCATTCAGAGTTATTAAAGGATTTTTTGAAGCAAAGAAGATCTTAAAGAAACTTCGTCCAGACGTTGTATTTTCCAAAGGTGGCTTTGTCACTGTGCCTGTTGTGATTGCTGCCAAACAGCTCCATATTCCCGTGATCATTCATGAATCTGATATGACTCCAGGATTAGCAAACAAGTTAAGTATTCCTAGTGCAAGTAAAGTATGCTGCAACTTCCCTGAGACAGTAAAACTTCTTCCTGAAGGAAAAGCTGTACTAACAGGTTCTCCGATCCGTGAAGAATTATTTACAGGAAAATGCGAAGAAGGACTTCGTCTGTGTGGATTTACAGAAGAAAAACCTGTACTTCTTGTTATTGGTGGAAGTCTTGGATCTGTTGCGATCAACAATGCGATCCGCAGTAACATTGATGCGTTACTTGAAAAATACCAGATCATTCATCTGTGTGGACGTAATAACTTAGATGAAAGCCTTGAGGGCAGAGAAGGTTACAAACAGTTTGAATATGTCAAAGATGAGTTAAAACATTATTTTGCCTGTGCAAATGTTGTTGTATCCCGTGCTGGAGCAAATGCGATCTGTGAGCTTCTTGCACTTAGAAAGCCAAATATCCTGATTCCTCTTGGATTAGAAGCCAGCCGTGGAGATCAGATCCTAAATGCTGAATCTTTTGAGAATCAGGGATACAGCTATGTGCTTCAGGAAAAGGATGTTACAAGCGAAACTTTATTGAATGCTGTTAACAGCGTTTATGAAGATCGTGATAAATATATTGAAGCTATGAATCATAGTAAACTTGCAAATCCGATCGAGACGATCGTGAATCTGGCAAATCAATTAGCTTCTCGAAAAAGAAACGATAATCTTATCAATTGCTCATAAAAACGAGAGAAATTAAAAATTTCTCTCGTTTTTTATTTTACATGTATTATAACATAAATAAAAATTAGCATATTTTTAATTTTTATGTTATACTCTAT
>ENA-OQIO01001545-OQIO01001545.1-human-gut-metagenome-genome-assembly--contig:-NODE-1545-length-11169-cov-1.416229_pt1 | contig 11169 bp, 18 predicted proteins | sample MGYA00242573_ERZ504737 | MGnify/ENA primary metagenome ERZ504737 (study PRJEB26092, sample SAMD00036203) | human gut metagenome | host: Homo sapiens | study: EMG produced TPA metagenomics assembly of... | reverse complement strand
TTCTTTATTGGCTTAGCGCATGAAAATTCTCCTGAAAAAGAATGACAGGCGGCAAACGGATTAGAATTAAAGGAAAGATTACAGGGATTAACTGCGACCGACGTGACGCATAGCCGTAAATCAAAGGCGGCTATCCTTATATTCTATATATGGCCTCACAAATACTGTGAAAGCCCACCTTCCCAAATAACAAAACATAGCCTGCCTATCAACTCCCCAAATAAGACAGGGATTTCAGCTCCCTCCGATCTGCATAGTCAGATGGCTTAGCTATGCTTTTACTTATACTCTTCCTACTTCCTTTCATCCTTTTTTCCAACTGTTTTTACATTCTTTCCTATCCTTCATATGACATTTGATGACACCTGATGACATCTAATGCCATCTATTTGTAAATCAATTGTTTAATCAATTTATCATCTTACATTTGGACTGTGAAACAAATCAAGTAGTCACTCAAAACAAAAGATTATGGCACAAGAAAACAGTCCTGACAAGGAAAAAAGGCAAGGCCGGATAAAGAAACCGGAAAAGCCTTATGTGGAACAAATTAACGAATTTTTGCTGGTACATAACAAGAATGACCCAAAGGAATGTTTGGGAGTGATCAGCAAGGCGGACGAGAAAGGCAATTATCAGACGGTTACACCGGAGGAGAAGAATGAGAACTCATTTCTGAAATTCGACAAGAATTCGAGTATTCTCGAAAACTTCATCAAGAATTTTTGGAGCCAGCTGAAGGAGCCTACGCATTTCAGGCTTATCCGTATGACCTTCAATGATTACAAGCAGAACAAACAGGCTCTCAAGGACCTGGCCGAAGGTAAGAATACAGACGCGGTAAAGGAGTTTCTGAAACGCTATGAAATCGTACCGAAAGTAAACAATCAGAAAAACAGTCAAACAAAAGAGGAGGAAACAACAATGGCAAAGAAGCAGGAACAGACAACGCAGGCTCAGCCTGAACAGGTATCACAGGTGGAAGCTGCCGCACAGGGGCGCGAACAACAGGAACCGCAACGCCAGCAGACACCCACGTACCGCTACAACGAGAACATGATTAATTGGGAGGAACTGGGTAAGTTCGGCATATCCAAGGAAATGCTGGAGCAGTCCGGACAGCTTGACAGTATGCTTAAAGGATACAAGACCAACAGGACCATGCCGCTGACACTCAATATTCCGGGAGTATTGACTGCCAAGCTGGACGCACGCCTTTCATTCATATCCAACGGCGGGCAGGTCATGCTGGGCATCCACGGTATCAGAAAGGAACCGGAACTGGAGCGTCCTTATTTCGGACATATCTTCACGGAAGAGGACAAGAAGAACCTGCGTGAAAGCGGGAACATGGGACGCGTGGCTGACCTTAACCTGCGTGGCAACACAACTGAGCCGTGTCTGATTTCCATCGACAAGAATACCAACGAACTGGTAGCCGTCCGACAGGAGCATGTCTATATCCCGAATGAAATCAAAGGTGTGACTCTGACTCCGGATGAAATTCAGAAACTGAAAAACGGTGAACAGATATTCGTGGATGGCATGAAATCCAATCAAGGCAAGGAATTCAATGCAATCTGCAATACAATGCGGAAAGAAGAGGCATCGAATTTATTTTCCCGAAAGACCAGGCTTTCAACCAGCAGACGCTTGGCGGTGTACCGCTTTCCCCCATGCAGCTCAAAGCGTTGAACGAAGGACACACCATCCTTGTAGAGGATATGAAACGAAAGAACGGCGAACTGTTTTCTTCTTTCGTTACCATGGACAAAGTTACAGGCGGGCTCCAATATACGCGCCACAATCCGGAAACGGGAGAAATCTACATACCGAAAGAAATCTGTTCGGTACAGCTCACACCGGAGGACAAGGAAGCGTTGCGAAAAGGGCAGCCCATCTATCTTGAGAACATGATCAAAGCGCAAAGGGGAGGAATTCTCGTCATTCGTCAAGCTGGACCTTGTAAGCGGAAGGCCACAGTATTCCAGAACTCCGGACGGTTTCAACGAACGACAGGCACCTACCATCCCGGCTGAGGTTTACGGACACCTGCTTTCGGCACAGGAAAGAGCAAATCTTCAGGACGGAAAGGCCATCCTTGTAACGGGTATGAAAGGTCCCAACGGCAAACCGTTCGATTCCTATCTGAAAGTAAACGCAAACACCGGACAGCTGCAATATTTCCAGGAAAATCCGGATGTACGCCGCAATACCTCACAGCGTGCTTCACAGACTGACAATACCCAGCAGCAGGAACAGAAGAAGGGAGCAAAACAGGCTGTCTGACCTGAACGGGATTCAAATCATTCAAATCATCAATTACTAAAAAAGGAAAGAACATGAACAAGACCAATCATCATATCTACAAGACTGAACAAATCGACTGGGAGAAACTGGAATCGGTAGGTATCAGCAGATCGCAAATTGAAAAGGACGGAAATATGAATCTGCTCCTTCAGGGAGAGGAAACCAATGTCATGTCCATTAAAATCAAGACTCCTGTATTTTCACTGACCATGGACGCCACACTCAGTCTGATTGAAGACGAGAATGGAAATCCGGTCATCAGCGTAAACGGTATCAACCCTTCAGGTGAATAAATAAGAAACCATAATGTATCATCTCTCTTTCCATACGGACTTACCGTATGGAAAGAGATAAAAACAGAATTTATCATGATTGCCATATTAACAGACAAACCAAGTGTAGGAAAAGAAATCGGAAGAATCATCGGTGCAACCAGAGTAAGAAACGGATATGTGGAAGGAAACGGCTACATGGTTACATGGACTTTCGGGAACATGCTGTCACTGGCCATGCCGAAGGACTACGGAACCCAGAAGCTGGAACGGAATGACTTTCCTTTCATCCCGTCCGAATTTGAACTGATGGTACGGCATACACGCACCGAGAACGGATGGATACCGGACATTGATGCCGTGCTCCAGCTTAAAGTAATCGAGAGAGTGTTTCAGGCATGCGATACCATCATTGCGGCTACCGATGCCAGCCGTGACGGGGAAATGACATTCCGCTATGTCTATCAATACCTGAACTGTACACTGCCTTGCTTCCGTCTGTGGATTTCCTCTCTTACCGACGAGTCTGTGCGTAAAGGCATGGAAAACCTGAAGCCGGACAGTTGCTACGACAGCCTATTCCTTTCTGCCGACAGCCGCAACAAGGCGGACTGGATTCTCGGAATCAACGCCAGCTATGCCATGTGCAAGGCGACTGGCCTTGGCAACAATTCCCTCGGACGGGTGCAGACACCGGTACTGGCAGCCATCAGCAGACGCTACCGTGAAAGGGAGAACCATATTTCATCGGACAGCTGGCCCATCTACATCAGCCTGCAAAAGGACGGCATCCTTTTCAAGATGCGCCGCACACAGGATCTTCCCGACAAAGAATCCGCTACAATGTTTTTCCAGGACTGCAAGCTGGCACATCAGGCACAGATTACAGGTATCAGCCACAGCGTTAAGGAAATACTTCCACCGGACCTGCTTGACCTGACACAACTTCAGAAGGAAGCGAACATCCGCTATGGTTTTACCGCATCAGAGGTGTATGACATCGCCCAGTCTCTTTATGAAAAGAAACTGATTTCCTATCCGCGGACTTCCAGCCGTTATCTGACGGAGGATGTGTTTGACTCGCTTCCACCAATCATGGCGCGTCTGCTTTCATGGGAGCTGTTCCCTGCCGCTAAAGGAACTGGAGGTATTGACATATCCGGTTTGTCCCATCACATAATAAACGCAGAAAAGGCCAATGTACATCATGCATCATCATTACAGGTATCCGTCCCGGGAATCTGTCCGAAAAGGAAATACTGGTTTACAGACTTGTAGCCGGAAGGATGCTTGAAGCATTCATGCCTCCGTGCCGCATAGAAACGACAAATGTTGAAGCGGTTTGTGCGGCGCAACATTTCAAGGCCGAACAAACAAGAATCATTGAAGCCGGCTGGCATGATGTGTTTATGCGTTCCGACATGGTTCCAAAATCAGGATATTCCGTCAATGAACTCCCCGAAGTGGAGAAAAGTGATACTCTGAATGTATGCGGATGCAACATGGTACACAAGAAACAGCTGCCGGTAAATCCGTTCACGGATGCAGAACTGGTGGAATACATGGAACAGAACGGACTGGGTACGGTATCCTCACGTACCAATATCATCCGTACACTGGTTAACCGTAAGTATATCCGTTATTCAGGGAAATATATCGTTCCGACCCCGAAAGGCATGTTCACCTACGAAACCATCCGTGGAAAGAAAATTGCGGATACTTCACTCACCGCAGACTGGGAAAAACAGCTGACCGGACTTGAAAGCGGAATGATAACCGGACAGGACTTCCTGAACAGGATCAGACTCTCGCCAAGGAAATGACTGATGACATTTTCAACACCTATTCCACAAAAGAAGAATAACATCTATACCTAAGCAACCAGGAGAATGCAGGCCGGAAGGTCTGCATTTTTTTGTATCCGTACAGAAAGAATCTGTTTTTCCGCTTTTAAGCGGCAAAGGTCTTGGATTGCCTGCCTTTTGCCGCAAGGCTGCCCTGAAGGGCTTGGCTGGACAGGAAAAAATCATCCTCGCTGCGCTCCGGTATTTTTTCCTGCCAGGCCTTGCGCAAAAAGGCAATCCAAGAGGCCGGAAGCCTATAAAATCGGGAAAACACATCCCGATGGGATTATTCATTCATAAAATTAAGGATTATGGAACTACAGATTATCGAAAGTATCAGCAAGCATGCGGTAACCCTGGTATTGGTTATCGGAATACTTATGCTGACAGACAAAGGTATTATGCCTACAGGTATGATTGCAATGCTCCTGCTCACCGGAGGAATCATAGGATTTCTTTTCAGAGCTCTTCTACTGATTGTCAGGATAGCATTTATCTTTTTCATTGTCGGACTCCTGTTTTTCTAACCAATAAAACCAACAGATATGAAAACAAGTACATGTATATCTTCTGCTCCTGTCATGCCGCTGTATGGCCACAGAGCGAACATATCAGACCGGTCAAAAGACGTCTGCCGAATACAGTTGATGAGCCTAAAAACATCGGCTACTATCTGGAATCGCTACGTGATATTTCCAGCAATCCGGACAGAGAGAATATTCTGAAAGAATTCTTCAAGGAAACTTATGTATAACCATAAAATTTTTCAATTATGTTTTTCAATCAATTTATCAGATGATTACAGCAGGTACGGATTTGAATATCAATATCCGTAAAGTGGACAACAGCCTGAGTGTGGCAGTCATGCAAGGCGGAACAGCCTGAAAGAGGATACGCGGCAGAACATGGTGCCACTGGTCGTAAACGGAACACCGGCAGAACTGGATATGGGTTTCCTGCAGACGATACTACAACCGATACAAAAGGTACAGGGACTGCTTGTCAATGCGGAAAATTTCGAGAAACAGGCAGAAAAAGGCTACATCACAGGCCAAATCATCCAAGGCTCCAACAGTACCGGCCGAATCAAAGGAAGCCAGGGAAAAACGGGAAAAGATGGAAAAGCTCCTCAAGAAGGCTGATGATGCAACTGCCGCAAAAAGGTTCTCCGAAGCAATGACATGGCTGAAACAGGCACGGGTGCTGGCTCCTTCAGAAAAACATAAAGAGATTGACGAAAAGATGCAGGAAGTACAGAAACAGGCCAGCGAAGGAAGTCTGTTCGGTATGGCAGAGGAACCGGCGCCGGTAATTCCCCAACCACAAGGCAGCATGAACGGTCAGCCACAGCCCGGTATGCAAACAAGCATATTCCCGGAGCAACCAACCCATACTATGAATCCTGAACCTGTCATGCAGCCTGCTCCACAACAGATTCCACAGGAAATGCCTCAACCGGTATATGGAACGAACGGAGCATATATCCAACCTGCTCCAAACCGCCCCGTAATGCAAGGAACAAGTATGCCACAAGGAGCTACAATGCAGCCCTATCCGCAGCAGCCGGCTTACCAGCCTGAGACGGTTCCTTATCCACAACAACAGGTACGGCAGCCGACAAACGGCCATATATCGAACGGAACAACACAGGTACAGAACGGAAACGGACGGGAATACCAGACTGCGCCGGCTACACATGAGACATTCTGCTTCGATCCGGAAGACGAGAATGACAGGGAACTTCTAAAAGAGGACCCGTATGCGGAATATCCGGATTTTCCGGCTGAGTACCGTATGAAGGACGAGGCACAGGTAGAAATGGTATACTGCTGATATATAAAAATAAATGATTTGTAAAACCAATAAACAATAAACAATATGGCACTGGAAATTAAAGGAATGAAAAGAGTATTCAAGATGAAGAAGAACAGTCAGGAAATCGTACTGGACGATCCGAACGTAAACATGTCTCCGGCTGAAGTGATGGACTTCTATTCAATGAACTATCCGGAACTGACCACCGCGACCGTACACGGACCGGAAATCGAAGACGACCGGGCGGTATATGAATTCAAGACAACCATCGGAGTGAAAGGGTAAGAACATGAAAAAAGGACAACGTAAAGACAAGAAACCATGTACACAACTTACGGAACGGGCTTTGGAAAATTTAGCCAGACTTATCATATCGGAACTCGAAAATACGGACATAAGCCGGGGCATCAGAAGCAGGAAGAAAAGAAAACTCCCTCCAGCAGAAAGCCTCATGGTTTTCTGAACACGAGAATACCTTCCATCGCTCCCGACCTGTATGTGGAGAATGACAGGGATGTAACGGTAAATGTCACCACCAAAGAGAATCTTGATTTCCTGTACCGTTCAGCCATGAAGTATGCGCAGCTCCTGGATATGGAGCTGCCATACCATCCTACAGGCAGGACTTCCATAAGAGAAAAAATATGCCTGCTATATAATGCGCTGGATTCCATAGTATCTCATCATGTAAATCTGGAACTTGTCGGTGACAGGCTCCAGTTCTGTATCTATCATTTCCATGAATGGCCTGATTACACCCTGTTCCTGATACCGATAGATTTTACAGAAAGACTGAAAGGTGAAATTAAAAAGATTACACTGGAGTTCATCAGAAGGTTCATCAAGTATCACAGGATGATGGATATAACCGATACCCCTTATTTTGAGATGTCCGGAAGTCTGTATCGATTATGTGGACTTTGAACAGCTCGATGAGGAAGAGAAAAAGGATTTGTACAGAAAGGAAAAGCTCTTTAGGTCATATGAGAAAGGGAGAATCCACAGGAAGCTGTGCCGGATGTACTCCAGAGCTTTCTGCAGGAATCTGGAAGAACATATCAGCAACTGTAATCCTTCCAGCGACAAAGAAAGAAGACTTATGGAACTGATTACCGAAGGGATGTCCCTGATTGCAAAGGACAGTCCTCATATCTTGAATTATGACTATGACTATGCAAGCAAAAAGGAAAGGGATTTCGAACCGCCACCGCTCGAATATCAGATTCTGCTTACATATTCCATCACGGATACGGTTACCAAAGACATGGAAAGCTGTTTCAGTACTGACTGTCAGGAAACATATAACCAGACTCCCGTATCATTTACCTTCATCACACCGGAAACAGAGGAACTTTTCAAACCGGACAACTATCCGGAGCGTTTCTCCAGTTGGTTTGAGAAATTTGTAGAACATGTTACCTATAATTTATAAACATCATGAATGAACTGACAAAAAACATACAGAAAATGATGGTACCGAAGGCGGCTATCATAGCCTACAAATATGAAGACAGAAGAAATTTTGATACCAGGTACTTCATAGAATTGCGTCCCATCGGAAAAACGGACAGATGGGAGCAGGTATCCCCGTCACATACGAATTCATGAATACCTACTGGAATCCTATACGGAGGAAATGAGCGGGATACCGGCAGGCAGAGTCCCCGAAAACATGCTGGCCTGCAATCCAAGAAAAGGACAGGAAGAATATATCTGGTACAATCCGCCCGGAAAGAGACAGATGTTCTTTCACAAGGATCTCAATATACAGGACGGCATATTCAATCTGCCGGGAATTGTTTATCATGTAAAAAACGGAAGCATGGACGTATTCGCCTTCAAGGGAAAACGTCCGGTGGAGACGACTCCACTGTTCCGTGCCCCGTTCTTCAACGTGACCGGGTCAAGTGTCTGCCTTGGCAGCAGTTCTCTGGAAAAGCCACAAAACCCGACTTTCCTTTCCCTGCTGGAATACTGGGAAAAACGGTTCTGGCTGACTGAATTCTCCCATCTTGGAGGAAATGTCAATCCTACCGTTTCAAATCTTGTCATCGTCACCGAGAACATAAGAAACAATCCGTTCGATATGAACGAACTCAAGCCCATGAATAAAAAACTTAAAGACATACTTCCATGAAAAAGATACATTTTACCGACCGCTACCTGCTCAATCCGCGTCATCCGGTAACGGTATTCGTCATCGGAGCCGGAGGTACCGGCTCACAAGTGATAACCAATCTGGCACGCATGAGCATGGCACTTCAGGCATTAGGTCATCCGGGACTGCATGTCACCGTATTCGATCCCGACACAGTAAGCCAGGCCAATATAGGACGCCAGCTTTTCAGTGAAACAGAACTGGGACTGAACAAAGCCGTATCACTAGTCACACGCATCAACTGTTTCTTCGGATACGCATGGACTGCCGAACCGCAATGCTTCCCCACCAGGAACTTTTCTGGAGAAAGCACAGCAAATATCATCATTACCTGTACGGACAATATACGTTCACGTCTTACACTTTGGAAGTTCCTGAAGAAGTCCGCAAAGAAAACTTCAGTGACCATTCCGCTCCCATATACTGGATGGATTTCGGAAACAGCCAGACAAAAGGACAGGTCATCATCGGAACGGTACGTGAGAAAGTTCTCCAACCTTCTTCACAGGAATATATTCCCATGCCCTAAAATGAAATGTCATCACCGAGGAAGTGGACTATGCAAAAATCAAGGAAAAGAATCGGGACCAAGCTGTCTCTCGCGGAAGCTTTGGAAAAACAGGATCTGTTCATTAACTCCACACTGGCACATATCGGATGTGACATATTATGGAGAATGTTTAAGGAAGGAAAAACACTATATCGCGGTGCCTATGTCAATCTGGAAACATTGAAAGTGACCGCAATCCCGGTATAATGCATAAGTGACCGTATGTATCATCTTTCCATCAGAATACGGTCACTTATTCTATTTGCTACTTATTATTTACTATGTTCTTACCTCGCTGGAGAAGGAAACTCTGTATCTCTGAGGCGAGATAGAATGATTTCCCGTTCTTTTCCACCGAGTAATATTTAATCTTGCCCTCTTGCCTGTAACGTGCCAAAGTTCTTTGTGACACACCAAGGAGTTCTGCCAGATCCACATTATCAAGCAGTCTGTCTCCGTTCATACATTCTTTCAGACGGTTCATCTGATCCAGTTTCTTTTCAATGCGGGCAAATCCCTCTATCATAGTTCCTATCAGTCTTTCGAGTATCTCATTATCTATATATGACATAATTCCAATATTATAAGTGAATAAATCGATACTCTCTTCGTGCGCACTCTAAGAGTATATACTTATAGTAATGAAAATAGTATGCCTAAATCTGAGACAAAGACCGATATGCTTATAAATCCATGATAATCAAGTATATAAAATTTTACTATTTTATGTTGATGTAAACCAAAAGTGTAAACTATGTAATACGAAATTGAAAACAGGTTAACACAAATACAAGTCTTGATATTTGATGCTACCTGAAGACATCTGATGACAACATTTTGTACTTTATACATATTCAAAATACATTTGTACAAACTCAAAAATCTTTTGGATATGGAAATCATTGGAATTGAAACGGCCACATATGAAAAGACATTAAAGGAAATCGAAAATTTCCTTGATACTATTGATAAATTGATAACTGCTTCTTCACATAAAACGATAGGAGAATGGTTGGATAATCAAGAAGTTTGCCTGATTCTTAAAATCGCTCCCCGAACGTTACAGAATCTTAGAGATACAGACCAAATCTCTTATTCTCAAATTGGGAAAAAGATTTATTATAAAAAAGAAGATATTCAGAAAATTTATAAGAAAAGCATAACAGTCATGAGCAAAGTAATCACACAAGATAATGAACAAATTCTTCAGATATACAATAGACTCAAAGAAACGCTTATGAGACTTGAAAGTATTCTGAAAGACAATACCCCAACACTCAATGGGCATAGATATATGAATGATTCGGAACTGGCTAATTACCTTAAAGTATCAAGACGCACTTTACAAGAATATAGGAATAATGGAATTTTATCCTATTATCAGATTGGAGGTAAAATACTTTATCGTGAATCTGATATAAAAGAACTTCTTGAAAAAAACAGGCAAGAGGCATTCCAGTAAACATTTCTTGTGGTATTCGTTTGATTTTCAAAAGAAAAATCAGTATCTTTGCATTACTGACAAAGAGTTGTATCTCAGTGCAGAACAAAGAAGTTCAATCGAGGTGAAATAGGTGGACTAAATGGTAAGCTACAAGATAAGTAATTGATTATTAGCGATAAAAAATATAAGGTTCCGCCCCCAGGCGGATTAGAACCTTTTCCTATGACCCTAACAAATATTTGAAAATCACGCATTTACATTATCTTCTTCCCCTGTAGCGTTTTATCCAAGGCTATTAATAATCAATATATTACATTCCATTCAGAACCATAATCTATGTCTTATCCATGTCCTATGCACCCATTTGTGATATGGACACAATTAATATTTATTTCTTATGAGACATAGTTTTTCCATCTACTTCTATCTGAAGCGTAGAAAGCTTCAAAAAGACAGCAAGTCAACAATCATGCTCCGCATCATAGTCAACAACAAGGCCGCAGATGTAAGCCTGAAGATGTCCATCCTGCAGGAGCATTGGGACAAGCAGAACAGGCGTGTTTCCAACATGAATCCAGAAGCACACGATATCAATGCATACCTGGACAAAGTAAGTTCCACATTGCAACATCATTACCAACAGGCCCAACTGGAAAGGGAAACAGCTTACGGCAAAGCATGCTGAAACAACGCTTCATGACCACAGGATCCAACCCGCATTCCCTTTTGGAGATATTTGACAAACAAGTGAAAGATGCGGACAGGCTGGCACATGC
>ENA-OQIO01001544-OQIO01001544.1-human-gut-metagenome-genome-assembly--contig:-NODE-1544-length-11169-cov-1.532422_pt1 | contig 11169 bp, 18 predicted proteins | sample MGYA00242573_ERZ504737 | MGnify/ENA primary metagenome ERZ504737 (study PRJEB26092, sample SAMD00036203) | human gut metagenome | host: Homo sapiens | study: EMG produced TPA metagenomics assembly of... | reverse complement strand
TTTTGTATTTTTGTGTCGAAATTGTGTGTTGAAATAATAATTATCCTATCAAATGAACTATTCAAAAGACGGAATAACAGTTGCGCCCATAATAGATACGAGTCATCCGAAAAAGAACGGAAAGTGCCCCGTAAAAATTCGTGTAACCTATCGCCGGGATCGTCGCTATTATCCGACGGGCAAAGACCTTACCTTGGATGAGTGGGAAGGTCTGACTACAACGAAGGTTCGCGCCCTTGTGGCCGTTCGTAAAGATATAGAAAGCAGTTACCAAATTGTTCGTGGGGTTGTTGAGGAATTGGCACGCGACGGTATTTTTTCATTCGATAGCCTCAACAAGCGATTGAAACGTTCGGGGGTTGATACTCTTAACCGTGCATTTGCGGCTAAAATAGCGGAATTAAAAGAGCAGGATCGTATCGGGTCAATGCTGGTTTATAATGTTGTTATACAGGGATTGGAGCGGTTTGCCGGGGATCGTATTGCTCTTGAATCTATAACGGTGGATTGGGTAAGGACGTTATGAGCGCTTTCTACTCGGAGAAGGTAAGAGCCGTACAACGATCGGAATACACATGCGCCATTTACGAGCCATATTGAACGATGCTTGTCGATGCGATGCGATTAAACCCGCGCAATACCCGTTCGGCCGAGGGAAATATGAAATACAGGCCGGTGAGGGCCGTAAATTGGCTTTAACGCTGGAGCAGATCGGGCAGATCGCCCGCTATGAGGATGGGAACGAAGCAACGGCCAAATACCGGGATTATTGGCTGTTCCTCTACTTGTGTAACGGGATCAACGTCGCCGATTTCGTGAAATTGCGGTATCGTGATATTGTGGACGGTGAAATCTGTTTCGTGCGTCAAAAGACCGAGCGCACGACTAAGACCCGTAAGGAAATCCGGGTCGCGGTAGTTCCCCAGATGCAAGCTATTATCGACCGCTGGGGTAATACTCCAGCACCGAATAACTTTATTTTCCCAATTCTCGACGGGTCGGAGGATGCGGTGCAGAGCCACGCTAAAACAATAGCCGCTACCGGGTTAATCAATAAACGGATGCGGATGATCGGGGAGCAGCTCGAAATTGGGAACATATCGACCTATACGGCGCGTCATTCGTTCGCTACGGTGTTGAAGCGTGCCGGGGCGAATATCGCCTACATATCGGAAACCTCGGCCACCAAGATCTGAAGACGACGGAAACTACCTTGCCAGCTTCGAGCGAGAGGAACGAGAGAAAAATGCTGCATTACTGACGAATTTTTAATACGATTATTTGCATAATGCGCCGCAGTGCAGTACCTTTGTCATATCGTGTTATTTTAGTTGGAATGATCGGCGGGGCACATCTTATTTCCGTCGGTCATTCCGTTTTTACTGCATTTCTCCTCTTGGATGTGGTGAATAGCAACAACCTCACGCCTAACCGACGCACTATTTCGCCGGACAAAGGGTGTTTCATTTTGGAACAGTGCTTACAGTGACGGAGAGAATGTCCGCCAAATGGACGATGAAACCTGGTGTTAATAGATTTTGCCTTTCCTGTTTCACCTTGCGAACGATGCTATTCTTGCTTTTGTAGTTTATAGGCGTGCACGATGCCTCATACTTTGCCTCAACTCCTTATGCAACACCTTGCAACTTATTCCCTACGTACTGCGCTTTTGCCAAGAGTTATACGGCATCGCGATTGATGAACAGCGAATCATTGAAGTGTTTTTTGTTTTCCCCTATGAAATACGGCAAATTCTTCGCCTTTTCGATTCTTTCGGTGTTGTCCTCGACCCATCGTTTGAAGTTGTCGGGCACATCCTTGACCTCATTCAGCGGTTCCTCCCAAAAATCCCTATCCGTGCCCTCGTTGGCTATAATTGGCACTGCATAGCACTTGCAGTTCGGGTGCCACCCGATGAATTTGAAAGATTTCGGATATTTTCCCTCCATTGCGTCACATATTTCCAGCGGCGCACGCCCTTTTTTGAAGCGCGGATACCAGAACTTTGCCAGCCACTGTACGTGCGATTTTGATGTTTTTACCTCATATCCGACAATAAAATCAAGTTGTTGCCAGCGGATACTGTCGGCTTCACGATAAGCGCTGTTTATTTCGGTGCGAGCCATACGCATAGCATTCTGATAAGATGACCGGTAAACGCCTTGCCCAGGGTGATAAGCCTGCGCCACTTTCGACAGGGTAAGATTGCCGAACGCATTTCGGACACGTCGAAATAGTTTGTCCGGCTCATTCAGATAGACGCGTACATCACGGCTTATATCGGCAGCGCTTCGGCCTTCGCTGATACCTATAGATAAGGATAATTCTATGTGCCGTTCGAACTGCTTGGCGATACTCCAACTCTTTCGGATAAATTATGCCCGTAAGTTGTTCTACGTTGAAATGCCTCAAGTGCACCGAGATTGTGAAGCATCCATCCTTTTTTCGGATTGTCGAATAGTTGTTTTACCCATGAATCGTTCTTGTCGTTGGCAAAAAACCATTCCCGAAGTGATCCCCGCTGTAATTATAGTGGACAACTTATTTCGGAATGAAGATAACGAGGCATCGGCTTGTTTACTACGGCTTTTGTTTGATGAGAAGGCGAACAATCGCCCCGTATTGGGTTGATATTTATATCCCATTCCCAGTCGAATCAATTCATCCGAGGCCACATCATACAAAGCCTCTATCTGTCGTAGATATTCTTCGACATGCGTTTTGTGCTGTTGCTCCCATTGGGCGGCTTTCAAATTCAATCCGGGCATCGTTTCGAATTAGAATGTTGGCTCTATAATATTGTTCATAGATGCCTCTGCCTTCGCTTGCTTTATTCGCTCGATTTCAGCGGTAACATCATCGGCCGTTCCCATTAGTTCAACGCCCTTTTCCAGCGACATAACGCCATCCTGCACAGCACGGCCTATAGCCGCCCAACGTGCGGTGACATCTTCATTGAACGGTTCGGCAAATTCGTGTTCTATTTTGAGCGCAGCCAAATCAGGACGCAAATGAATATGGGTTACATTCATCATAATAGCGAGAATAAGATTTTTCTCCCTATCTACGGCTATGTCGTATATCTCTTTATTATTTTCGCGCTTGATATATCCCAGTACCATCGCGCGTTTGATCGCTTCGCCCGACAAAGTTCCCAGCCCAGCCATTTTCTCGGGTGTAAACTCGGGCGTGAAAGTGTCGAACAAGATGGACTGCGCGAGGTCTTCCTTTTCCCGTTGCTGCGTCTCGGAAGAGGTCGGTGGATTGATGTACTCGAATTTTGAATCCGCTCCGGTCATCCGAATCATTTTCCCGGGCTTGTCGGCTCGACCTTTCAAAAAATCTACGACATCGCCCGTTGCTGCGGCGATAGGGTCTGCGAAATAGTTATTTGTGTCGGATATTTTGCTGTCTATATCCTCCTCGCGGTCTATGCGGGGGTTGAGGCTCCCCACGCTTTATCCTGTCGGTAGTAGATAACATTGATTTTTCCGGTTGGATTGGGAGTTGCAATAACCTCCCAATTAAGAGATCCTCGTTTGCATCGGTAGATCGTATCAGGTGTTTGAATATCGAAATGCTCGATAGTTGATGTCCCCTCTTTAAGGTAGTACCCATACCCGAATGCAATGAGGTTCTCGTATAGGTCGAATAATGGACGTAGGGTGTATCCTTTCGACTTGCAAATTACCACAACTTTTACCTGCGGTTGGAAATTCTCGTCCCGATAGATGTGGTAGAGCTTGGCACATTCAGTTTCTGCTCCCGCAATGCGTTTTGCTTTACGCATGGAAACGTTGAATCGTGTATCTTGCAAAAATTGATTATATGCTTCGAAAGCCTCGTCCGAACCTTCGTTGTTCACCTTCTTCCATCGTATCGGATTCCCGAGCAGAAAGAATAGTTCCACCTCATTGATGTACTTCTGTCGTGCACGAGGCAACTTCTCGGTACGATAAGGCTCCTGGCCTTTCCGCATCTTATCGGCCTTTCGCATAATACGGTGGAGTTCGGGGTTATATTCCTGAATCGCCTGCAAAACCTCCGTATCGCGATTCTGCATAAGTGTTTGAGCCTGTGTAATGTCTTTGTCCTTGATAAGCGTAAGCAGATCACGTTCTGCACCGGTTGCATTCAGATATTTATTGCGTATCGCATTGAGTAGGTTGTCTATAAATCCCATATCCGTACTTTTTACCAAATTCCTAAATCCTCTTTGTCTAAATCTTCTTCATTGTTGAAATACCCCCGCTTTTCGATTACTCCGGTCAGGGCATCTTCGGCGTCGTCATGGCTGTTGAACTCCTGCTGCTTACGGTATGATTTGACATGCGAGGCGAACTCCGGCCATTTGTGCTCCCATCCGGTCGGAAAATAAATAAGGTTTTGCACTTCATTCGATCGCGTGAAAATACGCACCCTTTTGTTGGCGGTCTGCGTAAATGGGTTGAACGATGTAAAGTTGTTACCGATTATTCGGCACTGCGCCTCAACATTGCGCCCGAAAGACCTGCCGCCATTGTTGCTCTCGACGTAGCAGATCTCCGTCTTGTTTCGGGACAGCATCTCGGCTGTTGCCGGCTCGGTATATTCCATCGGTTTCTGTGTATATAAAATGTCCGTCACGAAATTGCCGATGGGAGTTTCCGTATAGCAAATAGAACACAGATAGTCACTGCCGGTATCAGCGGTATCCGTGTAGTTCTTTCGCTTCATAGATGCTGCATATGGAATTATGTCGTATGTCTTAAACTCTCCATACATCAAACCTTCCAGCGGCTTCGGGTTCTGCATATATTGCGTTTCAAAGACAAATGAGTTCGATCTCTCGATTTTGTGCAGTTCCTCCAGCGTATGCTTAAATTCCCAGAGAGGCTGTTCCTGTCCGTTTTCGTCATGCCAGATGCAGGGCAACGAAAGTACCGTCCATTCCTCCGGCTCGATCTCCTGAAGATAGCCGCATAGATCGTGCTCATGGAGCCGTTGCATAATGATTATGATAGGCGTATTGCGCGAGTTCACGCGGTTGCGGATAGTCGATTCAAAGCGATTGTTCACCCGCTCGCGGATCGTTTCGGATAGTGCATCTTCCGGTTTGATCGGGTCGTCGATAACAATAGCTCCCGCAAAATCGCTTTCCCACGCAGGAATAAAATCACCCATTTCGCGCCGCTCCCTATACGGATCATTTACTTGACCTGCACCAAATCCTGTAACCTGTCCTGCTGCACTTACTGCATACAGTCCGCCTCCGACGGATGTATACCACTTTTTAGCATTCTTGCTTTCGACGACTACTTCAGGGAAAAGCCGCTGGTAGTAGTCTGATTGTACCGTTTCATTGATCTCTTTCGAGTTGTCGAGAACAAGATCATCGGAGTATGATAGGTGTATGAACTTACTGCGGGGGTTTAACGCCAGCCCGTAGGCGATGAAGTTCTTAGAGACAAGTTCGGTCTTGCCATATCGTGGCGCAATATTGATAATAAGACGCTTTATTTCGCCACGGACGACTTTGTCAAGAGCTTCGCATATTTTGCGATGATGATCGCCGACAATAAACCGCATCCCCGTCTTATGCTTGAACATGTAACGGGTGAAATTCAGCATACCGGAAAGACAGAAGGTACGCTCTATGTCTATGTCGCGAATCGGAGTAGTGCGTTAATACTCTTCGTTAAGTTTTAACCCATATTGTCTTGCCTCTTCGGGAGAGAGAGTGCGAGGTGGAATAAGTTCGGCACCATCTGCTCCTGTAACCTCTTGACGTTCTACATATCCCCGTTTTTTTCCGCGTGTTTTGAGAGTGAAAATGATCGCTGTTTCGGAGGGACGTTCGATCCAACCGGCAAATCTCTTTTCGCCGTTCTCGTCCTTTTCGATGGCTGGAACGCCGGCAACCAGTTTGCGGAGGTTGCTTTCGGCAAGATCGAGGAAACGTTCGCGGGAATCTTCGAGGGCCTGCTTGAACTCGGGATCATCATTGCACCAAGCATAGACAGTAACTCTATCCACTCCGATGTGGGCGGCAATATCGGATAAAATGCCGCCGCAAGAATTTGCAATCTTGCGGAATGTCGCAATATTAGGCTTTTTACTCGGAGCACCCATTTTTTATAGTGTAAGGTTTGTGAGGTTATTCCACCCGTTCAACCATATCGGCGAACGTCTCCCAGGGATGATTTTATCATCCGGGCCGAACCCAAATCGAAGCATGAACGACGATTTTGCCCGATATGACTTGAAATTGATCATTACATAGGATTCGATGTCTTCGGCCTTCTGCTCTGCCTGTTGCCTAATTTGTTCTTTCATCTCTTTAACGGCCGCTTTTCTTTCTTCGAACGGCCGCTGCACTTCCTCGAAATCATCCAGCGTATCGGCCAGCCCTGAGTTCACTTCGTCTTGCATGACGGATATACCATATATGTTCATGTCTGCTTCGGAAAGGCCTGCAGCTTGATAATCTATTTCCGGCACGAGCACTTTCATCTTCTCCATGTCAAACTCACCCATTGCGGAGGGCGAGTTCATGAAAATATTCTGTTCGCGCTCGGTCTTGTCGTCCAACTCTACCGCCTCTACTTTGATCTCATAATTCGTTTCGGGCGTACCATCGTAATTGTTGATGATGTCGAGCGTCTGCACGCGCTTGTGTCCCGACACAAGATAGGATGAACGTCGATTCCATACGATACCTCCCAGATAGCCGACAGTCTTGAAGTTCTTTTTGAGTTTCTTGATGACTTCTGGATCCTCTTTGCGTGGGTTGTAAGGAGCGAATTTGATTTGCGATCGCTTGATTACGACCGTTTCACTCTGATTGTATTTGGGCTGCTGCTTTTTCTGCGTCATAACGGAGTAAGATATTGCGTGACAGAGGAAATACTTTGTAAATCTTTTCGAGGTCTTGCGGATAGTGTTGGCGCAGGTAATCGAATACCTCCGGCAAAAACGTCAGACCTTGCGATTTGTTCTTGTTGTAGGATATGGCTCAGGCAGTTTCTTTGCCTTGATGTAGGCCATGACTGTCCGATTTCTTCCACTTGGATAGAGGATAGATCTTGTTCGTATTGCTTATGGCTTCATTTTCATATCCGCGCAACATAAGACAGCGATTCATTCCGTCCGACTGTTTCATACCGTAGAAAGAGTAAGATATTCCCGTTTCCATCCGAACGGATTCATCAAGGTCTTTCAACGATAACAGCTTTACATTGGGATTAGGAATGCAGTATAGCCCGCAACGGAGAACGCGCGTCAATGTCCAATGGGGGATTTGCAGAATGGTAACGTTGGAATAACGGGCTTTGATGGCTCGCAGGTAGTTGTCGATGTGGTCGAGACCTTTGACGAAATACATGAACACGCAAACGATCTCTTTGAAGTGCGGCGCCATCAGGTCGAGCAATACCTCGCTGTCTTTGCCGCAAGAATAAAAAAGGATTGCTCTATCCGTTTTTTGACGGACAGAGGCAATCACTTCGTTTGCATGGTCTATCGGGGTCATGATTAACCTGTTGCCATGCCAAAGGCGGCGCGAATGTCGCGTGCACGACCGGCACGATTCGTCGCACGACCGCCTACTGTACGATAACGAACACGGCTAGCGCCGGTCGTCCGATTGATTCGATTTCTTACTGAATTTCGAGTGCAGCTTGAATTTTAGAAGTTTGACAATATGATTTAACCTACGGAAAGGCCTCGGGCGGCAGATTGCCTACTCTTGTATATGCACTGGTCGCCCTTGCATACCTATTCGCAATAACACCATTTCGGCCACCCATATTTGCGAGGCTACTTAATCCTACAGCAGGATTAGGCGTGCGGCGTCGCAATTCACTCGTTATACGGCTGTATTGCGCGTCAAGCTGAGTTGCTGTTTTTTGTCTTCGTCTTCGAGTGCGGCAATGATTCTAAGGGTTTAACAATTCATTTTCTCGATTACCTTGCCGAGGTGGTAGTCGATCTCGGTCATGGTATATTCGTTACCGTTGTGCTCGTACACAATCGGCTCTTTCGTCTCTTCGTCGCAAACATCTACCAGCTCGACGCCTTTGACTTCGACCAGCGCGCCGGGGCGATTCTTTTCGTAACCTACCCAGAACTGTATGGCATCGTAGTGGTTGATAACCGTATCAACGCCCTTCTCGCTGTCCCACGCCGATTCGGGCACGTCACTTGTCTTTCTTGTAGACTTTGCTGTTGTTGTTGTCTCGGTATGAAATTGTATTCCGTGTTGGTCGGGCGTACTTCGCGGGTCTCGACCGTTTTTTCACCCGACAAAATGGCGTCGAACCATTTTTGTTTGATGATAAGCGTTAAAATTTTCATAGCCGTAAATTTCATTAGTAGCGGGGGCAAGAATCGAACTTGCGCCTGCGGGACACTAACCCGCCGTGGTAACCTCTGCACTACCCCGCATATATCTGTTCGATGCAAAAGTGGACACGTTCGGCACATTATGCAAATCTTACTATTGAATTATTTATTAAAAATACGATTTTTTATTGAGAGCTGCAATTTTTAAGGTCTTTTCTTCACACACCCTTTGCAGCGGATAATCTCAAGCACTACTGCGTCATATTTGACGATCAATAGGCTGTCGCGATTGTTGTCTGCACCTTTGTAGCTTTACACCCACACTTCAGCCGCGTGCGGTGACATGTCGCGTCCGTCAATTCGAATGCCTTTTTGAGTAATGTCAAATCGCTGCGTTTTTCTACGTACATCGTTGGTTTCATATATTATATAACTTTTACAAAGTTGAACATTCTGAATGACCGCCAGCCCTCGGCAACCGTATCGTAATAGGTTACGAGGTGTTTGTTAGGCTTACGGTCGTCACCTTTTGTTTCGGGGCATAAGTCGTCCTTAAGCGTACCGAATGCCTGTCGCAATTCACCCGTACTCGATTTGAGGTAGAAGAACTGCACGATGCCCGCGCGCATCTTTATCTTCAATTTGAACACCTGCCATGCCTTATGCAGACACTCAGCAAAGGTTACACCCGTCGCGCGGCACATCTGCCACGCCGTGCGCATGATGATGGAAAGGTCGGTTCGTTTCATTGTTATATAGGTTAAAAGTTGGTTTTTAGTTTGAGTAGTCGCAAGCACTCTTTCAACTCGCTGTCTGTGTATTTCTTGGCGATCTCTCGTGATATGCCGTTTGTGTTCATTGCGATTTTGATCGCAGCCTCTCTGTTCACCTTGAAGGATTTTCTTGTCTTCATAGCTTTTCAATTTTTTCAAATGTAACATAATACAGCCTATTGCCAACGAGTACCATTGCGATATTCAGTTTATCGAACTGTCCTCGATATTCACCAGTATTGCGTCCGAATCTCACCGGGTCGCCAATTTTTATGTCTTTCATATCTTTCATTTTTACCACCGGCGGCAGGTGCCGCCACGCTTCGGGCCTGAGGTCTGTTTATAGCCGCCCGAACGGCTTTATTCGTCGAGGTAGTAGAGCAGCAGTTCACAATCTTCAACGTGCAGAACTCTCGTAGGTTCGATTTTTTCGAGTTGCAAAGACAGTGTATCGTCTTTCTCTGCATAGATGTACGCCCACTGGCTTTCAGTTCGATTTCTTCTCTGGTGCCGAAATAGGCGACAGTATTATCTACGTCTTTGACAAGACCCCAGCTGCCATTGTCCATACCATCACGATTGATTGCGTCGATCACTTTAAATGCAAATGCGTTCATAGTTCTATTGTTTTAGACGTTTATTCAATAAATCAATTAGTTGATTTCGCTGACTTTGCAAGGTGTGAAATACATATCTCTTTCGATGCCAAGACCAAAGGGGCGAGTTCTAACGCGTTGAAGTTCATTCAGTGACACATAACCATATTCTCGCTCGCCCATATTGTCTAACAATGCGAAGAGAATGTAGTCGTCGTCTTGCTTCTCGCCTTCGAGAATGTACACGTCTGACTGCCGCAGGGGTTGAAGAACTTGCAGATGACCTGTGCCTTGCCGCCTTTGCCATCTTGTGAATAAATGGGGTACTTTGCCAACTGCTTCTCAATTGCTTTAGTTAAGAGTTTCATGGCCGTATTGTTTAATTGTTGTTTTGATTTTTTGGTGCAAATATAAATGATATTTTGATATAATGCAAATATTTTGAGATAAAAATTTAATTGACACTAAAATTTTTTTGCTGTTTATATGAATATCAATATATTTGTGGCAAATAATACGTCAAAATGAGAGTTAAAGAATTATTGAAGGAACGAGGAATGACCGCAAAAGAGTTGGCGGCGCGTCTCGGAATGACTGAAACGGGGTTAAGTATTGCAATTGGTGACAACGGAAATCCGCCGTTAAAACGATTGCAAGAAATAGCCGATATTTTGGGTGTTGAAGTGCCGGAACTTTTCGCCGCTTCGAAAGAGGGAGCAATCACGTGCCCGCATTGCGGGAAGTCGATAACCATCAAGGCAGAATAACCTCAACGATACCTACCCATGGAACTACAACCTATCCAAAGCAAGATTTACGAAATACGGGGCCAGCGGGTGATGCTGGACCGTGATTTGGCGGAATTGTACCAAGTAACAACAAGCGCTCTCAATCAAGCGGTAAAGCGTAATATCGAACGCTTTCCGCCCGATTTCATGTTTCAACTGACAGATGCCGAAACTGAAAATTGGAAATCACAAATTGTGATAACCAATTCCATCACGATGGGTTTACGCCGCAACCCCTATGCGTTTACCGAGCAAGGCGTTTCTATGTTATCGGCTGTTTTGAAAAGCTCCGTTGCCATACAAGTAAGTATCGCTATTATGCGTGCTTTCGTAGCGATGCGGAACTACATCACGACCACGACGACAGTAACGGCCGAGTTGGCCGAAATTCGGGCGAAACTGGCGTTACTGGAGCGGGTGGACGCCGACAATGCCGAGGCGGTCAGCGATCTGTCGGAAGATATGCGCAAGGAGCTTGATAATATCTACAACGCTATTGCGGCGTTGTCGGTCAAGATACCGCAGGCACGCAAACCCGCCCGCAAAATTGGATTCCAACAAGCGGAGCAAAAGGCGGAAGAGTAGCAACGTACCCGACGAACACAATCACCTGCCGAAGTGCGGGACGGTGCTGGAGGTAAAAGAAAAGGAAGTAAATAAAACTACATTCCATAATGACACAAAAGCAGG
>ENA-OQIO01001543-OQIO01001543.1-human-gut-metagenome-genome-assembly--contig:-NODE-1543-length-11182-cov-2.010674_pt1 | contig 11182 bp, 17 predicted proteins | sample MGYA00242573_ERZ504737 | MGnify/ENA primary metagenome ERZ504737 (study PRJEB26092, sample SAMD00036203) | human gut metagenome | host: Homo sapiens | study: EMG produced TPA metagenomics assembly of... | reverse complement strand
TAAAATATTAAAGGTGTATTCGACATTAATTGAATATGGTGAAGGTGGAAAAAAATGAATAAAGATTCAAAAAAATTTATTAAATATGTAAAAAGAATAATTCCTATCCATTCAAAAGATAAAAGAGAATTTATCTTATTATTATCTCAAAGAATAAAAGAATTTTCAGATGATTTAGAGAGATGTACTTATCAGGATATTGTAAATGAATTTGGTACACCTAATGAGGTTGCAGGATCTTATATTGAAAATATGGAAAGTAATGAACTCATAAAAAAAACTAAATAGGAAAAAAGTTATTTAAAATATTTTCTTTTAACACTTCTAATTTTAATAACTCTATTATGGGGATTTAAAATGTATAGATTAAATCAATTATATGAAGAAGCAAAATCAGAAACACATGGTTATATTACTGAAGAAATTATTAAATAAAAGTAGAAAATTTATGAAAAAAATTATATTATTTTTAAGCTTATTTTGTATTTTATGCATACCTTCACAAGTAAATGCTTATAATTATGAAAATATTTCACAGATAGAATATTTGGAAGATGGTTCGTATATTGAAACAACTATATTTGTATCTAATGATTATGCTAGATCTCAAAAAACTGCTAGTAAAATTGCTAGATATAATAGTAGTACGGGCGTTCAACAATGGTATGTAACTGTAACTGGAAACGTTCTCATATGGGAATGGATCAGCAAAATGTATTTCATCATCAGTTAAGTCAGGTGTATATAATAATAAATGGGCTATTTCGAGTAAATCTGCTTCTAAATCAGGAGCAACAGCAATAGCATCTGCAACAGCAAAACATAGCTATGATAATACAGCTTATGAAACAAAAAAATTAACTGTTAGGCTTACTTGTAGCTCTACAGGAGTATTATCATAATAATTGAATAGCATTACAAGGTAAATATCAGATTTCATTAAGTTGTATAGCATTTGTCATTTTATATAATTGTATGTTTTATAATTATATTTAAGTATTTGTTATTTATTGATTTTGATATGAATTAACTATCCAGTATTAAAATATAATCCTCAGCTCATAAGTAAAAAAGGAACGACAGAACATGGAATTGGTTTATCAAGTGTAAAATCAACTTTAAAAAAATATAAATCTGAAATATCTTTTTCAGAAGATAAATATTGGTTTACTGTTCTTATAGTTATTGATAAATACGAATATATTCATTAGTATTCATTTAAAAGAAATTGTTCATCTACAATTTCTTTTTTGTTATAATGTGGTAAATGAGGTAATGATATGAAAAAAACAAAAGAAACAATTATTGATGCTTTTTGGCAATTATTAGAGGAAAAACCATTTAATAAGATAACTGTTTCAAAATATTGTCGAACGCTGTCATTTAAATAGAAATACATTCTACTATCATTTTCAAGATATTCCTAATTTAGCAGAATATACTGTTAAATCATGGGCAGATCAAATTATTCAAAATAACTATGAATTTGGTTCACCAATGACATGTCTTGCCCCACTTATAGAAGAATGTAATCAACATAAAAAAGCTTTTCAACATCTTTATAATTCATCACAAAAAGATGAGTTTATTACCTATATGAATCATGTAGCCTTACATATTGTAAAAATGTTTATGAAACAATCTTCTCATTATGTTTACGAAGTGAACAAGAAAAGAAACACTTATTCATTTTATAAATAGTTTAATGATATGGTATTCTTATTGATTGGTTAGAAGCACAAGGTGATTATGATTTAAAACCATTTGTTGAACAAATATTTCATTTAATAGAAACAACAATACAGGCTCATTAGGAGCCTTTTTTGGTTAATTCTTTTATTTTGTCCATTTTATGTTGATATAAATAAGACTATAGTAAAAGTAGAAAGAAGGAATGAATATGAAAACTTTAAATAAAGTAAAAATGAGTATATGGATTAATGCCTTAAGTGCAATAGTGATAGGTATATTATTTTTAATAAATCCTCAAGAATCTTTTCAAATTATTACAATACTTGCTGGTATTATTATTACTTTTACAGGAATTATTGATTTTATTTATTATTTTAGTGGTTGGTTAGATATTTATTTTATGAAGAATACATTATTGAGTGGTATTTTAAAATGCGTATTAGGTATCTTTGTATTAACACATATATCAATGATGACAACATTCTTTTCTTATATTTTTAGTTTATATATCATTATTAGTGCCATCTATTGTTTTGAAGCTTATACCTTTATTAAATCAATGGTTAGTTATTCTTTAACTTTTGATTATATTATTGTTACAATTTTAATTTTCACAGGACTTGCAATGTTCTTTTTGAGTCCAAGTACAGTCATTTCCTCTGCTTTTGTGATAGGAATTTTATTCCTTACTAATGGTATTGGAAACTTATTTATTGCTTTAAGATTTTCAAAGATTACAAAAGAATATCGTAGATATCTTCAATAATTTATACTTTAGTATCATAAATCATAAAAGTGGGCATATATTATAATGAGCACTTATAAAATACCATATTTATAAGCATATATTTGTTTAAATCCTAAAATATGACAAAATATATTTCATATCATTCAAAAAAACATTGATAAAAAGAACCAAATTATAATTTTAATGAATTAAAAAATTTAGAAATTTGACAAAGAGATAATATTTTGTTAGTATTCACCAGGGTGAGATTTATGTACTTTGATACACATTGTCATTTAAATAGTGAACAATTATATGAAAAAAAGATGAATTTATTAAACATGCTTTAGACAATCATGTAGAAATGATGGTTGTTGTAGGCTATAATCTTGAGTCTTCCAAAAAGGCAGTTGAAATAGCAAAAGAATATCCTTTTATCTATGCTGCTGTAGGGATAGGACCTAACGACTGTTTAAACACAACCACTCAAGATTTACAAATCATCGATGAGTACTTAAATGAACCAAAGGTTGTAGCACTTGGTGAAATCGGATTAGATTATTATTGGGATGATGTTCCTAGTGATAAACAAAAAAGAAGTTTTTCAACAACAAGTAGATCTTGCTAAAAAAACATCAAAAAACCAATTATTATTCATTGCAGAGATGCTTATGAAGATACTTATGAAGTGCTTAAAAGAAATGGACATCCAGGAATTATGCATTGTTATAGTGGATCAGTGGAAATGGCTAAAAGATTTATTGATTTAGGTTTTTATATTTCTTTAGCTGGACCAGTTACTTTTAAAAATGCCAGAGTTCCTAAAGATGTGGCAGAAAAAATAGGTTTAGAGCATTTATTAATTGAAACCGACTGTCCTTATTTAACACCACACCCTTATCGTGGTACTTTAAATGAGCCTGCAAATGTTGTGTATATTGCCCAGGAAATAGCAAAGCTAAAGAACATGGAGATAGAAAGCGTTGCAAGTCAGACAACGTTTAATGCTAAAAAAGTATTTGGCATTAAATAGGAGGAAAATTAATGAAAACAATTAAACAAATTATTTCAGATGCAGACCCCCGACTGAAAGGGGTATTAGTGATTATGGTTGTATATGTAATGGTTATGGCGACAACTGTTACATCAGGAGCAACACAAGAAATAAAAGGTTATAAAGAAACAATTGAAATACAGTATCAAGATGGTGGCCAAGAAACTAAAGATTATTTAGTAAGACAAGATACTGTTAAAAATGTATTAAAAGAATTAGATGTAAACTTAAACGCAAAAGATACAGTTAATAAAGATATGTCTTATATTGTACAAAGTAAAGATTTATTACAAGTTAATCGTATTAACGAAGAAGAAGTAGAAGAAATGCAATATGTATCTTCACAAACAATAGAAACAACAGGTTTACATTTATTTACAACAGAAGTTGTTCAAACTGGACAACAAGGACAAATTAAGAATAAAGTGAAAGTCACTTATGAAAACGGTAAAATAGTTAAAAAAGAATTGTTATCGAGTGAAGTTGTAACAGAAAAAACAGATACAATTATCGCTCATGGGACAATTCAACCTGGAGCTTATTTTACTGGAAAACTGACAACATATGGTGGCGATTGTGCAGGAGGAAATGGAACTTCATCATCAGGTATTTCTTTTATCACCCAACAACTGGTGTTAAAAGGAAGTCATAGCGCGAAAGTTAAGTTATAATGGTGGAAGTTATTATTGTTTAGCAGCAGATCCATCTATTCCTTTTGGAACAATTATTAAGATTACAAATCACAACTTAGGTATTGAATCAACAGCGTATGGTATTGTTGTTGATAGAGGCGGAGCTATTAAGAAAAATCATATTGATATTTTTAATGGAACAGAAGCTGGCAAATACTTTAAAGGTGGTACGTCAAATAATACACAATTTGAAATCGTATCTGTTGGTAGTGGCAAGAATTTTTGGAAATAGATAACAAGTATATATAGTAAGTTCTCCGAAGTTGGAGAACTTTTTATTTTACCACTTTATAGTGGTAATTTTTGATTTTTCTTCTAACTTGTATTCACTTACAATGAATTTATCGTTGGAGGTGATAGTATGAAAAGAGAAGAAGATTCTTGCCAATTAATATTATATAGTAGTAATGCGCGTACAAAAGCAATGGAAGCAATTTCCAATGCGAAAACAGGAAATGTTGTATTAGCAAATGATAATTTAAAAAACGCAAAAGATGAATTACTTATTGCACAGAAAAAGCATGCAGAATTATTACGTGATATGGCAAATGAAGAAGATGTTGAAACAAATCTATTGATGATTCATGCCGAAGATCATGTTTTCGGAGCACAAAATACTTTAGAAATGGCTAATGAAATTGTTGAATTATATGGGAGGTTAAAAGAATATGAATAAAGATTTCTTATGGGGTAGTGCAACAGCTTCTTATCAATGTGAAGGAGCGTTGGAATTTAGATGATAAAGTAGAGAGTATGTTGGGATGTTTATTTACATGAAAACAATCTTGAAAATGGAGATAATGCATCTGATTTTATCATCATTTTGAAGAGGATTTAATTACAGTTAAAAAACGGAGGACAAAACGCCTTTCGTATGTCTCTTGCTTGGCCTCGAATTATTAAAAATAAGGAAGGTGAAGTTAATTCAAAAGGAGTCGATTTTTATAGAAAAATTCTACAATGTTGTCTAGATAAAGATATTACACCATTTGTAACAATTTATCATTGGGATCTACACAATATTGGGAAGAAACTGGCGGATGGCTTAACAATGAAGTATCCTATGCATACCAAAAATATGCAAAAATATGCTTTGAAAAGTTTGGCGATTTAGTTGATTTATGGGTAACATTTAATGAGCAAAATGGTTTGTAAGCAGTGGATACCTAATTGGAAATTATCCACCAGCTCATAAAAATCCACAAGAAATGATTATTGCAGCTTATCACGTTATGCTTGCAAGTGCTTTGGGAGTTAAAATTTTTAAAGAAGGTGGATATAAAGGTCAAATTGGAATTGTTCATAGTTTTACACCTGTCAATGGTGTGGATGATTCTTTAGAAACAAGAATTGCAATGAGATATGCAGATAATTATTGTAACAATTGGATTTTAGATACAGCATGTCAAGGAGAATTTCCAATTGATTTATTAAGCGAATTAAATAAAAAGTTTGATTTATCATTTATTAATATTAAAGAGCTTGATGTAATTAAAGAAAATACGGTTGATTTCATAGGATTAAATTATTATGCTAGAGCTTTAATTAGACCATATAGTAATGGAGAAACTGTTTTAGTTGCAAATAATAGTGGAAATGGTGGAAGCAATAAGGTTATTATTAAAGGCTGGTTTGAACAGGTTTTTGATGATCCTGATGCAATTTATACAGAATGGGGAACTGAAATTTGTCCATTAGGATTAGAACAAGGACTAAAAGAAGTTTGGAATAAATCATCATTCATCACTTATATATGAAATGGAATAGGTGTTAGAGAAGATGTAACAGTTGATGAAGTACAAGATGATTATCGTATTTCTTATATGAATGATCATATTGCAGCGATGATGAATGCTATGGATGATGGTGTAGATATGCGAGGTTATTTTGCATGGAGTACATTTGATTTATATTCATGGAAAAATGGATGTGAGAAAAGATATGGTTTAGTTGCAATTGATTTTGATACACCAAATCTTTTAAGAAAACCTAAAAAGAGTTATTATTGGTATAAAGAAATAATTGAAAGTAAAGGAAAAAAAATAGAGAGAAAGAGATGGGATTAGTTATGAAAAATGTAATGCTTGTATGTAATGCTGGAATGTCTACAGGTATTCTAGCAAAAAAAATTGAAAAAGCTAGCCAAGGACTATTGAGTGTTAAAGCCTATGGAGAAGCAGAATATGAAGAATATGCAAATAATTATGATTTGATTTTGCTAGGTCCACAAATTAGACATTTAAAACCAGAAATTGAATCTAAAGTTTCTATTCCTGTGGATTATATTGCGCCACAACATTATGGAATTATGAATGGTGAAGCTGTATTTCAAGATATAAAAAAAATATTAAACATAAAAGAGGAGCTAACTATATAAAATTCAAGTAATTTTTATGAAAAAGTTTGAAAAATTTAAAATTTTGAATTTTTGGTTAGAAATGTAAGAGAACATTGAAAAGTGAATAGTGATTTGTGTTTTATAGTACGACGAAAAGGACCTGCAATAAAGCAAGTCTATGTAAGTGGTTACATTATGCTGGTTACCTCAATAATTGAGGATCAAACTGTTGATTTGTTTTTAAAAGATGATAGATGATTCTAAGCAGCTTTCTTACACAATGTCCTTGAGCACAACGATGACCTTTGCCTTGAGAAATCTTTAACTGATAATACTTATTGAACACAGGATTGTGTCTTATTACAGGAAGTATTATCTGATATAGGGTCTTCCTTAAATATTTGGATCCTTTCTTGGTAATAGCTGTATGTTGTGCATTGAACTGACTTGATTCATAGTGTAAAGGAGCAACTCCTGCAAATTTAATGATTTGAGAAGGCTTAGAATAGTTGCTTATATCTCCTAATTCCGCTAGAATAGAAGTACCAGAGAAGTGAGATATTCCTGGTATGGATAGGATAGGAGAGTTATTTTGGATGGAGAACTCTTCTATTTTTTTATCTATTTCAGATAATTGCTCTTCTATGAGTTCTATTTGAGCAGATAAATGTTTGATTTGAATAACTTCAGCTAACGAAGAAATTCCAATAGAAGATCTAGCACGTTCTTTAAGCCTTTCAGGAGTTAAAGAAATACGGTTGCCTCTGCCATCGATTTCAAAACATTTACGGATGGTTCTAATATCAGTATTAGCGATATTTTCAGCACTACCAAATGTTTTAAGAATATTCATGTAGACAGTTCCATATTTTGACTTAAATAAGCTGTTAAATTCAGGAAAAACAATATCGATAGATTTTTGTAATCTGTTTTTATAAACATTTAATTCTTCTTTAAGATTGTGATGCTGTCTAGTCAGCTGTTTTTGTTCGTAAAGATCGAATTTGTTGACTTTAGTTATACGATACTGCTTTTTACGTTCAGGAGTATCAAGAACATCACAGATATTGATTGTATCGAGCTTATCATTTTTAGTAATACCACCTTGCATCTTACGATTGAAATCAGTTGTTTTAGGATTAATTAAAGCAACAGTATATTGTAAGTCTAGAAGGTATTTCAACAAAGCAAAATGATAATGTCCCGTATCTTCCATACCGATGAGTACAGAATTCTTTGGATAAGATTTAATTTTTTGTAATAGGAAATCAAAACCTTCTTTATCATTGGAAAAGGAAGCAGGCTGAGAAACAATCTCACCAGAATCTTTATCCATGATACAAAAGAAATGTTTGTTTTTTCCAATATCGATGCCAATTAATTTCATAAATAAAAATCCTTTCAAAATAAATTATGTGAAATGGTATCCACAACACTTAGACCATAAAACCTGGTTCAAAATAGGAATTCAAGACTCATCTAACTAATCATTAATCAGGAATAAGGTGTGGTAAGGACCTCCTCGAAGTAGTCAAGCTACAAGGAATTACACAAATCCATATTCACATATTTCAATATTACAGAATACACAAAACGTAATCAATCGCGGATAAATAAGATTGATAGAAAGGAATGTATATTGTTTATGACTACTTAGAAGAGTCAATTACAATATACCAGGAATAAAAAAATGGATTCTTTGAGTCAAATCGTCGAAAGCAAATTATTACCTATTGCTAATAAAATGAGTTCACAACGCCATTTGAAAGCTATAAGAGATGCGTTTATGTCAATTATGCCAATTACTCTCATTGGAGGAATATTTGCAGTCATCTCTTCAGCACCAATTACTGAAAATACAACCAATGGTTTTTTATTAGCGTGGGCATCTTTTGCTGATAAAAATAGTCTACTATTAAATTGGGTAAATGCTCTAACATTAGGGGCAATGTCCTTATATATTTGTATTGGAATTGCGAATTTTTTAAGTAAACATTTTAAAATGGATCCATTCTTTCCAATAATGTTATCTGTATGTGGGTTCTTTATGCTTGTCATAGCGCCTATTGAATTGGGCTGGCAGGTAAAACAGTTGAAATTTCTTATATTGGTGGTGAAGGACTTATACCAGCCATACTAATTTCATGTTTAACAGTGGAAGCTTATCATTATATGCGAGAACATAATTGGGGAAGAATCAAACTACCTGATTCTGTACCGGCTTCTTTAAATGAAACGTTTGCTTCTTTATGTCCAGGAGTATGTATTATTGCTACAGATATTATTTTATTTGCTATTTTTAATGCATTTAATACAACAATGCCAGGATTTATTTATAATGTTATGGCACCTACACTAAATGCTGCCGATAGTTTACCATTTGCGATTATTGCAACATTATTAGTTCATTTTTTCTGGTTCTTTGGAATTCATGATGCTGCTTTTTCAGGAATATTGGGGCCAGTTCGTGATGGTGGCCTTTCATTAAATGCAGCTGCACACGCAGCAGGACAAACATTACCAAAAATATTTACAACACCATTTTGGGTTTATTTTGTTGCCATTGGTGGATGCGGTTCATGTTTAGCACTTGCTATTTTATTAGTTCGTTCTAAATCGAAACAATTAAATACTGTTGGAAAAGTTGGAATCATTCCTTCATTCTTTGGAATTTCTGAACCACTTATTTTTGGAATCCCATTAATGTTAAATCCTATTTTCTTTGTACCATTTTTATTAACTTCTACTGTCAATTGTATTATTGCTTATATAAGTATGAGTGTTGGTATTGTTGGAAAAACATTTGCCATGCTTTCATGCAAATGCCATCAGTGTTTGGGTCATTTTTATCAACAATGGATATTAAAGCTTTTATCTTGGTAATTATATTAATTATTATAGATTTAGTCATGTATTATCCTTCTTTAAAGTATACGAAAAACAATTAGTTGCTCAAGAAAGCGAATAGATTATAATATAAGAAAGAGGTGAGGTTGGTGGTAACATTAACGGAAAGACAAAATGAAATCATTAAATTATTGAATCAATATCATATTTTATCTGCTGATAAAATAGCTAAAATGCTAAATGTTTCAACAAAGACAATTCGTAATGAAATACATAAAATCAACTCTAGCCTCAATCTAAATTATATTATTTCACAAAAAGGGACTGGATATTTAATTAATGAGCAAATTCAATTAGAAAAAGAATACGCTAGTGAACAAAATATTCAGTACCTTATCTTAAAAAAAATTTTAAATCATGATTTTTATAATTTTTATGAACTTGCTGATGAATTATTTATTAGTGAATCTAATTTACAAAGATATATAAAAAGAGTGAATGAAATTATTCAAAAAAGAAATTCATCTATTAAAATATGTCGCCAGCAGAATCAACTTTATTTAAATGGTACAGAAACAGAAAAAAAGAACAAATTACAACATATTTCTTAATGAATGAGTTAAATCAATATAACTTTAATTTATCAATGTATCAAAGCTTATTTTTAAGGATTGATATTTTAGAATTACAAAAAATAATTACAGAATTTAACAATGCACATCATTTAAATTTAAGAGATGTTGAAATTATTTCTTTAGTAATTCATGTTGCTTTAATGTTAGAAAGAGTCATTAGAGGAAATGAAATTATTAATGAAGTGGATTTTGTTAATGATGAATACAACCATCTTTCAATACAATTTGCTAATATACTTCAAATACGTTATGAAATTAAATTGAATAAAAGTGAAATTAAGTATTTATCATTATTGTTGGCAGGGAAAGTACCATCTATTGAAGAAAATGACATTAATGAAGTGAAACAATTTATTCAACAGTTGATTATAGAAATTAATGAAAGTTTTGATGTGGATTTACAACAAGATAGTAAGTTTGCTGATAATTTTCTTATTCATTTAATAGGATTAAAGAGAAGAATTACAAATCACACTTTTTTGAATAATCCTCTTATTAAAGAACTACAAAAGAATTTCCCAGTTATTTATGATATGAGTGTTTTTATAGCATTGAAGATTCAAGAGTTCTTTTCTACGCAATTATATGAAGATGAAATAGGTTATATTACCCTTCATTTAATGGGTGCAATTGAAAGATTACATACATCATTACATAAAAAAATAGTTTTAATTTATCCTTTTGGACAAGCAGGTTATGATTATATTGTAAAAAAAATAAATCATATTCATGATTTAGAAATAGAAATATGTTGTCAATTATCAATGTTTGATGCCTTCCAAATTAAAGAATATCAACCAGATTTAGTTATTTCATTTGTCCATATTGAAGAAAAAGTTGGTTATCCAATATATGTATGTCATAACCTCTTACTTGAAGAAGATATAGAGAATATTTATAATATCTTGAAGGGAAATCATACTTTCAAAAAAAATGTATTCTTTGAAAAAGAATTATTTCATATTTATAATGATATAGAAAATAAAGAAGATGTTATTCATAGACTTTGTGAAAGTTTATATTACAAAGGATACGTGGATCAACAGTATGAAGGATTAGTTTTAGCACGTGAACAAATTGCACCTACTGCCTATGGAAGTATGTTTGCAATTCCATCATGCTGTAAAAAAAGCTGGTTTTGCAACACGTATAGCAGTTGCGTTATTAGATAAACTATTGTATTGGAATCAACAAAAA
>ENA-OQIO01001542-OQIO01001542.1-human-gut-metagenome-genome-assembly--contig:-NODE-1542-length-11184-cov-4.131320_pt1 | contig 11184 bp, 19 predicted proteins | sample MGYA00242573_ERZ504737 | MGnify/ENA primary metagenome ERZ504737 (study PRJEB26092, sample SAMD00036203) | human gut metagenome | host: Homo sapiens | study: EMG produced TPA metagenomics assembly of... | reverse complement strand
GGAAAACTGGCGCGCAAGAACAGCCATTATTATACTGAATTACATGGAACGATAATGCCGATGCAATGTTATACTTGCCCGGAGGAGGAGCAATGCTTTTTTAACTGATGTAGATCATGTGAGCTTTGAAAAGGCAAACGGGACACGGCAAAATAGCTCCAATCGGCTACCGTGTCCCTGCAAGTCGTCATAGGTTTGTGTAAACGCAAAGAAACCGCGATCAGGTAGCATCCAATAAATTTCCCAACTCTACGCATAACCGTTTCCTCACTGAACGAAAGTAAGGAACATGGCAAGCGCAACAATTCCCACCATCAGCAGCAGCCAAAAAACGCTGATTGCAGTTGATACAATATTGATAATGCTGCGGCTTTCCCTGCTCCGCACACATACCACCGAAAGAATCAGGCCCAGCAGGATAAAAACGACATTGGCCCCAGCCCAAGTGGTTCGGTCTCCGTCCGACAGCGAAAGGTGCAGAAGCGATGGGGCAAGAGCCGCCAACGGTAGGATGCTCACAATGAGCGCAGCGATACTAACTGATTGAAGTTTTTTCTTTTCCATAGTTTTACCTCATTTCTTTTTTCCCAAATTGGGTAACAGCCAGCGCGAAAAACAGGCCAAACACTACAATCGCGCACGGCAGGAACGGAAACACCGAAAAAGCGGCGTCGGAAGTTTCTGCTGTAAAGTCATGAAGAGAGCAGGAAACGAGATAACCGCTGTAACAGTACGGGTAGGCGATCCACAGCGGCGTATTCGCAATCAATACACCGGGAATCACAAGCAGCAGATTTAATCCCACAGAAAGAAGCGGCTTTTCAAACAGCACAGTGATGGCCCACATAGCCGCAATGCACGGCAGCATAGTCAGAAACAGCCCCAAGCACCATTTCAGAAGATACAGGATCGGCAGGGTTTCTGTTACTTCCATTGTCTGTGTCGCAATCAATCCAGCGATTACAAATACGACAAGAAACACCACCATCTCCATAAACAGATAAAAGGTAAGCACACAGAATTTGGCAATGGATAATGCGCAGCGGCTGACCGGCAGCGCCAGCATTTTCAGAATCCCGTTATTTCCTGTTTCTCGTCCTGCGATCATCACGCAAACCACGATCATGCTGAATGGAAGCAGATAGTAGGCGTAAACAAGCGCACTTTGAATAAACATGGCAGGCCACGTATTGGTGTATTCCGGTGTAAAGTAGTTGCTCAAACTCGCAACCCCGGAAACCACCACCAATAAAGGTGCAATGAAAATCAGGGGTACGATTTTGGAGCGTTTTACTTTCATAAACTCGATTTTGAGTAAATCCAAAAAACTCATTTCTTATTATCCCTCCTTACTCGTAGCGTCTGTACTTCGCCAGCCACAAGCCCACGGCAAGGAACAACAGTGTTTCCACCAAAGCGACAAGGGCAACCGTCGAATCAGGCTGGGCGCTCATGGCTACTGCTGGTTTCAGAATAATCACAAAAGGATGCACCAGCAAAAGCGTCAGCCCCGAATTTGCAAGGGCCATACCACTCAGAAAACCGGCAACACCAATTCCAAGCGGCACCCACATATTTTCAAAGCGCGAGGAAATCAGCAGCATAAACGACAGTACCGGCATGGATGTGAGAAAAGAGTATCCGGCAAAGCGTACCAGCGTACCCATCTCAAATGCTCCGTCCGGCAAGTCCGTCATTCCGATCTGTGCAAGTGCCAGGTTTTGCAGCACGATAGCAACCAAAAACATGACCGTCAGAATCAGAAATTTGCACAGATACATGGCCGGGACGCTGATGGGAAGCATATACATCTTCTTTACGGCACTTCCCTTAAATTCCATGTTGTAGATCATGCAGGTAGCAACCACGATACCGAACAGATTCAGCACCATAATCATGCCGTAGAGCTGGGTCAACAAGACATCCATCGGGGCCAGCGGCAAATTCAGAAGTGTGTCTTTCCGCACAATGAAATTGACAAATGCGTAGGCGGCTCCCAAGACACCAACGGCCAGCAGCACGGGAATCACGCCGGTTCGCTTTCCTTTCCGAAGTTCGATTGCCAGCGTTTTCATAATTTTGCCCTCTGCTTTCTGTCCATGTTATCTTTCTCAACCATAGAAAGAAACACATCTTCCAGATTGTCCGCAGCGAAGCCGGATTGCAGGGCGTATTGACGCAGATCATTCATGCTTCCCTCAAACAGCAGCCGCCCGTGGTTGAGAATCCCAATGTCATCTGCAATCAATTCGATTTCAGACAGCATATGGGACGAGATCAGCACCGTGCAGTCGTAAAGGCTGGGCAAGGATTTTACCAGATTGCGGATTTCGTGGATACCAGACGGGTCAAGACCGTTTGTGGGTTCGTCCAGAATCAGAATCGGCGGACGCCCCAAGAGCGCCCCGGCAAGGCCCAAGCGTTGCTTCATTCCCAGCGAATACTGTTTTGCCAGCCGGTCGCCAAACTCGGTCAGCCCTACCAGTTCCAGAGCATCTTCCACATCAGCTTTCGGCAGTCCCAAAATGCGGCGGATAATGTCAAGATTTTCCCGCCCGGTGAGATTTGCGTAGAAAGATGGCTCTTCGATGAAAGAGCCGATCTCTTTGAGAATGGCAATCCGATCCTGCGGAAACTGTTTCCCATCAATAGTAAAGCTGCCTTTTGTGGGAGCGGTCAACCCCAACAGCATTTTCATGGTAGTGGATTTGCCTGCCCCGTTCGGGCCAAGAAAACCATAAATGCTGCCCTTGCGAATATGAAGCGAAACATGATTGACCGAAGTGAAGTTCTTATATTTCTTGGTCAAATGTTCCGTTGTAATGATATAGTCCATAGAAACATCTCCTTTCGATGCTTCTATGTACAACTTCAACCTGACATCTACATTCTCCCGTCCTTACTTTTACCTTACTTTTTGAGGATGCCCTCCGCAGACTTGAAATCCTATGTTATAATACTTTCGGGAGGTGACGCTATGGACAACTCTTTTCTGCATCGGAAGAAGCTCTTGCTTGTAGACGATGAGCCAGATTTGCTGAAAATGGTATCCGATATTTTAAGCGATGCTGGTTTTGAAACGGTACTTACTGCCGCAACGGTAAAAGAGGCTATAATAACGGCAGAAAAAGAAAAACCCGACTTGATGGTTTTGGATGTCATGCTGCCAGATGGGGACGGCTTTTCCCTGATGAAGCAGCTCCGCACTTTTACAAATGTGCCAATCATCTTTCTGACCGCAAAAGACGAAGCAGCAGACAAGTTGGCCGGTCTTGGCCTTGGAGCAGACGATTATATTTCAAAGCCGTTTATGCCGCAGGAGCTATTACTGCGTGTCTATGCGGTTTTGCGCCGAACTTATAAAGAGGACAGCCCGCGGGTTTTCCTGGATGGATGTACGATTGATTTTAGCCGGGCAGAGGTCAACAAGGGCGGCGAGATTATCCCCCTGACCGCAAAAGAGCATACCCTGCTGGAAACGCTGGCCCGCAACGAGGGAAAGATCGTTACGGTTGACGCTCTTTGCGAAGCATTATGGGGCGACAATCCTTCGGCTATGAAAATAGCCTGAATGCCCATGTACGGCGGATTCGGGAAAAAATTGAAGCCGATCCCTCAAAGCCCGTTTCCCTGATTACGATCAAGGGGCTGGGTTATAAACTGATTACAAGGAAGTGACGCCATGAAATCTTTTGGAACCTATATTTCAAAGCATTTGGCGTCTTTCGCTGCGTTTCTTTTGATCCTGGTAATTGTCAATGTCGTTCTGTATGGCGTGACTTTCTATCACACAGTTTCAGAGGATTACGGAGAAGCGTCCCCGCGCGCCATGCTTGAGCTGACCTCTACTGCGGCTACCACAGAAGGTTTGCCCGATTACGCAGAGCAGAAATTGCGCCAGTACAATATCTGGGCCATGTATCTAACGTCAACGGGCGAATGCTTCTGGCGGCTCGATGTGCCACAAGAAGTGCCGCAACATTACAGCATTCAAGAGGTAGCTTTATTTTCCAAAGGCTATCTGGAGGATTATCCTGTTTTTGTCTGGAGTACAGAGGATGGATTGTTAGTTCTAGGGTATCCAAAGAATAGCTATATGAAGCTCACCAGCAACTACTATTCCATGGAGACTATTCAGAAAATTCCCCTCTATGTGATAGGAATGTTGGGCATGGATGTGCTGTGCCTGTTTTTGGCCTACTATTTTTCAAAACGCAGGATCATCCAGAACACGGAACCGATTGTAGATGCCATTGAAACATTGGCCGATGGCAAACCCGTTTCTCTCCATATTGATAGAGAGTTATCCGAAATTGCGAACAGCGTAAATAAAGCCTCTCTGATATTAAGCAGGCAAAACGAAGCCAGAGCCAACTGGATCAGCGGGGTCTCTCATGACATCCGAACTCCGCTTTCTATGATTATGGGCTATGCAGACCGGATCGCCGCAGACAAAACAGCCAGTGAGGGGGTAAAAGAGCAGGCTGTGATCGTGCAAAAGCAAAGCGCCAAAATCAAAGAACTCGTGCAGGATTTGAATTTAGTATCGCAGTTGGAATATGAGATGCAGCCGCTTCATAAAGAGATGGTTCGCTTATCCAAACTACTGCGATCCTATGTAGCAGACCTGTTGAATACAGGAATTTCCGATAGCTACAACATCGGAATTAAGATCACTCCTGACGCCGAAAATGCTGTGTTGGAATGTGATGCCAGATTGATTTCGCGAGCCGTAAACAACCTTGTCCAGAACAGCATGAAACATAACCCACAGGGCTGTGAAGTCTGCATTTCTCTTACAGCATCGCAAAACCATCTTATCTTGGCGGTTACGGATAACGGAATGGGTCTGCCTGCTGAAAAGCTGCAAGAGCTGGAAGAAAAACCGCATTATATGGAAAGCACAGATGAACGGCTTGATTTAAGACATGGGCTTGGATTGCTGATTGTCCAACAAGTCGCCATAGCTCATAACGGCACTTTCAAACTTACTAATGTTTTCCCGAAAGGTGTGAAGCTGCTTTAATATTCCCGTATATCGGATAAACAGGCAAGTACAAATCTATAAGAAAACGCCAGATTTCCGTGAGGGAAAACTGGCGCGCCAAGAACAGCCATTATTATACTGAATTACATGGAACGATAATGCCGATGCAATGTTATACTTGCCCGGAGGAGGAGCAATGCTTTTTTTAACTGATGTAGATCATGTGGGCTTTGAAAAAGCAAACGAGACACGGCAAAATAACCTCCAATCGGCTACCGTGTCCCTGCAAGTCGTCATAGGTTTGTGTAGGCGCAAAGAAACGGCGGCTCTGAAAATCAAAGCCGCCGTTTCAAATGGGCATGAAAATATGTCAGCTCTACGACGGCTTTTTTTCTTTTGCCGTCGTCCGGCAGAGTATTATTCAATATTTAATTCAATGTTTCCAGTGAAATTCTCACATTCAATGCCGATATAGTTTCCACCTTCAGGGAGTGTAATTGTATCACTATATGTTCCGGTTGTTTCAAACAAAGTGACTGCTTCATCAGCTCCAGAAATCCAAAATACTTTTGCAGTTCCCTCCGTAACCTCCAGCGCGCAGTCAATAGACAGATCCTTACCAGCTTCACGCTTTATGGAAGTTCCTCCGAACAAATACTCTGTACCTGAAAAATCCTCATAGTTGGCTGTATAGCTTCCTGTATAATCATCAATTCCTTTTTCTTTCGTACCTTGTAAGGATGAATTTCCGGTAAGCGCTATGGAACCAGCAGACTGAACAATATTGTTATACTGATCGAGAAATTCGTCTTTTGTACAACCTGAAAGCACAGAAGCACCCAATAGTATCAGGCATAATGATAAAACTATTTTCTTCACAGCTATCACCTTCCTTTCCTGCGTACAGCACGCTTTCCTTTTCCCTTGGCATTTGCCTGTTTACGGGATTTCATTTCTTTTTTGTTACTGGACATCAGTAACAACAGCACCGCCCAGAGAACCATGATGCCAACCCCAATGACCGCCAACAAAGGGGTTGAGGATGTGGTTGTTCCGGCATATTCACTCATGTCAAATCCCACTAAAATCAGCGCAGCAGAGAACGGATAGATGCTGGCAAGGATACCACTTTTGAAAAACAACATGCTGTATCCAAGGAAGAACGCCAGAATGGAACCGCCCAGATATGCCCCTCGGATCTGCCCAAAAATCAGGATCAGCGGCATACAGACCAAATAGGTCGTCAGAGCCGCTAACACGATCTGCGTACCTCCATGAAAAAACACTTCCGCTGTCAGTCCCGATAATCCAACCGTCAATCCAGTAATCAAGGTAATGCCAACGCTGTATATTCCCAGCAGAACTGCAAGCATACCGACTAAAAGTAACTTAGCTCCCAACATTTTCGGCATAGAAACAGGAATTGTCATGATGTTTTTCAGTGTATCATGAGTGGATTCTCTGTCTATAAGCCATCCTCCGATCATTACCAGTGAAATTGGAAGGAATATCTGAGTGTTTCCCCAAACAACATTTTCAAATAGTGCAGAAAAATCATAATTTGGATTTCGGTATCTGCCTCCACAATCAACTGACTTCCATACTGAACCAAAGGACAGAGTGCAAGCGCCACCAGCCCTACCAAAAGAATCTGGCACCGGCGCAGTTTCAGTAATTCCGATTTAATAAGTTCCACATAGTCACACCCCCTTAGATTTCCTGTCGCCGGTAAACAAATGCAATCAGCGCAAGAAATACAATGGCTTCCACAATAATCACACCGAATACCTGAACACCATTCAGAAAATACGGACTGACCCGTTCCAACAAATCTGCTAACTCCGCACTGGTCTGGCTTTGGTCATAAAATTGGAATGTCCAGCGGAAGGCCAGCGGCCCCGGAAACAGGGTTCCTATGTTCAAACCAAAAGGCTGTGTGAGAAACATATCGTTCGTGGAAAGGATAGAATTCGCAATCGTATAGAAAAAGGTAATCACGACAGACACGATATAGTTTTATTAAGAAGAACAACGAGCAGAATACAGGGAAGTGCGCCCACCCACATAATCAGCCCTTCTTCAATTCCAACGCCAAACAAGGTCCAAAACCCAACCGGTTCCCAACCCTGAAACAACAAAACCGCAAGATTTACCAATCCTCCAACTGCCATAAAGCCAACGGCAAACAACAGTAAAACCAGCATCTTGGATAGCACCAGCTTGGTTCTATTTACCGGTACGGTAACAAGGTTTTTCAGTGTGTCATTATCAAATTCCTCAAACAACAGATTCGAAGCCAGTATCACAAGAAGCGGCATCAAAAGCAAATATGCACTAAGCTGGAATAGGCTGGACATCACTCCATTTACAGCATCCACATCAGTGTTTACATCTGCCAGAAAGAAAGCATAAGCCAATGGCATGAAAACAGAAAGCAGTAGGGAAATAAATACCAATGGCTTCCGTTTTAATTTCAAAAATTCGCATTTGATTAGTTTAAGCAATTCCTTCTCCCCCTGTCACACGCTTGAAGTAATCTTCAAGACTTTCTTCACAAGTATGCACCTCCGATACCTCCAATCCGTTTTCTACAAAGGCAGTTACAATTTTCCCCACAGGCAGATCCAGGTTGTGCAGGCGCAGATTGTGGTCGTCCTGTATGGAGAAATGGTTTTCATGGAAATTGCGTTCCAAAATTCTTGCCGCCTGTGCAGTATCAGAGAGCGTAAACCGGATATGCTTACTGCTTTTTTGCTCCAGCTCAGCAAGGCTTTCTTCTTCCAGTAACGCGCCGTGGTCGATAATTCCAATATCGTCAGCCAGCAAAGAAATCTCCGAAAGAATGTGACTGGAAATCAAAATAGTTTTTCCTCTTGCGTCGCAAAGCTCTCGAATAAAGGATCGTACTTCTGCAATACCGATGGGATCGAGACCGTTGATCGGCTCATCCAAAATCAAAAGTTCCGGATCGTGCATAACGGCAAGGGCGATCGCCAACCGCTGCTTCATACCAAGAGAGTATTGCGAAAACAGCTTTTTATCCTTGTAAGGAAGCCCGACCAAATCCAGAGCGTCCTTGATTGCATGGCTGTTCGGCACTCCCCGTAGAGTAGCAAAAATACGCAGATTTTCCGTTGCGGTCAGATTCGGATAAAAGCCGGGGGACTCAATTAGACTGCCAATGCGGGGGAGCAGCTTCTTTTCATTCCCTTGCAAAGACTTTCCCCAGATTTTGACCTCCCCGGAAGTCGGCTTCGTTAAGCCCAACAGCATTTTCATAGTTGTGGTTTTTCCGGCTCCGTTTCTACCCAACAGACCATAAATTCTCCCACGCTTCACATGGATATTTAAGTCAGCCACACTCTTTTGTGAGCCGTATTGCTTCATCAGATTTTTTGTTTCAATGATATAATTTGTATCCATATTCAAAACCTCCTGTTCTGTAAGGTATTCTATCATGCTAATCTTGCATTAACCTTGCCGCAACCTTGCATTAACCTTGCAATTAAGGAATGAATTGCAATGCAAATCCTATTCCGCTACTTCTCAATCCGTTTGGGGATTGAGAAGGTTCCCATGCCATTTTCTAAAAGACTTCTGAAAATAAGTAAGGCTCCCGCCATAAAGACGGGAACCCGCTTAACTCTCCAAAGGAAAAAGCAACATAAATTCAGTTCCTTTTCCCGGCAAACTTTCAACTGTTATACTCCCACTCATCTTTTCTACAAGCTGATGGACAATAGAAAGACCAAGACCGCTTCCTTTTTCAGACCGTCCTTTGTCACACTTATAGAGCCGTTCAAAAATGTGTTTCAAATCTTCCTTCTCAATTCCCACTCCATTATCCGCCAGCAGCAGCTCCATGTTATTTTCCTTCTTTGACAGGGCAATTTTGATTTTGTCTGCATGGCTGTGAGCGATTACATTTTGAATGAGATTATTGACAATCCTCATATAGCTGTCCATATCCAATCTTACCCGGACAGGCTGTTCAGGAATATCAATGTCATAATTAACCTGTTTATCCTCAAAAATCGGTATCCAGTCGATCAGAATATTTCTTGTCAGCTCTGCGACTCAACGCTCTGGATCTCCAAAGCAAACTCGTTGGAATTTAACTTGAACCAGTCAAAAAGTACATCAATGTATTCTTTCAGATCATGAGCTTTCCGACGGGCGGTTTCAATATAATCATCCCGGTCTTTTCCTGTGACCAGTCCTTTGTGTGCAGCGTCAAGATACCCAAGCAGAGTAGTAAGGGGCGTTCGCACGTCATGGGAAAGGCTCGTCATAAGCTGGCGGTTGGTTTCTTCTGTCTGCCGTACAGTTGAAAGTCTGCTTTCATAGGCCACAACGATCTCATTAATTTCATAGGCAAGAGGTGCTGTCAGTTCATTTGTTGCAGATAGAATACGCCGGTTGCCATTTCCGTTTTTCACATCAACCAGCACATCGGTCATTTCTGCTATTTGTTTTTTTACACGCCAAACGAGAACGATGGAAGTCAATACAGCCCCAACAGCAATCACAATGGACAAGAATACGATAATTTCCATGCTGACTACACCTCCTTATTAAACCGGTAGCCAATCCCTTTGACCGTTTGTATATACTTTGGACTTGAAGGATTGACTTCTAATTTTTTACGAAGTCGGCTGATAATCGCCATAATGTTACTGTCATCATAGAAATATTCTTCGCCCCATACTTCCTCATAAATCTGCTGTTTGGTCAAAATTTTCCCTTGATGTTTTGCACAGTACAGGAGCAAATCAAATTCCTTTGGGGGCAGTTCAAAAGTGCCGTTTGATGTAGTAACAGAACGATTTTCAAGGTCAATCTGCAATCCGTCAAAATTTAGCTTTTGTATGGCTCCAGCTTGCTGATTAAAGCGAGTGTAGCGGCGAATAAGAGACGCAATACGGGCAATCAGTTCATCCATATCAAACGGTTTTGTAAGATAATCGTCCGCTCCGGCCCGTAAGCCCCGTACTTTAGAAATGCTGTCATTTTTAGATGTGAACATCAAAATCGGCAGACTGTTCTCTTTGCGGATTTCTTCCAGCGTTTCAAAGCCATCCATACCAGGCATCATCACATCCAGCACCACAAGCTGATACTCCTGCTCTCTTAATTTTTGTAAGCCCTCTTTTCCGGTATTACAAAAATCAGCTTCTATGTTTTCTGCTTGTACGCTACGTTTAATCAAAGCGCACAGTTCTCTGTCATCATCTATAATCAGGATTTTATTCATGGTGCAACCCCTTCCCTTGTTTTGTCCTTCCGTCAATCGGCTTTTCTGCGTTCTTTGGGATCAGCCAAACACCGGCCATTTTCACAGCGCCGGGGATACGCCCACCAGCACAATAATAATTTACCCTACGAGGTGTCACGCCCCATTTTTCGGCGGCCTCTTTTAGTGTCATATAATCCATTATGCACCTCCACAGAGTACATTATAGTTCTTTGTCTCGAACAATACAAGTTTATCTGTTCCAACGCAAGCGTTTCTTTGTTGTATAGTTCTTCAGGTGTTTTTGCGTAGATAGCTACGAGCTTACCATTCGCGTCTTTGATTCTGGTCCTATAATATAGGACACCTCTTTTCATAACTGTGCCATATGTACTGATGAAGAAGGAAAACTTGTCCTTCTTATTAACACTGACAAAAAAGGCAAAAAACAGGCGCATCAAATGAAATTTTATCAAAAATATTTTACAAGCTGCTTTAATCCACGGCGGATACTGTCTCGGACACGGCTTGGGTCTACACCTTCTACTTCGGCAATTTCATTTACCGTCATTCCCAGATAGTATCGGGCATAAATTCGCTTTGCCTGTTTCTCCGGCAGCTTCATCACAGCGGCATAGACCTGCTCCTGAAACTGTTTTTCCTCCAGAAGCATCTCCGGTGTTTGCGGCTTCAACAGCACCGCATTTTCAATGCCATTCTCGCAATCCAGAGAATACTGTGCTTTATAACGATACATCTTTCGCTCATACGCAGCCTCCGCACGTTCAGCTGCCCGAATAGTCTCCATTACTTCCTCTGTCACATCTACAAAAAAGTCTGTTGTATAAACATCAGGATAAAGTTCCCGAGGTTAATTTTCTTCATTATGTACCTCCATTTCGATTCACGGGTGATTGGACGGGTGAATGAATGGGAGGCGGAGACCGACACCGGCAGACAACCG
>ENA-OQIO01001540-OQIO01001540.1-human-gut-metagenome-genome-assembly--contig:-NODE-1540-length-11193-cov-2.598771_pt1 | contig 11193 bp, 12 predicted proteins | sample MGYA00242573_ERZ504737 | MGnify/ENA primary metagenome ERZ504737 (study PRJEB26092, sample SAMD00036203) | human gut metagenome | host: Homo sapiens | study: EMG produced TPA metagenomics assembly of... | reverse complement strand
CCGCCACGCGGACGGCACGCAGGCGGATTATACCGTTACGCGCGCGCTCGTCACGCAGACGAATACGACTGTCTCGGTCACGGGCGGCGTGGGCTACATCGACTGCGACAGCTTCGGCACGCAGACGGGACGTATTTTCAAGAGGGCGTGCGCGGGAATGACAGCGCTGTGCACGCGTGGATCGTGGACCTTCGCGGCAACGGCGGGGGGCTGACCTCCGCGGCGGTGTCGGCGCTCGGCGCGTTTTCGGGCGAGGGAGACCTCACCTACTTTGTCGATCAGGATGGCGAGAGTACCGCGCAGAGCTATTCGGGCAAGGACCTGACGGACAAGCCCGCCATCGTGCTGATGGACAGCGGCAGTGCCAGCGCGTCGGAGATCTTTGCGGGCGGCGTGCTCGGCACGGGCAGCGGCATCGTCATCGGCACGCGCAGCTATGGCAAGGGCGTGGCGCAGGTCCTATACGATGAGTCGAACTGCCCGTATCTGCACGGCGACGCCGTGAAGGTGACGGCGTACCGCTTCTACTGCGCGGGCGGCAACACGACCGACCGCATCGGCGTGGTGCCGACGCTCTACATCCCGCAGGATCAGGCCGTTGCGGCGGCGCGCCTGCTGAGCGGCGAGAAGACGAAAGACAGCGCGTATCTCCGCCTGGTGCTGAACGGCTGCGACTTTTACATCGACATTCCCGCGGGGAAGGAGAGCTCTTCCGCCGCGCTTGAGGCCATTTTGGCGGCGCTGACGCCGGACGCCGTGCTTTACTGGGGCGAAAACGGCGGCGAAAGGAAGCTCACGCTCGCGCAGGCGCGCGAAAAGTGCGGCTTTGCCGCATCGTCCGCGCTCGACTTTTCCGACGTGGCGGACAGCGAGTACGCGCAGGAGATCGATTCGCTTGCGGCGAGCCGCATCGTCTTTGGCGATGGCGGCAAGTTCCGCCCCCGACGCGACGATGACGCGCGCGGAGGTCTGTGCGCTGCTCGCGCAGGCGCTTGACCTCTACTCCACGGCGAACGGGTGCTTTACCGACGTTGCCAAAGGGAGCTGGTACGCGCCTCTGTGAACGCGATGGCAGCCATCGGCCTTGTCTCCGGCGTGGGCGGGGGAAAATTCGACCCGAACGCGACGATGACACAGGAGGAATTCATTACGGTGCTGGGCAGGCTCGTGGAATTCGTGAATCTGGATGCGCGGGAATTTTTGGACAAGAACCCGCTGGCCATTTTGCAGCCGCTGCCGAAGTATAAGAGCTTTTCACACTGGGCCATCCGCAGCGCGGAGCTTTTGACGAATTCCGTGTTCGATGAAAACGGCGATGCTGTGAATATGTACTGCATGAGCCTTGAAGATATCGAGCCCCAGATCCCCATCCTGCGCGAGCAGGCTGCAGCGGCGCTCTATAACGCGCTGCGCACGACGGGCGTGCTCAAGTATTGAGATGGACTGGTACGTCTACATGCTGCGCTGCGAGGATGGCTCGCTCTACACCGGCATTGCCTCAGACGTGGAAAAGCGCTTTGCCATGCACAAGAGCGGACACGGGGCAAAGTACACTCGCTCGCACCCGCCTGTCGCGGTCGTGTACCGCGAGCAATGCAGCGATAAGGGCGCGGCGCTGCGGCGCGAGGCCGCCATCAAGAAGCTGCCGCGCGCGAAAAAAACTCGAACTGACGGAGGAAAACTGCGATGCGTGAAACGATCGTCGACCGCGCGTATGCCAAGACGCTCCTGCCGCCGCGCAAAGAAGATGGGCACAAGGGCGACTTCGGCAAGCTCTTAGTCCTCGGCGGCAGCGTGGGCTATACGGGCGCGCCGTATCTGGCGGCGAGCGCGGCGGTGCATTCGGGCTGCGGGCTCGTGTATCTCGGCGTGCCGGAGAGCATCTGGGCGGTTGAGGCGCAAAAGTGCGTGAGCGCAATGCCGTTCCCGCTGCCGGAGACGGACGGAAGGCTCTGTCTCGCCGCGCTCGACAAGATGCAGGACAAGCTCAAAGGCTGTGATGTTTTAGCGCTCGGTCCCGGCCTTGGCCGCGGAAAAGAGACAGAGCAGCTCGTCCACGCGCTTTTGTGGCAGGTGAAAGAGCGCTGGTGCTGGACGCCGACGGTCTGAACGCCTTACAGGGCTGCACGGAAAAGCTGGACGTCCGCCGCGGATGCGTGACGATTTTGACGCCGCACGACGGCGAATTTGCGCGCCTGACGGACCGGACGCTCCGGGAGATCGCGTCGAGCGAACGGACAGAGCTTGCGAGCCGCTTTGCCTGCGAGCACGGCTGTATCTTGGTGCTCAAGGGGCACCGGACGCGCATTGCGCTGCCGGACGGCGGATGCTCGTCAACACGAGCGGCTGCTCGGCGCTCTCAAAGGGCGGGAGCGGGGACGTGCTGACAGGCTTGATCGCGTCGCTTCTGTGCCAGGGCATGGGCGCGGCAGAGGCCGCGGCGCTCGGCGTGTGGCTCCACGGGCCGCGCGGGAGAGCTTCTGGCGCAGGAAATGACCGCGTATTGTGCGAGCCCGCGGGAGCTCGTGACGCGGGGACTGGGCCTCGCGTTCCGGGAGCTGCTGGAAGCATAAAAAGGCAAAGAGGGACAAGGCCGCCGCATCGAATGATTCGGCGGCCTGTTTGATAGAAGTGAAGACAGGAAAAGCGCCCCCGAACGAATCAGGGGCGCTTTTGCCTATTTTAACAGAGGATGGAAAGGATCACTTTTTGCCAGGAATGCGGTTCGGGTCGTTGGCGTGCTTGACCACAAGGTTCGTCAGGGCGAAGAGGGCGATGACGTTGGGGATGACCATGAGGTTGTTGAACATATCGCTCAGCTCCCAGACGAGGTCGTTGGCCATCATCGTGCCAAGGAAGATGAAGATGAGCGCGAGGATGGTGTAGACGATGACGCTCTTCTTGCCGAAGAGGTAGGCGACGTTGATCTTGCCGAAGAGATTCCAGCCGAGGATGGTGGAGAAGGCAAAGAAGAACAGGCACACCGCGACGAACATGTTGCCCGCGGTCTCACCGAAGACGACGCCAAACGCGGTCTGGGCGAGGTTGGCCTTGCCGAGCGTGGTGGACGCGGCGGCAGCACCGCATTCGTGGAGGGGACCGCCCTCAGTGTAGAGGGTGGAGATGATGACGAGCGCGTTGAGGTCAGGACGACGAAGGTATCGATGAACACACCGATCATGGCGACAACGCCTGATCGTGCGGGCACTTGACGTTCGCGAGCGCGTGGGCGTGGGGGGTAGAACCCATACCGGCCTCATTGGAGAACAGGCCGCGCTTGGCACCCTGAGAAATGGCGGTCTTGATGCATAGCCGAAGCCGCCGCCGATGATGGCCTGCGGAGCGAAGGCATACTTGAAGATCATGCCGAAGGTCGCGGGGACATACTTGATGCGCGCGATGAGAACGATGAGACCGCCGAGCAGGAAGATCGCGGCCATGATGGGAACGACCTTCTCGGTGACGGAGGCGAGGCGCTGCACGCCGCCGAGGAAGATGAAGCCGCAGATGGCGACGAGCACGAGACCGACGAGTCCAGGACGGGACACCGAAGGCGGTCTGCATCGTCGAGCCGATGGAGTTGGACTGCACCATGCAGCCGAAGAAGCCGAGCGCCAGCGTGATGGCGATGGCGAAGAAGCCGGCGAGGAACTTGCCGAAGCCGCCCTTAAAGGCCGTCGTGATGTAGTAGACAGGACCGCCCTTGACGTTGCCGTCCTTTTCGACGATGCGCGTTTCCTGCGCGAGGGTCGCTTCGGCGTAGATGGTGGCCATGCCGAAGAAGGCGATTAGCCACATCCAGAAGATGGCGCCGGGGCCGCCGGTCAGGATCGCGCCGGACGCGCCGACGATGTTGCCCGTACCGACCTGAGCGGCGATGGCGGTGGCGAGCGCTGGAAGGAGCTCATACCGCTGTCATGCTTCTTGCCGCGCAGCGACAGGTTGCCGAACACGCTGTTCCAGCCCTCCTTGAAGCAGCGGATCTGGACGAAGCGGGTCTTGATGGAGTACCAGAAACCAATGCCGAGCAGCAGGAACACAAGGATGTAGTTGCTCAGATATTCATTGATCTTGCATACAATTGGGAACAGTGCGGCTTCGATGGATTCAATCATAACTCTCTCTCTCCTAAAAAACAAAGAAGTTGCCGATACGAAAATCAGCAACTCCGGAAGTAGCATTCAGTTGAGCGGGGAGGAGAAACGGTGCGACGACGTAAAAACGTCCTGCTTCTCTGTCCCTTTGCCTGAGAGATTCGACCATTACGGCCTTGCACCTTCGGCACTCAATTCAATGAGTTCTCCAGAGTTTCCTCGGCCTCCGGTTTGCGAGATCCCGAAAGCGTCATCGGTAGATATTCGTTTGTTTCAGCAGTAAAAGCGTAACATGCCGTAAAGAAGAAGTCAAGAGAAGCGGCGGCTTCAAAACCGCCAAAGATTCATCAAAAATATTATGCAAATTGATGATGAACTTTTATATTTTTAATGAATGGAAAATGGAATACCATTCCGAAAAGGAATCACGCCGCAAAACCTTAAAAAATGCGGGTGGAGCATGAAAAAAGAGCGCGGCTTTTATCAAAAGCCGCGCTCTTTTGTGCTTTTTTGGGGAATATCAGCCGTTTTCCCGGCCGGACAGGCGGTCGGGCGTGTGGGAATGCTTGACGACGTGGCTCGTCAGGGCGAGCAGGGCGATGGCGTTGGGGATGACCATGAGCTGGTTGAGCATGTCGCTCAGCTCCCAGACGAGGTCGTTGGACATCGTGGTGCCGAGGAAGATGAGAATCAGCGCGAGCAGCGTGTAGACGTTGGCGCTCTTTTTGCCGAAGAGGTAGACCATGTTGATCTTGCCGAACAGGTTCCAGCTCAGGATCGTGGAGAACGCGAAGAAGAACAGACAGATCGCGACGAACATACTGCCCGCCTTGTAGCCAAACACCGTGCCGAACGCGCACTGGGCAAGGTTCGTCTTATTGAAGGTGCTGCTCAGCGCCGCTGCGCCGCAGCCGGCGAGCGGGCCGTCGCCTGCGTAAAGTGTGGAGATGATGACGAGGGCGTTGAGCGTCAGGATGACGAACATGTCGATGAACACGCCGATGATGGCGACGGTACCCTGCTCGTGCGGATTTTTGACGTTGGCGAGCGCGTGGGCGTGGGGCGTGGAGCCCATACCGGCCTCGTTGGAGAACAGGCCGCGCTTCGCGCCCTGGGAGATGGCGAGCTTGATGGCGTAGCCGAAGCCGCCGCCGACGATGGCCTGCGGCTCAAAGGCGTAGCGGAAGATCATGGCAAAGGTCTCGGGAATGTACTTGATGCGAACGACCAGCACGATGAGACCGCCGAAGAGGAACACCGCCGCCATGAGCGGCACGACCTTTTCCGTCACGGACGCAAGGCGCTGCACGCCGCCGAGGAAGATGAACGCGCAGATGACGATCAGCACGACGCCGACGACCCACGACGGGATGCCGAACGCGGTTTCATCGTTGCGCCGATGGAGTTGGACTGCACCATGCAGCCCATGAAGCCGAGCGCCAGCGTGATGGCGACGGCGAAGAAGCCCGCGAGAAACTTGCCGAATTTCCCCTTGAAGGCTGTCGTAATGTAGTAGACAGGACCGCCCTTGATCGTGCCGTCGGGCTCGACGATGCGCGTCTCCTGCGCAAGCGTCGCTTCCGCGTAGATCGTGGCCATGCCGAAAAACGAGATGACCCACATCCAGAACACCGCGCCCGGGCCACCGGTGAGGATCGCGCCCGCGACGCCGACGATGATGCCGGTGCCGACCTGGCCGCGATGGCGGTGGCGAGCGCCTGAAACGAGCTCATTCCGCCGCCGCCCTTCTTGCCGTTGAGGGTGATGTTGCCGAACACGCGGTTCCAGCCCTCCTTAAAGCAGCGGACCTGCACGCAGTGCGTTTTGATCGTGTACCAGATGCCGACGCCGAGCAGCAGGAAGACCAGAACATAGTTGCTCAGGTATTCATTGATGGTCTGAACGATAGGGAAAAGGGTGGTCTCGAATGATGAAGCCATGATGCTCTCCTTATATTGTAAAGTCGAAAATGCAAAAAATAAAAAGCTGCCGATCCAACAGAAGATCGACAGCTTAAAAAACAATAGAGAGAAAAAGTGAGGACGGAAAAACCGGCATGGTGCCGATGCTCTCCGTCCGTTTGCCTGAGAGATTCAGCCTTAACAATTTTAGACAAGGCCTTGCCCCTTCGGCACCCAACTGAATGAGTTCTCCAGAGTTTTCCAGCGCTTTCAGTTTCAAAAAGATCCTGAAACCGTGTATCTTCGCTCGTTGCAGCGAAAAAGAGGGTAACATGCCGCAAAAATCTTGTCAAGAAAATCGCCTTGGCGAAAATGACAAAAATTATGCAGACTCAATGCGCGAAATGACGGAAACCTTGCAGAATTTAAACGGAAACGGATTTGCCCTGTAATTTTTCAAGCACATCGCGGGCAAAACGTTCGGTTGCGGCGCTGGGCGAAACGTTGCGCAGCATGCAGAGGTCGACGGTGCGCGGCGGGATGGAAAAAGCGGTGGAAAGCTCGCGGATCTCGCCCGCGGCGAGCTCGCCCTGGACGAATTCGCGCGTGACGCCCGCAACGCCGAAGCCAATCTTCGCCAGGTCGACAAGAAGGCTGCGCGCGCCGAGCTCGATCTCCGGCGTGAGCCTGACGCCGCTTTGGAGGAAGTATTTTTCAAGGTAAGTGCGCGAGGAGGCCTTCTTTTCAAGAAGAATGAGCGGGAATGCGGCGATCTCCTCGGTCGTGTAGGCGCGGGTGAAGTCGCAGGGGTAGTCCGGCGCGGCGACAAAGCAGGAATGCGTTTCAAAGCAGGGGATGTGCTCTAAGTCGTCCGCATCGCCGGGGGCGCTCGCAAAGGCGATATCGACCTTCCGGCGCGGAGAAGCCCCAGCACCTTATAGCTGCGGCCGCTGATGATGCGGATGTGGATGTTGGGATAGCGGCGGTGGAAGCGTCGAGATGCGGCAGCAGGAATTGACTTGTCACCGTGTCGCTCGCGCCGATGACGAGCGTGCCGGCCTGAAGCGTGCGCGACTGCTGGAGCTTATCTTCTCCGGTCTCGAGAAGACCCATGGCGCTGCGCACATATTCAAATAAGAGGCGGCCGTCCTCGGTGAGCGTGACGCCGCGCGGCGAGCGCAGGAAAAGACGCGTGCCGAGCTGCTGCTCGAGCTGCTTGACGCTCTGGCTGACGGCGGACTGCGAAAGGTAGAGATTCTCCGCTGCCAGGGAAATATTCCCGGCCTCGGCGACCTCGCGGAAGACGCGGTAAAGCTCCAGCTTGACCATTTGGCAAACCCTCCTGATCTTAAACCATAAGAATGATTTATATTTATTATCAAAAAACGATGCTTTACTTATCCCTATACCGTGATTATAATACTAGACTGTATGACTTTGCAAGAGCGCCTTGTGCGCTGACTATAAAATAAAAAGGAGATCAAGATGAGAACGATCGGAACTGTCGTGCGCGGCGTGCGCGCACCCATCATCCGCGAGGGAGATAACATTGCTGAGGTCGCTGCCGCTTCCGTGATGGAAGCGTGGAAGGAAGCGGGCATCGAGCCGCGCGACCGCGACGTCGTCGCCGTGACGGAATCCGTCGTGGCGCGTGCGCAGGGCAACTACGCAACGCTCGACCAGATCGCGAAAGACGTGCGCGAAAAGACCGGCGGCGGCACCGTGGGCGTCGCGTTCCCAATCCTGAGCCGCAACCGCTTCTCCCTGCTGCTGCGCGGCATGGCGATGGGCTGCAAGAAGATCGTGCTGCTGCTCTCCTACCCCTCTGACGAGGTGGGCAACGGCCTTGTCGACTGGGACAAGCTCGACGAGGCGGGCGTCGACCCGTACAGCGATGTTCTGACGCTCGAACAATTCCGCAAGAAATTCGGCGCGGCGGTGCACCCGTTCACGGCGTCGACTACATCGACTTCTACTCCGGCATCATCACCGACGCGACGCTGAGGTCGAGGTCATCTTCGGCAATCGCGTGCAGACGCTGTGCGACTACACCGACGCGTCATCACCTGCGACATCCACACCCGCGCGCGCAGCAAGCGCCTGCTCAAGGCCGCTGCGCCCGCGTGGTGCTCGGCCTCGACGATCTGCTCAACAGAAGCGTCGACGGCAGCGGCTACAACGCCGAATACGGCCTGCTCGGCTCCAACAAGGCGACCGAGGAGACCGTTAAGCTCTTCCCGCGCGACTGCATGGCCGTTGCCGAGGAGCTGGGCGAGAGACTCAGCAAGGCCAGCGGCAAGCACATCGAGGCCATGGTCTACGGCGACGGTGCGTTCAAAGACCCCGTCGGCAAGATCTGGGAGCTCGCTGACCCCGTCGTCTCCCCCGGCTACACCAAGGGCCTTGTCGGCACGCCGAACGAGCTGAAGCTCAAGTACCTCGCCGACAATGACTTCGGCGATCTCAAGGGCGAGGCGCTGAAGGAAGCCATCGAAGAGCGCATCCGCGAGAAGACCAGCGAGAGCCTGGTCGGCAACATGGTGTCCGAGGGCACGACGCCCCGCCGCCTGACCGACCTGATCGGCTCGCTCTGCGACCTGACGAGCGGCAGCGGCGACAAGGGCACGCCCATTGTCTACATTCAGGCTACTTCGACAACTATTCCAACGACTGAGCCACAAACAGAATATAAAAATCGCACCTCGTTCGAGGTGCGATTTTTTGTCAATGCTCAAGTTATTCGGCGCGCTTGCGCGTCTTTTCGAGCGCATCGGCGGCGGCGTTCAGCCATGTGCCTCGAACTCTTCGATCCTGCCCGCGTCCACAAGGGCGGCGAGCTTCGGGTCGATGGGCATCTGGCGAGCAAGGGAAGATTGTGACGCTTTGCGGCTCTTCGCTCTTGCCCTCGCCGAAGAGGTAGATCTTTTTGCCGCAGTCGGGGCAGGCGACATAGCTCATGTTCTCCACGACACCGACGATGGGGACGTCCATCTTTTCAGCCATCTTCACGGCCTTCTCCACGACCATGGAGACAAGCTCCTGCGGGGAGGTGACGACGATGATGCCGTCGAGCGCGATGGACTGGAAGACGCTCAGTGGCACGTCGCCCGTGCCGGGGGGCATATCGACGAACAGATAGTCCACATCCCAGGCAACATCCGTCCAGAACTGCTGGACGACACCGCCGATGACGGGGCCGCGCCAGATGACGGGATCGGTCTCATCCTCCAAAAGCAGGTTGATGGACATGACCTCGATGCCGCTGTGGCTGACGCAGGGGTAGAGCGCGGTCTGCGTGCCGACGGCCTTGTCGTGCACGCCGAAGGCCTGCGGGATGGAGGGACCGGTGATATCGGCGTCCATGACGCCGACCTTGTAACCGCGGCGGTGCAGCGTGACGGCGAGCTGGCTCGTGACCATGGACTTGCCGACGCCGCCCTTGCCGGACACAACGCCGAACACCTTGCCGATGCGGCTTTCGGGGTGCGGCGCTTTGCGCAGGGATTGCGGCGTTGCACGCTCAGCGCAGCTCTCGCCGCAGGTAGAGCAATTATGGGTGCATTCGCTCATAGATCAGTATTCTCCTTTGCTGCATGGTGCGCCGTCAGCTTAACGACGGCGCGCTTAGTTTATACCGTTTGCGCGCGGAAGTCAACCGCGCGCGGCTTGGCAAATTACGCCTTGCGCTCATCGCCGAAGAGCTCGTCGGCAGCTTTCTTGGCCTCGGTCTCGCTCTCGTTCAGGCGGGCGCGGATCGTGGCGAGCAGGTCTTCACGCGACTTGCGGATGTCGGGGTGGGAGTGGAGCAGGCGGCGCTCGAAGATATCCGCGCCGTCACGCAGCATGCGGGCGCGCTCGCGTACCTCGGCACGGCGCTCGGCCTTGCGCTCCTGGCTCTCCTCACGCTTTTCAGCGACATAGTCCTTGAGCTCCGATTGCAGCTCGCGCAGCTTGCCCATCTGAGAGCTGAGCTGGATGGCGCTGCGGATGGAGAGCACGGTGTCCATCAGATAGATGCCGAAGATGAAGGACGCGAGCGGCACGGTGATGGTAGGGCCGAGATTCACGATGTGCTCCCACAGCCAGGGCTGGACAAGGTGGCACAGCAGCACGCACGCAAGGCCGAAGCATGTGGAGTTCAGAAGGCACACACGGCCATTGATCTGGAATTTATAATGGGAGTAGTCCCACCAGCGCATGTGGAAGAGCTTTTCCATGATCCAGCTCGTGAAGTATTCAAGGATCGACGTGACGATCGCACCGAAGATGAACGTGAGCACCGGATTCTGGAAGCCGCCGTGCAGAAGATACAGCACGAGCAGCGCGCCATGGCCGTAAATGGGGCAGAGGAAGCCGTTGAGGAAGCCTCTCTTTTCGCAGATGTGACCCTTGGGGATGGAGCAGTATAGCATCTCGCCGCACCAGCCGAGGGTGCTGTACGCGATGTAGAGCAAAAACAGCTCGCAGAGGTCTTCGAAGTTGGAAGGCAGGGGAAGGGCTTGCAGTGTGGTCATTCAATTTCTCCTTTATCAATTTGGAATTATAGGGACAGGAATGTGACGCCGTCGCGGCCGGAGAGATACGCGCTCTCGCGGTGCTGACAGGTGAAAAGCAGAATTTGACGGGATTTGCTTTCCTCTAATAAAAGCTCGAGCGCGGCGCGGCAGCGCTCGTCGTCGAAGCGGACAAGTGCGTCGTCGAGCACGATGGGCGGGGGATCGTCCGCGGGCAGGGCGCTTTCGCAGATGGCGAGGCGCACGGCAAGATACAGCTGGTCGAGCGTGCCGAGGCTCAAAAGCTGTGCGTCATGGGAAACGCTCTCGCCCGTTTCGCCCGCCTGCGCGGAAAAACGTGCGGTCAAGCAGGACGCTTTCGTATTTGCCGCCCGTCAGGCGGGAGAAAAGCTCGCCGGCGCGGCGGCTGAGCGCGGGAGAAAAGCGGTTTTGCAGTGCGGTGTTCGCGCTTTGCAGCGATTCCATCGCGAGGGCGATGGCGTCGTATTCCGCTTGTTTTTGTGCAAGCTCGTCGCGCTTCTGCGTGAGTGCGGCTTCAAGCTCGGCGGCGTCGCCGATGGCGCGGCAGCGGCCGGAGGTGTAGTCAAAGGTGCTCTGCGCTTCACGACGGCACCGTGCGAGCGCGTCGAGCGCAGTTTGCAGCTCCGCACGGGAGCGTGCGGGGGCGCACAACTGGCTCGTCGG
>ENA-OQIO01001539-OQIO01001539.1-human-gut-metagenome-genome-assembly--contig:-NODE-1539-length-11193-cov-6.162299_pt1 | contig 11193 bp, 15 predicted proteins | sample MGYA00242573_ERZ504737 | MGnify/ENA primary metagenome ERZ504737 (study PRJEB26092, sample SAMD00036203) | human gut metagenome | host: Homo sapiens | study: EMG produced TPA metagenomics assembly of... | reverse complement strand
TCTTCTTCGGTCTGTCCGGCACCGGCAAGACCACCCTGTCCACCGATCCCAAGCGTCTGCTGATCGGCGATGACGAGCACGGCTGGGACGACAACGGCGTGTTCAACTTCGAGGGCGGCTGCTACGCAAAGGTCATCAACCTGGATAAGGACTCCGAGCCTGATATCTACAACGCCATCAAGCGCAACGCTCTGCTGGAGAACGTCACTCTGGATGCTGAGGGCCACATCGACTTCGCTGACAAGTCTGTCACCGAGAACACCCGTGTGTCCTACCCCATCAACCACATCCAGAACATCGTCCGCCCCATCTCTTCTGCACCTGCTGCAAAGAATGTCATCTTCCTGTCTGCTGACGCATTCGGCGTTCTGCCTCCCGTCTCTATCCTGAGCCCCGAGCAGACCCAGTACTACTTCCTGTCCGGCTTCACCGCAAAACTGGCTGGCACCGAGCGCGGCATCACCGAGCCCACCCCCACCTTCTCCGCTTGCTTCGGCCAGGCTTTCCTGGAGCTGCACCCCACCAAGTATGCTGAGGAGCTGGTCAAGAAGATGAAGATGAGCGGCGCTAAGGCTTACCTGGTCAACACCGGCTGGAACGGCACCGGCAAGCGCATCTCCATCAAGGACACCCGTGGTATCATCGATGCTATCCTGAACGGCGATATCAACAACGTGCCCACCAAGAAGATCCCCTACTTCGACTTCGAGGTTCCCACCGTCCTGAACGGTGTTGACACCGGCATCCTGGATCCCCGCGATACCTACGCCGACGCTTCCCAGTGGGAGGAGAAGGCCAAGGATCTGGCTGGCCGCTTCATCAAGAACTTCAAGAAGTACGAGGGTAACGAGCACGGCAAGGCTCTGGTCTCTGCCGGCCCCCAGCTGTAAGCTCTGATCCCAGCATTTTTCTTCTGAACTCCATATAAAGAAGCTCCCCACCCTGTGCTCATTGACCGAGCACAGGTGGGGAGTTTTTGCGTTTCAGCGTCTGTAAACGAAGCGTCGATTGCCTTTTGGTGCGTGGTATGCTATCCTTTTTCCAAAGGATGTGAGCACAATGGATGCGAAAACGTTCGGGGCATTTCTCGCCCGGATGCGCAAGTCACAAGGATTAACACAGGCAGAGCTGGCCCAGCAGCTGCATGTAACAGATAAGGCTGTCAGCCGATGGGAACGCGGGGTCGGCCTGCCGGACATCAACACGCTGGAACCACTGGCCGACGCGCTGGGGCTGACCCTTGCCGACCTGATGCACTGCCGTGACCCGCAGGAAGCAGATATTGCACCGGAAGTCCCGCTGGAAGATTTCTTTACTCTGCTGCGCCGTCAACAATCCATTGACTGGCGCTCGGTACGGGCAGTTTTGTTTTGGCTCAGTGCCGCACTGGCCATCTGGGGCATCCTCGCCTGCCCGGGCCGGATGGCCGTCCACTGGCGTACCCTGAGCAATGGGAACCTGCAGGCAGACGGCTGGCTTCCCTCCTGGGTGTTTTTCCCATTGTTCGTCGGGATAGAATTTCTCTCGCTGGAGCTCTGGAACAACTTTGAGCAGACCGGCTACTACCGACACTGGGGTGAGATAGGTGCCTCCGTCACCCGCTCCATGAACTTCTGCTCCCCTGCTGTCCGGCTCTGGAAGTTTGTGCTCGACCTGCTGTTCTTCTTCGGGTTCGGCTTCGTGATCCCCTGCGCTGAGATGATGACGATTCTGATCAACTGAAAAAAGAAAGCCCTCCTGTCGCACTCAGGCGAAAGGAGGGCTTTCTATCATCTTATCAGAAGGTTTCCGTTCTTATATTCCTCTGATTTTAAGATCCTTTACTTTTCGTTCTTTGCCCGGCGTTCTTTCAGATCGCTTTCCATCTGCGCCAGCGTCTTTTTGTCCAGATTGAACACCACGCCGTACGCAATGATCATCACGATATAGCTTCCCAGATACATGACCGGCACCAGATAGCGCATCCGGGTTGCCACTTCGATCGTCTGTGCAGCCTTCAGAGATGCATCATAGCCCAGTTTGGTTGCCAGAACAAGGCCCAGAGAAGGTCCGATGCCCTGTGCAAGCTTACGGAAGAAGGAGTGCAGTGCATAGGTAGTGCCTTCTTCTCGCACACCAAATTTCCACTCGTTATAATCGATCGCATCTGCCATCAGAGACCAGCTCAGGCAGCTTCCGATGCCGCCACCCAGCATTGCAATGATCTGACACAGGACATAAAGGCTGAGGCCCCGGCTGTCCGGTGTGATGGGCAGAACCAGCATCAGGACGTAGGCCAGCGCACAGACTACTGAACCAAAGGTCACGGCTTCCTTCTTGCCAAAGCGCTTGACGATACGGCTCACAAAAGGACTGAAGATGAAAACGCCAAAGTAGGAGATCATACCCACAATGCCGGAGATCTTTGCATTCTTGAAATAAGCCTGGAACAGGATCTGACCTGCAGTAGAGGCACCATACATACCAATAAACGTTGCGATAGGTGCCAGCGTTGCGCCCACAGCCGGGCGGTTATGGATAAAGTTGTTGAATGCCTTTATGATGTTGAACTTTGGTGCATCCTCTTTCAGAGTGATCGTGGTGTCCACACGCACCTTTGTGTTCGTGACCATAAAGCGGAAGCAGACCAAACCGATCAAACCCATGATCAGAGCAATGACAAACATCTGCTCACCGCGCAGGTTGTTCTGGTTATCATAAATGATCACCGGGATCAGCATACCGGTCAGAAGCGCACCGCCCATAGAACCAATGGAGCGGAAAGTCGACAGCTGTGCACGCTGGATCGGGTCATCCGAGATCAGAGACAGCATCGAGCCATACGGCACATTTGCAACGGTGTAGAAAGCATCCCAGATCATATAGCCTGCCACAAACAGAATGTTCTTGACCATACCGGGAGCCTGCGGGAACGGCAGATAGCAAAGTGCACCGGCCACGGTCAGTCCGATCGCACCGAACCAGATATAGGCAAGGAACTTGTTCCGGCGGTATTTGTGCGTATCCGCATCTACCATTGCTCCGATAATAGGATCGTTGATTGCGTCCCAGATCTGCACGATCAGCAGAAGGGATGCCATCAGGTAGTTGTCGATCCCCATAAACTGCGTCCAATAAATCGTCAGGTAACCTTTGAGCGCAAAACTCATATTGCAGCCAAAGTCACCCGCTGCGTATGCAAGTTTATCACGCAATCCAAACCCTGCAGACGCATCCACTGTTGATTTTCCCATGAAAATACTCCTTCCTCAAATTTCCGGACAATTTTGGCACACGGCCCGCAAGCTGTATGCTCATTTATAAATCCATGATACGGCATCTCCTTCCAAAATGTTAGTATTTTTTTATGGTATATCCTTACAATTTTACGGTTTTAAAGCATTCCTTGTTGTATACTTTAATTTATGCAGCATTTTCGTAATTCTGTACAAACAATCTTTTTCTTTTTTGTATACAAAATATTTTTTCTTAGCCGAATCTTTTCTTTGTTGAGAACAGCGTTGTACGCCGAGCATAAAGCAAGGGCTTGCACGAGGATCTGTGCAAGGGCCCTTGCTTTATATTGTTTCTTATTTCGCCGCCTCAAACTCGGCTTCGATCTCCTTCGAGGGGGCGGGGGTGACCAGGCTGACCACCACGCAGACCAGCAGCGAGGTCAGGAAGGCGGGCAGCAGCTCATAGATGCTGAACACGCCGCCCAGCGGCTGATGAGGTACTTCCAGACAAAGACCATCAGCCGCCGGCGAGCATCCCGGCCAGCGCACCCTGCCAGTTGCAGCGCTTCCAGAACAGGCGCAGAGCATCACGGCACCATACGCACCGCCGAAACCGGCCCATGCAAAGCTGACGATGCCGAACACGCTGGAATTGGGGTCACGGGCCAGCACCACGCCCACCACACTGACGCAGATGATAGTCAGGCGGGCGGCAAACAGGCTCTGGCGCTCGGTCAGCTTCATGTGGCCGAACTCCTGCAGGATATTCTGGGAGACGCTGGACGCGGCGGCAAGCATCTGGCTGTCGGCGGTGGACATGGTGGCGGCAAGGATGCCCGCCAGGATCAGGCCCGCCAGAACGGCTGCCAGAATGCCGTGCTGTGCAATGAGGTTTGCAATGCGGACGATGACCGTCTCGCTGGAGGAGCCGCTCAGGTACTCCAGCGCGCCTGCCTTGGTCATGCCAAGGCCCACCATGCCGATGATGATGGAGGCGGTCATGGCAATGATGACCCACACGCTGGCAATGCGGCGGCTGAGCACCAGCTTATTTTCATCCTCAATGGCCATGAAGCGGAGCAGGATGTGGGGCATTCCGAAGTAGCCCAGGCCCCACGCCATGGTGGAGACGATGTCCAGCAGGCTGTACGAGGTGGCCGTGCCCTCGGCGGCGTTGTGGCTGGCCATCATGGTCAGGTAACCGGGCAGGCTCTGGGCGTTGGCCACAACGGCATCCCAGCCGCCTGCCGCGCCAATGCCGTACACCAGTACAGCCACAAGGGCCAGACTCATCACGATGGACTGGATGAGGTCGGTGGTGGTAACGGCGCGGAAGCCGCCCGTGATGGTATAGCCCACGATGACGCAGGCCGAGACCACCATGGCCGCCATGTAATCCACGCCGAAGAGGCTGTGGAACAGCTTGCCGCAGGCGGCAAAGCCAGAAGCCGTGTAGGGCACAAAGAACACGATAATGATCACCGCGCCCAGTGCATTGAGCAGATTGCGCTGGTCGTGGAACCGCAGGGACAGGAACTGCGGCACGGTGATGGCATCCAGATTGGCCGAGTACCGCCGCAGCCGCCGGGCCACGATGAGCCAGTTCAGCCAGGTGCCCAGCGCCAGCCGATGGCGGTCCAGCCGGGCGAGGCGATGCCGGTGAGGTAGGCAAGGCCCGGCATTCCCATCAGCAGCCAGCTGGACATATCACTGGCTTCGGCGCTCATGGCCGTGACCAGCGGGCCCATTTTGCGGCCGCCAAGGTAGAAATCGGTGCTGTCGTTGTTGGACTTGCTGTATGCAAACCCAACCAACAGCATTGCCACCAGATAGATGATGATGGTGGCGATGATGCAGATGTTGGTCATATACTTTTTCCCCCTTGTCTTTCCAAATGAAAGCACGCTTCGATTTTACCACAGTAAAGCATCAAAGTGCAAGCCTTTTGGCAAAACTTTGTCCCGGTTCGCCAAAAGTCCACGAGTGACGGACAAAAAGTTTTCAAATTGACCGGAAACATCCGGCCCCGGGATTTTTCTTGCAAAATCCCGGAGATCTGTTATACTACCAATCCAGGGGGTTAGTGCATCTGGTGTTCACATAACAGAAACGGGAGGTGCCGGTGGGGCATCTCCCGTTTGTTTCAATGATAGAATGTATCAAAATTGATCTGCCGGTAGAACCGCTGCTGGAGCTGGTCAAAGTTCTCGCAGTCCTGGGCCAGCAGCCACATGACCTTGGTGACAACGGCCTCAATGGTCATATCGTGGGCCTCCAGGAAGCGGAAGCGATTCTTGACCCGCTTGCCCACCTCGTAAATGCCCACATCGCTGCCCTCATAAGTGACCTGCGTGGTCAGGATCAGGATCTTGTGGGTCTTGTCGTAATCGCCCAGCTCCTCGGCAAAGGCATCCATGAGCCGCTGGGGAATGCCGCCCACGCCAAAGCTTTCCACAATGACGCAGTCATATTGTTGAAAGATGGCCGGGATAAGCTCCGGCCCAAGGCCGGGGGTCAGCTTGAGCAGGAACACTTTGGGGTTCAGCGCCCGGCCAAACTCCACCGGGCCGGTGGGCCAGGGCGAAGCCACATACCGTACCAGCCGGTCGCCCTGCACCAGCGCCAGCGCCGGGAAGTTGACCGACGCAAAGGCATCGTAGCTGATGGTCTTGTTCTTCTTGGCGCGGGTGCCCGCAATGACGTGCCCGCCAAACACCACCATCACACCCCGGCTGCCCGGGTCAAGGGCACAGATCACGCTGTCCCGCAGGTTCTTCTTGGCATCGGTGATCTCATTGGAAATGGGCTGCTGGGCACCCGTGAGGATGATGGCTTGTCCGCATTCTGAATAAGGTAGGACAGCGCCGCCGCCGAGTAGGCCAGTGTATCGGTGCCGTGGCAGATGATAAAGCCATCGTAAAGCGCATAGTTTTCCTGCACGGCCTTGGCCATCATCAGCCAGTGCTCCGGGCCAAGGTCGGTGCTGTCGATGCTGCACAGGTTGAGCGTTTCCGGGCAGCAGAGCTGCTGCAATTCCGGCAGATGGGCCAGCAGCTCCTCGCTGGTCAGAACAGGCTTGAGCCCCTGTGCGGTGCGCACGCTGGCAATGGTGCCGCCGGTGGTGATAAAAAGCAGGCGCTGCTTGGACATAGGTTTTTCCCCTCCATGGTGTCGATTTTTGCGATATTTTCAGTATAGCACAGTTCGTCGGAGATGAAAAGTGCGGGGAGTTGAGGTATAATAGTTATCATAAGATCAAACAGTCCTCTGTACAACCTACCATAAGGAGAAACTGCCATGTCAAACATTGTGATCATTGGTTCCGGCCCCGCAGGTGTCTCGGCGGCATTGTATGCCGCGCGCGCCGGGGTGCAGACCACCGTTCTGACCAAGGGTCCCGGCGCACTGGACCGGGCCGAGCTCATCCAGAATTACTACGCTTTGCCGAACCCATCACCGGTGCCGAGCTGGAACGCCGGGGCATCGAGGGTGCCAAGCCGTGGGGGTGGAGTTCGTCACCACCGAGGCCGTGGGCCTGACCTACACCGACAAGCTGACCGTGGAGACGCTGGCCGGGGATTTCCCCGCCGATGCCGTCATTCTGGCCACCGGGGCTTCCCGGGCAGCGCCCCGCATTCCGGGCCTTGCCGGGCTGGAGGGCCACGGCGTGAGCTACTGTGCCACCTGCGATGCCTTTTTCTACCGCGGCAGGGATGTGGCCGTGCTGGGCAGCGGAGAGTACGCCCTGCACGAGGTACAGGCCCTGCTGCCCGTGGCTCACAGCGTCACCCTGCTCACTGGCGGGCCCCGCTGACAGCACAGTTCCCGCCGGAGGTGGCCGTGCGAACGGAAGCCGTGGAAGCCATCCTCGGCGAAGAGCGGGTCACCGGCGTGCAGCTGAAAGACGGCGGGACGCTGGAAGTCTCCGGCGTGTTCGTGGCGCTGGGCGTGGCGGGCAGCACCGCCCTGGCCCGCAAGCTGGGGGCTGAGGTGAACGGCAGCCGGATCGTAGTGGACGACCACATGCAGACCTCCCTGCCCGGCCTGTATGCCGCCGGAGACTGCACCGGCGGGCTGCTGCAGGTCGCCAAGGCCGTGTACGAGGGTGCAGTGGCGGGCACCGAAGCCGCCAAAGCCCTGCGGAAATGACCCAGACAGAAAAAGGACGCTGTGCCCTGCGGCACAGCGTCCTTTTATTGCTTTGCTCAGCTCTTGCAGCCGGATTCCTCTTCGATGCCGGTGAAATCGCTGGCCTCCGCGATCTTGGTGGTATCGAACTTGCCGTTCTCATCCTTGGGGGCAACGGCAGGGCCTGCCTCCACAGGATTCACGGTCGTTTCCTCTGCCGCAGGCTTTTCCTCGGCAGTCTCCTCTGCCCGGGCAGCTTCCACCACCGGGGCGGCGGGCGCAGTCTCGGGCTCGGCAGGAGCCTTTTCAAAGGCAGGGGGCCATGCGTCACCGGGAGCGGTCTCCCTGGCCTCGCCCTCGGCGTAGGCTTCGGCAGTCTTTTCGGCCTCGGCGGGGTCCTTTTCAGCTTCCTCGGGGAACTCCACGTTTTCGACGTGGAGCGGGTCCTTGTCGTTCAGAACTTTGTCCAGCACGACGATGGCGGCACCGGTAACAGCCACAGCGGCAACGGCGCCCAGAACACGAAACAGAGTTTTCATGGTGAAGTCCTCCCTGTATAAGTTAGGATTAAGAGAATGTTACGACATCGTTCTGCGGCTTTTCGGCGGGCTCCACCGAAATGGCGGTCAGCACCGGGCCCTTGCCGCGGTAGATGTTGTGGAACTTGTAATTGACCTTGGCGGTCACAGTGACCCAGGCGCGCTGCTCCAGTGCCTTGTAGCCATCATAGCTGCAGGGGAAGCCCACGAACTGGATATCCTGCACACAGCAGGTCATTGCAAAACGGCCGGGCACAAAGCTGTTTTTGCCCGCGCGGTTGGTCTGGCAGACCTGCGCCAGGAACCGGACGGTCTTGCCCGTATACTTCTGGGGCTCGTCCTGGCAGTCCATATACCAGATGCCGAAATCGTCCGCGCGATCTCAACGATCGGGCGTTCAGATCAAAGGGCAGCGGGTCAGGGATGTCATCGTATGCCACGCTGCCGTCGGCGAACTCATAGGCGATATCGCACTTGCGGGAGGCCTGACGCACCAGCTTGTGCAGCTCCTGACGGGCGGCATCGTTGTTCACGGCCTCGGCGCGGTTGAACACGATCAGCTCGCTGCGGGCGATCTTGTCCAGCAGCAGAGAGCGCATGGAGTTGTCGCGGGCGTAGGTCAGGGCCGTGGTGCCGTCGGCCGTGGCGATGCACTGGTAGACGATCCAGTTCTCGGGCAGGTTGTTGGCCAGATCCTGCAGCAGCCACATGCCGTTGTACTCAATGACCACACGGCCTGCGCCGGATTCTTTTTCGAGCCTGGCCAGATTCTGGGGGTTCAGCTCCGCCTTATCCTCGAGGACCTTCAGGGTCACGCCGGGGAAGGCGAATTTCTTCTCGTTATATTCTTCCTCGCCCTCTTCGCAGACCAGCAGCAGGGTCTTGTCGCCGGAGTCGAAATTGGGGTCTTCAAAGGTCTCCTGAATGAACTTGGTCTTGCCGCTTTCGAGGAAGCCCACAAACAGGTAAACCGGGATCTCGTTTGCCATAATCGGTTTTTCTCCTTACACAACTTGCAGCTCAGCAGCCAAACAGTGCGGCAATGGCCTTTTCGTCCAGCTTGGAGCCGATGACGACCAGCTTGCCGCCCACATCAGCACCGCGCTGACGCACTTCCACTCGCCGGGGACGTAATCGAACTCCAGCCAGCCGTCGGCACCGCCGTCCACGATGCCCTTGGAGCGCAGGATCATGCCGTACTTGCCGCCGTCCAGCTCGGTCAGTACACGCTCGATGTCTGCCTTGCTGAACTTCTTGGCCGTCTCGACACCCCAGCTGGTGAACACCTCATCGGCATCGTGATCATGGGTGATGGGTGGTGGTGATGGCCGCAGCAGCAGTGGCCGTCCTCATCGTGGTGATGATGCTCATGCTCATCATGGTCATCGTCATCCTCATGGTCGTGGTCGTGATGGTGGTGGCAGCAGTGCTCCTCGTGGTCATCCTCTTCGTGGTCGTGGTGATGCTCGTGCTCGTCCTCATCATCGTCGTCATCGTCATCGTGATCATGGTGGTGATGGCCGCAGCTGCACACACCGTTCTCATCGTAATGATGGTGATGATGCTCGTGCTCTTCTTCCTCGTCCTCCTCGATGTGCTCCTCATTGGCCTTGGCAGCATGGCGATCAGCTCTGCCTTGAAATCGTCCTTGGAGGACATGGCTTCAGGATCTGCTCGCCGGTCAGGGAATCCCATGCGGTGGTCACGATGGTTGCGGTGGGGTTCTTCTCGCGCAGCATGGCGACCGCAGCGGCGATCTTCTCCTCGCTGGCGGTCTGGGTGCGGCTCAGGATGATGCAGCTTGCGTGGCTGATCTGATCATCATAGAACTCACCGAAGTTCTTCATATACATCTTGACCTTGTTGACATCGGCCACGGTGACAAAACTGTTCAGCTTCACATCCAGATGCTCAGCCACACCCTCCACAGCGCGGGTGACATCGCTCAGCTTGCCCACACCGGAGGGCTCGATGACGATGCGGTCGGGGTGGTACTGCTCCACCACCTGCTGCAGAGCGGCACGGAAATCGCCCACCAGAGAGCAGCAGATGCAGCCTGCGTTCAGCTCGTTGATCTGGATGCCGGACTCCTTCAGGAAGCCGCCGTCGATGCCGATCTCACCAAACTCGTTTTCGATCAGGACCACCTTCTGGCCCGCAAAGGATTCCTTGATGAGCTTCTTGATCAGAGTCGTCTTGCCGGCACCAAGGAAGCCGGAGAAAATATCGATATTCGTCATAATGCTGTATGCCTCTTTCTTTTTCCAAAAGCCCGCAAGGGCCGTTCAGCAATCAGAGCCGCAGAGTGCTGGCTCAAAAATCTTACACTCCTATTATAACAAGGCTGTCAATGGGAAACCGCCTTTTTTGATGAGAAAATTGTAACTTTTTTTTGCAGTTTGGCTGCGTTTTCAGAAAACGCTGCCTCCCGGACACAAAAAAGCCCCCGGAACGGGGCAGAAAGCCCGCACCCGGCAGCCGTTTCAGCCGCCCGGGCACGGGCTTTCTGTGCAAAAGGTTTGGAATAGATGAGGTAGTCTAACTCTAACCTCTGCGCCATGGTCACGTCCAGTGCATCCTCGACCCCGGTGCAGTCAATGGAGATCATTCTCCCATCCCGAAGCCGTAGCTCCACGCAGCCGGTATCCATGTTAAATTTGCAGACTCTTCCATCGTACTTCATGTTTGTGTTCCTTCTGTCTTACGGCACTCTTACAGGGGGGGGGCTGTCGTGCTTTTTTGTGATAAGGTCTAGGACGTTTTTCGATGGAAGTAAGGGATTCATTCTGTTTTCCGAAGAATACAAAAAATCCGAACCCTTCTCCTATCGGAAAAAAAGTTCGGATTTTGTTGATGTGGTGCACCTCCAGGGACTCGAACCCTGGGCCCACTGATTAAGAGTCAGTTGCTCTACCAACTGAGCTAGAGGTGCATATTGTCGAGATGCGGTTTCAAACATCCCGACATTTGAGTCGGCGACTACCTATTTTCACGCGCCGTTTCCAGCGAACTATCTTGGGCACGAGTGAGCTTAACTTCTGTGTTCGGAATGGGAACAGGTGGAACCTCACCGTCATCGTCACCGACCAATATGACTGGTTCAGTATAACATTTCTGTTCTACTTTGTCCAGTATTTCTTGAAGGACGTGCCTTCAAAACTGAATAATCACTGCTGACATTTTGTCATTGACTTGAGAATTCAAGCGAATTGTGGTCAAGCCCTCGATCTATTAGTACACACTTGCTGAATGGATCACTCCACTTACACATCGTGCCTATCAACCTCGTAGTCTACAAGGATCTTACCTGA
>ENA-OQIO01001538-OQIO01001538.1-human-gut-metagenome-genome-assembly--contig:-NODE-1538-length-11199-cov-3.346460_pt1 | contig 11199 bp, 12 predicted proteins | sample MGYA00242573_ERZ504737 | MGnify/ENA primary metagenome ERZ504737 (study PRJEB26092, sample SAMD00036203) | human gut metagenome | host: Homo sapiens | study: EMG produced TPA metagenomics assembly of... | reverse complement strand
TGTGAAGGTACGTATCAAAATCGCAACCTATGCTTCGTATGAATCAATGGTGAAGAGTGCGATCGAGCCGTATTTCCGCAAAAAGGGATATACTCTGCGAGGCTTGGAAGCTCGTCACATTCAGCAATTCTACACGGAGAAGCTGAAAACCGTCAAGCCTAACTCTGTGATCCACTACCACGCCGTTATTCATCAGGCGCTTAAATATGCGATGAAAACCGATTTGGTGCCACAGAACGTTGCAATGAAAGTGGATCGCCCGAAGAAGAATGATTTTCAACCGGTGTTCTTGGATGCGGCGGAATTGCAAAAGCTGTTTGAAATCATCAAAGGCACAAAGTTGGAGCTGCCTGTTTTAGTTGCCGCTTTCTACGGTTTGCGCCGTGGAGAGGTGGTCGGGCTGAAATGGGATGCCATCGATTTTAAGCGAGGCGCTATAACGATCAAGCGAACCGTTACTTCTGTTCAGTTAGACGGAAAGACACAGATAATTGAGCAAAATTCCGCCAAAACGAAATCCAGTTTGCGGACGCTTCCGCTTGTCGGCAGTTTTCGGGAATACTTCCTGCAAGTAAAAGAGGCGCAGGAACTGAACAAGAAAGTCTGCGGCAACTGTTACAACTACGAATATGACGGTTTTGTATTTGTGGATGAGATGGGAGAACGGATGCAGCCGGTTACTTAACCTCTTATTTCCAAAGTTTATTCAGCGCCACGGAATGCGAAAGATGCGCTTCCACGACTTGAGACATAGCTGTGCCAGCCTTCTGCTTGCAAACGGTGTTCCGCTGAAACAAATTCAGGAATGGTTAGGACATTCGGATTTCAGCACCACAGCCAACATATATGCGCATTTAGACTACAGTTCCAAACTGTCCTCGGCGCAGGCGATGGTGGGAGGCTTGACGCTGCCCGACGCCGGAGGCTTCAAAAGCAAATGGAGTGAAATGAGCGATGAAGCAAAGGCGGCTGATACAGAATCGGAAGGGTGAAAAAGTTGTTCTGTCCTGAAAAAAATCAAGTGCCTTGTAAACACTTGCGGGGAAAAGGAAAAGTCAGCAAACCCGCTTGTTTACTGGACTTTTTGGCGGAGAGGGCGGGATTCGAACCCGCGTGGGATTGCTCCCAAACTGATTTCGAGTCAGCCCCGTTATGACCACTTCGATACCTCTCCGTATATGTTATGCCTGAAATTCTGCAAAACCCTTAGGCAGAACAGCAGGACAGAACAACAAAATATTCAATTTTTTGAACCGGCGCAAAGCCTTGTAAATAGGGAGTTTCGAGGTGGACGAAACTAACAGACCATCCGACCATTTCGAGTCCATGCCGTTATGACCTCTTCGGTACCGCTGCATATATAAACAGTAGATATATTCTATACTGTTTTTATTCTTTTGTCAATATTGCAAGTGATTTTATTTTGTGATAAAATAATTCTAATACATACTATGGAGATAAGTTATGGTCGCAATTATTGATTACGGTGCGGGAAATCTGTCGAGCGTGAAAAAAGCGCTTGATTATCTCGGCGCTGAAAGTGAAATCACACAGGACAAGGAAAAAATATTATCGGCAAGTCACGTTATTTTGCCCGGTGTCGGCTCGTTTGGTGACGCTATGGAGTCGATGAGAGAAAGAGGTCTTGTTGATACCGTGAAGCAGGCAGCGAGAGAAAAAAATTTTCTCGGCATTTGTCTCGGCTTGCAGTTGCTTTTTGAAAGCAGCGATGAAAGTCCCGGTGTTGAGGGCTTGGGAATTTTAAACGGTAAAATCAAAACCATTCCCAAAGATAACGGACTTAAAGTTCCGCATATCGGGTGGAACAGTGTTTCGCTCAAGCAAAAGGACGGAATTTTTAAAAATATTGATGACGAAAGCTATTTTTATTTTGTTCATTCGTTTTATCTTGACGGTGCTGACGAGGACGTTGTTGCAGGAGTTACGCAGTACGGCGTGCCAATTGAGTGTGCGGTTCAAAAGGGCAGGCTTTGTGCGGTGCAGTTTCACCCTGAAAAAAGCAGTAAATCAGGTCTTGCGCTTTTAAAGAATTTCTTAAATACGGAGGTAGAATAATATGTACGCTAAAAGAATTATTCCTTGCCTCGATGTGAAAAACGGACGAGTTGTAAAGGGTGTTTCGTTTGTTGATTTAAGAGATGCGGGTGACCCGGTTGAATGTGCGGCGGCTTATGACAGGCAGGGTGCGGACGAGCTTGTTTTGCTTGATATCACCGCCACTCACGAGGCAGAAGCACAATGCTTGATATTGTTGAGCGTGTTGCGAAAACTGTGTTTATACCGTTCACCGTCGGCGGCGGAATAAAAACGGTTGATGATTTCAAGGTGCTTTTAAGAGCAGGTGCGGATAAAATTTCCGTAAACTCTGCGGCAGTTCGCAATCCCGATTTGATTAATGAGGCTTCGTATAAATTCGGCGCTCAGTGCGTTGTTTGCGCAATTGATGCAAAAAGCGACGGCAAAGGCGGATGGGAGGTTTACCTAAACGGCGGCAGAATCCCGACGGGAATTGACGCTGTCAAATGGGCTAAGGAGGCTGAGCAGAGAGGAGCCGGTGAAATTCTTTTGACCTCTATGGACAAGGACGGTCAAAAACGGGCTATGATATCGAGCTTACACGCACAATCAGCGAAAATGCAGGCATTCCCGTTATCGCTTCGGGCGGGGCAGGCAAGGCGGAGCATTTCCTTGACGCATTCACAATCGGCAAAGCCGATGCGGTTTTGGCGGCAAGCCTTTTCCATTTTAACGAGCTTCCTATTCCAGAACTTAAAAAATATTTAAAGAAAAATGATATCAGCGTAAGAATATAAATTCAATATTATTATAGGTCGAGATTTATTTGTTTAAATCTCGGCTTTTTTATAAAAATTAGTAATTTGCGATTTTTTGTTAAAAATACTTTTGAGGTGTTTTTTATGCGAAAAATAGGGAAAACGGTAATTTTTGACAAGCCGCCTAAAATTATCGGTCACGCAGGTGTGGCAGGCAAAAAAGAGGGCGAGGGTCCGCTTGCCAAGGATTTTGATATGATTTTTGAGGATACAACTATGGGTCAGCAGTCGTATGAGCTTGCGGAGTCGGCAATGCTTCACGATGCGATTATCAGAAGTCTGTCAAATGCGGGAGTTGCGCCAAGCTCGGTCGATTTTGTATTAAGCGGCGATTTGCTTAACCAATGTATGGGTTCGGCTTTTGCGCTTAAGGATTTGGAAATTCCGTCAATCGGCCTTTTCGGCGCTTGCTCAACCATGGCGCTTTCGCTTTCAACGGGCGCAATGCTTGTAAACAGCGGTGCTTCCTGCGTTGTTTGTGCAACATCAAGCCATTTCTGCTCAAGCGAAAGGCAGTTTCGTTTTCCGCTTGAATACGGAGGTCAACGTCCGCCGACGGCGCAATGGACCGTTACGGGAGCCGGCAGCAGCGTTGTGTCAAACGAGGGCAGAGGTACTGAAATCAAGGCAGTTCAAATCGGAACTATTACCGACCTCGGCATAACGGATGCAAATAATATGGGTGCGGCAATGGCACCTGCGGCAGCAAGGACTATAAGCAGTTTTTTGAATGATACCGGAAGTTCGCCGGAGGATTATAATTTGATTTTGACAGGCGATTTGGGATACACGGGCAGTCAGCTTCTCTATGAACTACTTGAAAAGGAACACAATATTAAATTAAAAGGCTTTCATAAGGATTGTGGAACGCTCATTTTTGATTTAAAAAAGCAGGATGTAAATTCCGGAGGCTCCGGCTGCGGCTGCAGCGCAAGCGTGCTTTGCTCTCATATTTTAAAGCAAATGGACAAGGGGATTTTGAAAAAGGTACTTTTTGTTGCTACGGGCGCACTTATGTCTCCTACTTCAAGCAAGCAAGGCAATTCAATCCCGGGTATAGCCCACGCGGTTTTACTTGAGAGGTGAAAAAATGAAGCATTTTAATAATCTTCGCCTTTTAACATCGTTTAGAGAAATTTCAACCGTCCTTGAAATTATTGCAAAAGCCATGCGAATATTTACGTTTGTTTTGGTGATTTTGCAGGGCATTGCCTTAATTGCCGAGGCTAAAGGCAGTAAAATTAAAAAATTATAACAAACAAAATTAAGCGTTGGTGATTAGTCGTCCCAACGCTTTTTCTACGGCATATACTTTATATTGTTATAAGACAATATGTGAAATACAAGACATACTGTAACAAAAACACTGCTTTTTTGATATAAATAAGGACAAAGCAGGCAGGGATATTTACGGGATACCTGTTTTTCAGGCGAAACTGAACAATACCTTTGATATACTTAAAGATTACGGCGTGAAAGAAATTATCTTTGCGCTTCCTCCTTCAACGGAAAATACAGCAGAACTTTACGATTATTATAAAAAATCGAATTGCAAGATTAAAATATATGATTATCCGTCGTTTCAAACTGCCGGTAAAAAGCGACAGCTTCGTGAATTTGAGATTGAGGATTTGCTTTTTAGAAAGCCGATTGAGATTTATGACCTTGCAAAGAATATGATTAATCTTTCTGCCGCACAAAATATTGAAATTATTGAAACAGGTCTTCGTCCGGGCGAAAAGCTTTATGAGGAACTGCTTGTAAGAACTGACGAGTTGGATACTACGGAAAATGATTTGATTTTTGTTGAAAAGGAAAAGCCGATTTCTTACGATGAGGTCGAGCAAAAGCTCTCTGTTCTTAAAAATGCGGTCAATTCTAAGAATAACGACTTGGCAAGAGAAGCGCTTCGCTTTGTTATTCCTACATTTAAAAGTCCGGAAGAGGTTAATAAAAACGCAGAAGAATCAATGGAAATGAATATTGTTAAAACAATTTAGTTTTTAAACCTCGCACATTTAATTATAACAGTTTAACAACATAAAAAAACAGCACTCCAAAAGGGGGGTGCTGTTTTTTCTTTATATTTGATTATTTTACAAAATCTTGAGCAACCTCAGCAATATGCTCTGCCGAAAGACCAAACTGCTTAAGAAGTTCAACAGCAGGACCGCTGTGTCCGAATTCGTCGTTAACGCCGATACGTTTAACGGGAGTAGGGCAATTTTCGCTAAGGCAAGCGCAAACTGCCTCGCCAAGACCGCCGATAATGTTATGCTCCTCAACAGTGATAACTCTGCCGGTTTTCTTAGCCGATTTTATAACAAGCTCCTCGTCAAGCGGCTTGATTGTTGCAATATTGATGATTTCTGCGCTGATACCCTTAGCCTCAAGAACTTTGCCTGCTTCAATCGCTTCGTTTACCATAAGGCCGTTTGCGATAATTGAAACGTCTGAGCCTTCTTTGATAACTTCGCCCTTGCCGATTTCAAATTTATAATCCTCACTGTGGAAAACAGGAACAGCAAGTCTGCCGAATCTGAGATAAACAGGACCTTCATACTTATATGCTGCCTTTACAGCTTGCCTTGCCTCGATATCGTCAGCCGGGCAAATAACAACCATACCCGGAATTGAACGCATAAGCGCAAAGTCCTCGCAACACTGGTGTGAAGCGCCGTCCTCACCAACTGAAATACCTGCATGTGTTGCGCCGATTTTAACATTAAGATGAGGATAACCGATTGTATTTCTAACCTGCTCAAATGCTCTGCCTGCGGCGAACATTGCAAAGCTTGAAGCAAACGGAACAAGCCCCATTGTGCTGAGCCCTGCGGCAACGCACATCATATTTGACTCTGCAATACCGCAGTTGAAATGACGGTCTGGATATGCTTTTTTGAAAATTCCTGTTTTTGTTGCTGCTGAGAGGTCAGCGTCCAATACTACAAGCTTGTCGCACCTTCGCTTGCCAATTCCTTAAGCGCATTACCGTAGCTTTCACGTGTAGCTATTTTCTTAATTTCTGCCATAATTACGCCTCCTCAATTTCTGCAAGCTTTGCTTTAAGCTCGTTCATTGCAATTTCATATTCCTCATCGTTAGGTGCTTTGCCGTGCCAACCAACCTGATTTTCCATATATGACACGCCTAAGCCCTTAACTGTTTTCATAATAATACCGAAAGGCTTACCTGAGCCGATATTTTCGTGGAAAGCATTAAATGCCTTTTCAAGCTCGTCAAAATCGTTGCCGTTAATTTTGATGACGTTAAGACCGAAAGCTTCCATTTTCTTATCAATAGGCTCAGCGTTCATAACGTCCTCACACTTGCCGTCAATCTGAAGACCGTTTACGTCAACGATAACGCAAAGATTGTCAAGTTTATATTGGCTTGCAAACATCATAGCTTCCCAAACCTGACCTTCTTCTATCTCGCCGTCACCCAAAAGAGTGTAAACATTGATATCCTTATCCAAATATTTAGCTCCCTTTGCCATACCTGCGGCAGCGCTGATACCCTGACCGAGAGAACCTGTTGACATATCAATTCCGGGAACGGTGTTCATATTAGGATGGCCCTGAAGGTATGAGCCAATATGACGAAGTGTTTTTAAATCCTCAAACGGGAAAAATCCTTTAAGTGCAAGCGCACTGTAAAGACCGGGTGCGCAGTGACCTTTTGAAAGAACAAATCTGTCACGGTTTTCCGCTTTAGGATTTTTAGGGTCAATGTTTTTCATCTCGGCAAAATATAAATATGCAAATAAATCAGCCGAGGAAAGACTTCCTCCCGGATGACCTGCTTTAGCCGAATGTGTGCCTTCGATAATGCCCATTCTTATTTTTGTGGCATTTAAAGAAAGCATTTTTTTAGTTTCTTTATTCATAACTTATAGCCTTTCTGCTTACAACGTAAGCTTTAAGTAATAAATATATAATATAAACCTCGCAAGGAGGGAATTATATTAGAAATTCGAATTATTTGTCCTGCTTGGATATAAAACGTATACAACACTAACTGCATAAGCTTATCCTTATCGGGATAAAACTCCGCATAAACAAAATCGGCATAATCTTTTTTCGTGCTTTCCTGCATATCGCCCTCAAGAGTTACGGTGTCGAAATTTGTAATACCCTTTGAAAGCATAAGAGATGCAAGATATGTTACATTGGAAAGCGAAAGATTAGTCGTGCTGTATTTGCTTGCGGTGTCATAAAGCCTTGTAACAACACTGAAATCTTGGGTAACGGCAGGAATAACCTGAGATGCAAAAGCCTTAACATATTGAACCTGCCTTGCGGTTCTGTTAAGAGAGGCATTTACAGTGTCCATATCTCTCTGCCTTACATATTTTTCAGTCATATCGCCAGTAAGCTTGATTTTATCGCCTTTCTTAATTCCAATGTCTTTAAAATCATAAAGCGAGTCAACGGTTACACCGCCGATTGAATCGTTAATCGGAGCAATTCCGTTAAGGTCAAGCGCAAAATATTTGGTGATAGGCACATCATAAAGAATACGGCTGATTGAATTTGCGGTATTCTCTGCTGATTTTGCCTTGCCGTCGCCGTAAGCGTAACTTAAGCAAAGCTGCATTTTTTCACTTCTGAGGAAAATTCCGCTTTCACTGTAAAGGTCAACGTCAACCATGGTGTCACGTGGGATGCAATTGCCTTTGCTTTGCCTGTTTTTGTATTGATTGTAAGCAAAATGTCGGCGTCGCTCTGCCCGCCTGTGCCTACGCTTCCGTTGTCAAGACCTAAATCACGCTTGTCAACACCCATAAATGCAATTGCGATAACGTCGCTGTTATAAACATATTTATTGCCGTTATATTCAATTGTTTCCTGATAATTTGTTTGGTCAGGAACGTTTTTAAGCTCATTCTTACCTCTTGATTCAAGAAAAGCAAATGTGCCGACGAATGCAAGGATTACCGCTAAAATTATTGCAAGTGCCGAAATTCCGATTTTTGCCGGAATACTCATTTTTTTCTTGTGATGATGGTGGTGTGAAGAATGATGACTTGAAGAATGATGACTTGAAGAATGGGAATGATGCGAGCCGTCGGTGTGATGATGTGAGGAGTGATGATGCTCGCCTGAATGATGATGACTGCCTGATGAGTGATGATGTTCGCCTGATGAACTGTGCGCCGAACGATGAATTTCGCTTTCGCTTTTCGGAGTAATTTCAAAATCCGACTTTTGCGCTGCGTTCTCTTTTTTCTCCGTTGTCGGTACGTTTTCGCCAAACGAAAAATCAATATTTTCTCCTTCGTCACTCGAATTTAACGTCTCTTCTATTTCATTTTTTATTTCTTCGCTGATTTGCTCCTTTTTAGGCAAAACGCTTTCACTTGCTTTGCTTTCCGAAGCCAAAATATCATCAAGAATATTGTCTAAATTAGGGTCAATTGGTTTTTTCATCTTTTACTAATTCTCCGCAAACTAAATATCTACTGCTTTTTTGGTTTGTAATACATGTTGAAAGAACAACGATTTTGCTGTTAATTCCAAGCGGTTTATCAAGCTGTGTTCTCACATTTTTAAGGCTTGATGTCGGGTTTTGAATTGTATCCTGCCACTGCTTGATTGATTCTTCCTTGTTAAAGTCAAAGCTGTTAAGTATATGACGGTTGTCATATTTAAAGGCTGAAATAATTTGATATGTAAGCCTTCTTTCAGGGGTATAAATGTAAAAATATGGGTGAGAATTAAAGAAATCCTCTTTTTCAAAATAATGAAGTGTTGTAAAAAAAGTGTCCGAATATCCGTTATGCCCGTAAATCACGGTCACAAAATCGTTGAAATCCTTGCTGTTGGCAGCCTCGGTATAAACCGCACCGCTTGCCGACCACGATTTGTCCTCTGCCTTATGCCTCAAATAAAAAGCATCGTCTGTCTTGCTTTGCACAATGGGATAATCAACCTTTGTGCCGTCTATTTTTATATAGCATAAATTTCGCTGTTCTTCTTTTTAAGAGATTTGAAATCTATCGGGTTTTTAACAGTGCTCTCAACGCTTTGAGATGCAGTTGTGTTTACAGTGCCGCTTTGCGATGGCGTTTCGTTTCTCTTTTGCAGATATGAGCCGCCGAAATAAACACCGACAAAAATCAGCACGAAAACAACTAAAAATATTACAATCAGCTTGATATTCTTTTTTTTCTTGTTATTAAGTTCGTTTTCTTTTGCATTTTCATTATCGTTCATTTTAATCACCGAGTAATCTCATTTTAAAACAAGTATAGTATATCATAAATTAAATAAAAATAATATAGTAATAATGTAAATTTATATTATTTTTATTACAACAAAATAAAAAACCTGCTTGCAAAAAGCAAACAGGTTAATTATATGAATACTAATTAGTCATTTTCTTTCTTCTTTGTAGCTGCTAAAACTGCAATACCTGCGCCTGCTGCTGCAATTGCACCTGCCATAACAGCACTTGATGCACCTGTTGCAGGAGATTTGAAGAAGAATTCTTCTTAGGCTCTGTAGCCTTTGTTGTGTCTTTTTCAGTTGCTTGTGTAGTATCATCTACAAATTCAACAACTGCGTTTACAACAACTGAACCGTTGTTCCAAGAAGTGATAGCCTTCTGAGAAATGAATGTGATAGTCTGTGAACCGTCAGCATTCAAAACCTTTGTATAATCTGTGCCTTCAGCAAGACCGAGTGCTGAAAGGTTATCTGTCCAGCTCTTGAAAGTGCCTTCACCGTTATAAGTGAAAGTAACCGACTTCTTAGTCTGAGCGTTTACGCTGTAAGTAACGCCCTGTCTTGCTTCACCGTTTACTGTAGTTTGAGCTTTGCCCTCTTGAAGAGTAGCTGCTGTAGGGCTGCTTACGTTAGCTGCCATAGCTGGAACGGTTACTGCAAACATAGATACAGCCATCATAGCTGCAATAACTAATGAAATGATTTTTTTCATAATTAATACACCTCAATCTAAATAATACAATTGTATCGGGACTTTAGACAATTATAACATTATCTTACCCAAAAGTAAAGCGTTTTTTAAAATTTATTGTATAAAATTATATATACACAAGGTATTGCGATATATGCTTTTTGTTTAGGATATATGTTGTATTGACATTAACTCTTTAAAAATAAAATTCATTGTGTTATACTGTTTATATTAACAAAGTCGAGGAAAATTTTATGTACGATAAATACAAAATCAGTATCAGAAAAAATTATGACTTATTGCTTGCACCGTTCATAACGGCGGCAATACTTCTTGCCTGTTTTATAATCGGAAAAATATATCCTTTCGGAAGCAATAATGTTGAATACTATGATATGGCGCAGGGAATTATACCTAATTTTTATCATATTTGGGATGCATTGCACACTAAGGATACGGCGCTTTGCTTTAATTGGTATTCGGGCTTAGGTGTTAACGATACGGCAAATGCTTCGCTGTCTGTATTTTGGATTGCGCTTCTTGTTTTGCCGAGGCGCCTTGTGGGAAAAGCGATGGGGCTTTATGTCATAATGACTTTTTCGCTTTCGGCTTTCACCTCTGCGATTTTTTTAAAAAAAGCAACTAAAGCCAAACCGTTTATGACAACTCTTTTGTCAATTTGCTATGCCTTTTGCGGCTTTTCCGTTATGTATTACACGAATGCATGGCAAGATACCGTTTTGCTTTTTCCTCTTTATATGCTCGCATGGTATGCACTTATGAAAAAAGGCAAAATTTTGCCTTATGTATTAATGACGGTGCTTAATGTGTTTTGCGGATACTATGTTTTTATTTTGCTTGTTTTTTACGTTTTCTTTATGAGCTTTTTGTATATTAAAACAATAGACAATAAAGAAAACAGAAAAAGACGTGCCTTTGAACTCGGACTTTCAACCGCTTTGGGCTTTGGGTTATCCGGTGTTGTTCTTTTGCCTAAGCTTTCACAAACTCTTTCAAGCGAAAGATTTTTGAGTGAAACGGGTTTTGATTTTTCACAAATCGTAAAACAGTATCTTGAAATCGTAAGAACTTATGTTTGCAAGAGTGACGATAAATGGGCAATGCTGTTTTGCGTTTCTTTACCGCTTGCCGTAATGATTTTGGGTATAATTAAAAACAGAAAAAACAAGAAAATCAATATCTTTTTTGTGCTTAATATTTTGCTTCTTGCCGTGCTTATCGTTTGCGAGGGTGCCAATGCGTTAATGCATTTCGGCGATTATAAATATTTTCCTATGAGAATGGGCTATGCGCTTGCATTTTCGTTTGTTTGGGCAGCAGGATATTATTCAAAATATTTAAAATTAAATAAGCTGAATTTTAACGAAAAAACAGGGAAAAACGCTTTGCTTGTTTTATTCAA
>ENA-OQIO01001537-OQIO01001537.1-human-gut-metagenome-genome-assembly--contig:-NODE-1537-length-11200-cov-5.517746_pt1 | contig 11200 bp, 12 predicted proteins | sample MGYA00242573_ERZ504737 | MGnify/ENA primary metagenome ERZ504737 (study PRJEB26092, sample SAMD00036203) | human gut metagenome | host: Homo sapiens | study: EMG produced TPA metagenomics assembly of... | reverse complement strand
GGCACGGCGCAAGCCGTGACCGAGAGGGTTTTACTTTGTACAGAAAGGAAGTTCTGTATTATGTCTTCCATCAAACAGGCAGCAGAAGAAATGCTGCTGCAAACCATCATTCCCTTCTGGAAAGGCTGCGGGACGAGGAAAACGGCGGCTTTTACGGCTACATGGATTTTGACCTGAAGCTGGACAAACAGGCCGAAAAGGGCTGCATCCTGAACAGCCGCATTCTGTGGTTCTTCTCCGAGGCTGCCATGCTCACCGGCCGGGCAGACCTTGCCGAGGATGCCCGCCACGCCTACCAGTTCTTCCTGAAAAACTGCTACGACGAGGCAAACGGCGGCGTGTACTGGAGCTGCGATTATACCGGCAAGCCGCAGGACACCACCAAGCACACCTACAATCAGGGCTTTGCCATCTATGCCCTTTCCGCTTACTACCGGCTGACCAAAGACCCCGTTGCGCTGTCCTACGCAAAAAAGATCTTTCATCTCATCGAGCAGCACTGCACCGACAGCGAGGGCTATCTGGAGGCCTTTACCATCGACTGGAAGCCGGAGAGCAACGAAAAGCTCTCGGAAAACGGTGTCATGGCGGCAAAGACCATGAACACCCTGCTCCATGTGTTCGAGGGTTACGCAGGGCTTTATCAGGCAAGCCGTGACCCGGAGGTGGAAAAAGCCCTGCGCCGCATCCTTGATATCTACGAGCACAAGATTTACAGCCCGGAGCTGCACCGGCAGCTGGTGTTCTTTGACCAGCACTACAACTCTATCATCGATTTGTACAGCTACGGCCACGATATCGAGTCCAGCTGGCTCATCGACTGGGGCTGCGATTTACTGGGAGATGCAGCGCTTTCCAAGCGCATCCACGCCATCAACTCCGACCTTGCCGCCCACATCTACAAGGAAGCTTACATTGACCACTCGGTGGTCAATGAGTGCGAGCGCGGCAAGGTGAACACCACCCGTGTGTGGTGGGTACAGGCCGAAAGCGTACTGGGCTTCGTGAACGAATACAACAAGAGCGGCGATACAAAATACCGCGATGCCGCCGCCGATATTTACCACTACATCTGCAACGTGATGGTGGACAAACGCCCCGGCAGTGAATGGTTCTGGGAGGTGGACGCAGACGGAAAACCGTCCAGCCGCAAACCCATCCTTGAGCCGTGGAAGTGCCCCTACCACAACGGCAGAATGTGCATGGAACTGATAAGGAGGAACCCCGATGTCACAGTCTAAACTCCACCCCGAATACCTGCGCCAGAAGGCTTTGCAGGATGCCTACCTGGCCCGCAAAAACAAAAAGACCGATTTCTACAACGGCATCTACGACCGGTGGGAAAACCCGGTGCTGACCCGTGAGAGCATTCCCCTTTCGTGGCGGTTCGATCTCGACCCGGAGACGAACCCCCACTTTATGGAGCGTCTGGGCGTGAACGCCGTGTTCAACTCCGGTGCCATCAAGCTGAACGGCAAGTATTACCTTGTGGCGCGCATCGAGGGCAACGACCGCAAGAGTTTTTTCGGCGTGGCAGAAAGTGACAGCCCGGTGGAGGGCTTCCACTTCTGGGAAAAGCCCATCCTGCTGCCGGACACCTGCCCGGAGGAGACCAACGTCTACGATATGCGCCTGACCCAGCACGAGGACGGCTGGATCTACGGCGTGTTCTGCTCCGAGAGCAAGGATACTTCGGTGAATGACCTGTCCGCTGCCGTGGCTGCCGCTGGCATCGTCCGCACCAAAGACCTCAAGACTTGGGAGCGTCTGCCGAACCTTGTCACCAAGCGCAGCCCCCAGCAGCGCAATGTAGACCTGCTGCCGGAGTTCGTCAACGGCAAGTACGCCTTCTACACCCGCCCCATGGATGACTTCATCGACACCGGTTCCGGCGGCGGCGTAGGCTTTGGTCTGTGCGAGGACATCACCCACGCCGTCATTGACGAGGAGATCATCACCAGTCCCCGCCGCTACCACACCATCACTGAGGCAAAGAACGGCGAGGGTGCCACCCCCATCAAGACCGAAAAGGGCTGGCTGCACATTGCCCACGGCGTGCGAAATACCGCCGCCGGGCTGCGGTACGTTATTTATGTATTCGTCACCGCACTGGACGACCCCAGCAAGGTGATCGCAGAGCCTCCGGCTTCCTGATCGCTCCCCGCGACTGGGAGCGTGTGGGCGATGTTTCCAACGTGGTGTTCACCAACGGTGCCATTGCCGATGAGGACGGCAGCGTGTATATTTATTATGCAGCCAGCGATACCCGTCTCCATGTAGCTTCTACCACCATCGACAAACTGCTGGACTTCGCTTCAACACCCCCGCCGACCCGCTGCGCAGTGTGGACTGCGTAAAGCAGCGGTGCGCCCTCATCGACAAAAATCTGGAGTACCTCAAGAGCATCGGCGAGTAAACCGCCCCTCTGAGCCCTCCGCCCGAAAGGAAACGCCATGAAAAAGACCAACATCGACAGCCCCTTCTACCGCACTATGGGGAAGATCGGCGATCTGCTTTTTGTCAACCTTCTGTGGCTGGTGTGCTGTTTGCCCATCGTCACCGCCGGAGCCTCCACCCTGGGGCTGTTCACGGTGGTGAACAAGATGGCGGCAAAGGAGGACTACACCGTCCATACCGACTTTTTCAAGGCGTTCAAGCGGGATTTTAAGCAATCTACTGCCCTGTGCTGGTGCTTTTGCTGGCAGGCTTTGCCGCCCTCACCGGGCTGCGCACCGCCACCGCACAGGACACCCCCAGCACCGGCATTCTGGCGGCAGCGTCCTTTCTGCTGCTGATGCTGGCAGGCTGCTGCGGCAGCTGGGGCTTTGCCCTGCTGGCACGGTTCACCTATCCCGGCGTTCTGCCGGTGCTGGCGGACAGCGGCCGCATGACCCTTGCAAACCTGCTGCCCAGTGTAGGCATCCTTGCGTTTCTGGCATGGTTCCCGCTGCTTGCCAAGGCGGCCCCGGCGTGGTTCGTCTATCTGCTGCCCCTGTGGCTGCTCATCGGCGGCGCAGGTTCTGCCCTTGGCATGGCAAGCCTGATGCGCCCCGCCTTTGCTCAGCTGGAAAAAGCCGGGCGCAAGGAAGAGGAACCGGAAGAAGAACCTGACACGAAGGACAGCGTGCAATGATCGTCTGCACCGAAACTGTCCTTATTGGAAGAAAGTGTGATTTCATGGAAGAAAAAGTCAAACAGCAGTATGACCGCTGGCTTTCCCAGCCCGGGATGCCTGCCGACCTTGCCGATGAACTGAACAGCATTGCAGGCGACGAGGATGCCATCACCGACCGCTTTTACCGGGAGCTGGAATTCGGCACCGGCGGTCTGCGGGGTGTCATCGGCGCAGGCACCAACCGGATGAACGTCTACAACATCCGCAAGGCAACCCAGGGGCTTGCCAACTATCTGAACGCCTCCGACCTGCCCAAGAAGGTGGCCATCGGCTACGACAGCCGCATCAAGAGCGATGTGTTCGCAAAAGAAACGGCGGCTGTTCTGGCTGCTAACGGCATCAAGCGTACATCTACCTCGTCTGGAGCCCACCCCGGCACTGAGTTGGGCGGTGCGGTACTACGGCTGCGGCGCAGGCGTGTGCGTCACCGCCAGCCACAACCCCGCCAAGTACAACGGCTACAAGGTCTACGGCGCAGACGGCTGCCAGATCACCCTTGAGGTGGCAGCAAAGATCCTTGCCGCCATTGAAGCAGTAGACTGCTTTGCCGTACAGCCTGCGGACTTTGACGCAGCCCTTGCCGAGGGCAAGATCGAATACAGCAGCGAGAAATGTCTGGACGACTTTGTGGATGCCGTCTACGCCCAGCGTGTGGGCGATGGTGCAGGCACCGCCAATCTGAAGCTGGTGTACACTCCGCTGAACGGCTCCGGTCTGGAATGCGTGAAAAAGCTGCTGGCAAAGCTGGGCGTCACCTATGTGACCGTGGTGCCGGAGCAGGAAAAGCCGGACGGCAACTTCCCCACCTGCCCCTACCCGAACCCGGAGATCCGGGAAGCCATGCAGAAGGGGCTGGAACTGTGCGACAAAGTACACCCGGATCTTTTGCTGGGCACCGACCCGGACTGTGACCGCTGCGGCACCGCCGTGCCCGACGGCAAGGGCGGCTACCGGCTCATCACCGGCAACGAAATGGGCATCATCCTGCTGGACTACATCTGCCGCACCCGCAAGGCACTGGGCACCATGCCGGAGCATCCGGTGGCTGTGACCACCATCGTCTCCACCGATATGGCCACCCCGGTGGCGGCAAAGTACGGCGTGGAGCTGCGCCGCACTCTGACCGGCTTCAAGTTCATCGGCGAGCAGATCGGTCTGCTGGAAGCCGCAGGTGAAGCCGACCGCTACATCTTTGGCTTTGAGGAGAGTTACGGCTACCTGTCCGGCGCTCACGTCCGGGACAAGGACGCCGTCAACGCCACCCTGCTGGTGTGCGAAGCCGCCGCATGGTACGCAAAGCAGGGCATGACCCTGCTGGATGCCATCAATAAGCTGTACGCCGAGTTCGGTTGCTACCGCAATGCCCTGCACAGCTTCGCCTTTGAGGGCGAAAGCGGAATGCACACCATGGATGCCATCATGAAGCAGCTGCGCCAGACTCCGCCCACCGCCATCGGCGGCATGGCTGTGGAAAGCATGGTGGACTACAACACCGCCGGCACCGGACTGCCCAAGGCAAACGTGCTGGAGTTCCGTCTGGCGGGCGGTGCCAAGCTGATGGTACGCCCCTCCGGCACTGAGCCGAAGATCAAGGTGTATCTCTCTGCCGTTGCCCCCACCGAAGAAGCAGCCGATGCCATCAATGACACCCTTGGCAAAGCTGCCGCTGCCCTGTTGAAAGCATAATCCCCTGCAAACTGGCTGCCTCGTTCCTGCCGAAAAATGGACGGGGCAGCTTTTTTTGCACCCTTTTTTCGGAAAAATCGCCCTTTTGTATTTAATTTCAGGCATATTGGAGGTATATAAAATGAAAACGATTCAACTTACTCCCAGCTGCAAAGACTACCTCTGGGGCGGCGAAAAGCTGCGCACCGAGTACGGCATCCAGAGCGAATTACACCCCCTGAGCGAGGCGTGGATGCTGTCCTGCCACCCGGACGGCCCCAGCTACCTGCCGGACGGCTCCACCTTCCAGCAGTACATCAACACTCATCCCGGCTGCCTTGGCACCCACTGCGAAAAGTTCAGTGAGTTCCCCGTACTTGCCAAACTCATTGATGCCAAAAAAGACCTGTCCATTCAGGTACACCCCTCCAATGAATACGCTTTGGAGCACGAGCACCAGTACGGCAAGACCGAGATGTGGTATGTGCTGGAAGCAGAGCCGGGTGCCTCCCTCTACTACGGCTTCACCCATGAGATCAGCAAGGAGGAGTTTGAACGCCGCATTCAGGATAACACCCTGACCGACGTGCTGAACGCTGTGCCGGTGCACAAAGGGGACTGCTTCTTCATCCCCTCCGGCACGCTGCACGCCATCCGCAAGGGCATCGTGGTGGCGGAAATTCAGCAGAACTCCAACGTCACCTACCGCATCTACGACTACGGCCGTCTGGGCGCAGATGGCAAGCCCCGGCAACTGCACATTCCGCAGGCGCTGGATGTTACCCTCCGGGAGCCGCCGAAAGCGCAGGATTTCCACGGCCATCTGGCACAGTGCGATTACTTCACGGTGGATGCCGTAGAGGGTGGCTTTGAGGATGTCTGCGACGAGACCTCCTTCACCTCTCTGCTGGTGCTGGAAGGCAAGGGCACCCTGACCGAGACCGCCACCGGCGAAAGCCTGCCCATCCGCAAGGGCGAAAGTTTATTTGTCCCCGCAGGCACGGGGGCGTATACTGTAAGCGGCACAGACCTCAAGTGCCTGCGTACACGAGTCTGATCCACACAAAGGAGAACCTTCATGGCTGAATTTCCGAAAGAATTTGTCTGGGGTGCTGCAACGGCGGCCTATCAGATCGAAGGTGGTGCCACAGAGGGCGGCAAGGGACTGAGCATCTGGGATGTTTTTTCCCACACACCGGGCTGCACCTACCGGGGCGAGACCGGTGACGTTGCCTGCGACAGTTACCACCGCTGGAAAGAGGACCTTGCACTGTTGCAGTCTATGCACCTGAAAGCCTACCGCTTTTCCGTGGCATGGACCCGCATTGCCCCAAACGGCGGTACAGACTGGAACGAGAAAGGCTTTGCCTATTACGATGCCCTTGTGGATACCCTGTTGGAAGCCGGAATCGAGCCTTATGTAACTTTGTATCACTGGGACCTGCCTCAGGCTCTGGAAGAAAAGGGCGGCTGGCGCAGCGAGGATACCGCCCACGCTTTTGCTCAGTATGCCGCAAAAATGGCTGAGCACTTCAAGGGGCGGGTACACCAGTGGTTCACCTTCAACGAGCCTGCCTGCATCGTAAAGATGGGCTATGGCACCGGAGAGCACGCCCCGGGTCTGAAGCTGCCGCTGGAAGGTCAGTTTACCTGCTGGCGGAACGTTATCTATGCCCACTGCCTTGCCGCACAGGAGCTGCGCCGCGCCGACCCGGAAAACAAGGTAGGCTTTGTTTCCACCGGCCGCATCTGCTACCCGGTGTCGGAGGCAAAAACAGACGTGGACGCTGCCCGGGTCCTGACCTTCGCCTGCCCGGATGACGACTGGGCCTTCACCCACACCATGCACTGGACCCGGTCTGTCTGGGCCGCTGGCCGGAGCCGGACATCTGCGGACCGAGACTTGCCGCCAGCATCGCCGCCGTGCCGCAGCACATCAACGATGCCCTGCCTTTGGGCAAGCCGGACATGGTGGGTTTGAACATCTACAACGCCGCCCCAGCGCAGATGGGCAAGAACGGCCCCTGCTATGTGGAGCGCCCCGCCGGGTACGCCCATACTGCCATGAACTGGCCGGTGGAGCCGGAATGCCTGAACTGGGGTCCCCGACAGATGCAGGAGCGGTACGGTCTGCCCATGTTCATCACCGAAAACGGCTTGTCCTGTACGGATAAGGTCTACCGGGACGGCAAAGTGCACGATGCGGACCGCATCGATTTTCTTGCACGGTATCTGGAAAAGCTGTCGGAGGGCATCCATGCCGGTGCAGATGTACGGGGATATTTCCATTGGAGTCTGCTGGACAACTACGAGTGGCACAGCGGCTACCGGGAGCGGTTCGGTCTGGTGTATGTGGATTACGCCACCGGGCAGCGCATCCCGAAAGACAGCGCATTCTGGTATGGTGAAGTTGCCGCCACCAATGGACAGTCCATCTGAGCCGTAAACGCAGAAATTCCCGGACGGTATTTCACTGTCCGGGAATTGTGTTGGGTAGCCAAGCACAAGGAGAAGCGATTGCAGAGCGAGCTGAAACGGTTGACCAGAAGCGAGAGAACCCATCGGCTTTGCACTCGTGCCGGAATGTTGGAAACCTTTTTGAAAGAGCCGACCACTCTGACCGATGATGATGTGATGGAGCTTTTGACTTTCATCTTCCACAGCGAAGCGATTCAAAAGAAGCTGGACTTGCTGATTGCGAAACCGAAAGGAATTGGGGCAGCCGAACGGGAGCTAAAAGACCCTTTTGGAAAAAGGGCGCAATTATACACCACCTAAAGGTTGTGCATTGCGTTCTGCCGAAAGCCCTTGCAGGGAGCTGATGATTTCCGCAGTCTGCTCCAATCATACAGGGGAAGCTACACTTCCCCTGCGTTGGCTTTGCCAACTACCCCTTTGTGGACTTGCCGCCGGGAAACGATTGCAAGCAATCATTCCCCGACAGCAAGTTTATATTCCACCACCTGACCGCTGCTGAAAAGTATCGGTCATTTTTTTGCACCGAAAGGAGGTTCACACAAATTGCCAGTACCCCACTTCAATATCAAAATCACTCAGCGAAGCAAAGGCAACTCTGCGGTTGCCGGAGCTGCCTACCAAGCCGGAGAAAGCTGTTTTCCGAGTATGACCAGAAAACCAAGAATTACACTTGCAAAAAGAAGTGGTCTATACGGAAATCATGCTGCCCCAAATGCTCCACCCGAATATGCAGACCGAGCAACCCTCTGGAACTCCGTTGAAGAAATCGAAAAGCAATGGAACTCACAGCTTGCAAGACGGTTTGTTGCCGCCCTGCCCAGAGAAGTCCCGATGGAGCTGTTACCGCAGATGGTCAAAGAATACTGCGAGGAACAGTTTGTTTCAAAGGGAATGTGTTGTGATTTCGCAATCCATGACCCCGATCCGCCGGGACACAATCCCCATTGCCATTTCATGCTGACCATGCGAGCCATTGATGAAAATGGAAAGTGGCTGCCTAAGAGCCGAAAGGTTTATGACCTTGACGAGAACGGCGAGCGTATCAAGCTCCCCTCCGGCAGATGGGAAAGCCATAAGGAAGATACCGTTGACTGGAACGAACAGTATCATGCCGAGGAATGGCGGCATGGTTGGGAAATTGTTCAGAACAAATATCTGGAGCTTGCCGGAAGTCCAGAACGGATTGATATGCGTTCTTATGAGCGACAGGGACTTGACATTATCCCAACCGTTCACATGGGAACTGCTGTCTCTGCGTTGGAGCGAAAAGGCATTGCGACCAACATCGGCAATCTGAACCGAGACATTAAAGCCGCTAACCGCATGATGAACGCTATCCGCAGCACCATCAAAAATCTGCGTGACTGGATCGCTGACATTCTGGAAGCTACCAAAGAAGTCCTTGCAGAGAATGAAGCAGCAAAGAAAAATGCTTCTCCGAACCTTGCCGTTCTACTGCGTGATTATCTGAATCTGCGAAAGGCAGAGCGTAGCGAATGGTCGAGATACGGACAGCAGAAAGGCACGACCGATGATTTGAAAACCATTTCCCAAGCGACCGTCTATCTACAACGCATGAGCTTTTCACGCTGGAAGATTTGGACATTGCCCTGCAAGGGGTGAGTGAAAAGCTACTGCCATTCGTGAAGATATGCAGAAAGCCGCTAACCGCATGAAAGCCATTACCGCCATTCAGACCGCCGTTGCTGATTGTGAAAAGCATAAAGCAGTCCATGACAAGTATATCAAAATCGGCTGGAAAATCCGAAAGGAGCCTATGTCGAAAGTCATAAGGACGAGCTGACCGCTTTTAATAAGGCATACCGCATTCTGAAAAAGCATGGTGCTGATTTGAATGTGGATTTGAAAGCCTTGCAAAAAGAATATGACGATTTGAAGATTTCTCATACTAATCTGAAAGCACAGCTTGCCGCAGTCAACGAGGAATTGAAGCCGATGAAGGATATTCGCTACTGGGTCGGTAAGGTTCTATCGCCGGAACAGACAGCCACGAAACAGCCAGAGCCGAAGCATTCTCTCAAAGAACGCTTGCAGTATGAGCAGGAACAGAAGAAACAGAAACAGGTGCAGAAAGCACCCAAGCAGAAAAAACAGGATATGGAACTTTAACAGGCACTTGCCGTTTCATTTGGAAAATTAGTCAGGTGCTTTTTCTAATTTCAGGAGGAAATGCCTATTGAATTTATTTGAAGCAGTAAAACAGAATGTAACAACCCGACAGGCGGCAGAACGCTATGGAATCCGTATTAGACGAAACGGAATGGCGGTCTGCCCCTTTCACAATGATAAGAACCCCAGCATGAAACTTGACCGCCGCTTTCATTGCTTTGGCTGTCAGGCAGATGGAGACGCAGTTGACTTTGTTTCCCGACTGTTTGGCTTGCCGAGCAAAGAAGCCGCCATGAAGATAGCTGATGATTTTGGTATCAGCTATGACAGCAGACAGAAACCGTCAATCAGACCGAAAATCCGAGAGCCTACCCCGGAGCAGAAATATCAGCAGGAATAAAATCACTGCTACAAGGTGCTGTCCGATTACTTCCATCTTCTGAGGAAGTGGGAAAAGCAATACGCACCGCAACGGACGGATGAAGTGTGGCACCCGCTTTTTGTGGAAGCATTGGAGAAGAAAAGCTATATCGAATACCTGCTGGATATTCTTCTCTATGACACTCCCGAAGAAAAGAAAGCTCTTGTAGCCGAGCAGAGAAAAGAGGTGATGAAACTTGAACAGCGAATTGCAGGACACACAGCCGAGCATGACCGTGGAAGAAGTCAGAGGAAGTCTGGACTTGACCGATAACGGAGCAATCAAGAACAGCATACGAAACTGTCTGACCGTCTTTCAGAATGACCCTGTTCTGCAAGGTGCTGTCCGATATAACATTCTGACGGAGCGTATCGACATTGTGAAGCCGCTTTGGTGGAGCAAGCAGACAGCGACCTTGACCGACACGGACTTAAATTATCTCATGCTCTATCTGGAAGATAAATATAGTCTGACCAGCGAGAAGAAAATACAGAAAGCCCTTTCCATTATCGCTGACAGCAACAAGTACCACCCTATCCGAGATTATCTGAACGGTCTGGAATGGGACGGAACAGAACGCATCCGCTATGCCTTGCCCCGATTTCTCGGAGCAGAGGAAGGCGAGTACACTTATCAGGCATTACGGCTGTTCATGTTGGGAGCAATCAGCAGAGTGTTCAAACCCGGCTGTAAGTTTGAAGTTATGCTCTGCCTTGTGGGTGGACAGGGTGCAGGAAAGTCCACTTTCTTCCGTCTGCTGGCAGTCAAAGATGAATGGTTCTCCGATGACCTGAAAAAGATTGACGATGACAATGTGTACCGTAAAATGCAGGGGCATTGGATTATCGAAATGTCGGAAATGATTGCCACAGCCAATGCCAAGAGCATTGAGGATATTAAGTCCTTTATCAGCAGGGCGAAAGAAACCTATAAAGTGCCGTATGAAACCCATCCGGCAGACCGCTTGCGACAATGTGTGTTCGGAGGTTCTTCCAACACGATGGACTTTCTACCCCTTGACCGAAGCGGCAACCGTAGATTTCTGCCTATCATGGTACACCCTGAAAATGCAGAGATTCACATTCTGGAAGATGAAGCCGCATCCAGAGCGTTCATTGATATGATGTGGGCAGAAGTCATGTTCATCTATCAGAACTTCCCTGTAAAGCTGACCTTATCAAAGGATATGGACAAGGAACTGAAAGAACTGCAAAGCAGTTTATGCCGGAGGACACGAAAGCAGGACTGATCCAGTCTTTCCTTGATAACTTCAAAGGTACACAGGTCTGCTCCAAGCTGATCTATGCAGAAGCTCTGAACCACCCTTTGAT
>ENA-OQIO01001535-OQIO01001535.1-human-gut-metagenome-genome-assembly--contig:-NODE-1535-length-11212-cov-1.897249_pt1 | contig 11212 bp, 18 predicted proteins | sample MGYA00242573_ERZ504737 | MGnify/ENA primary metagenome ERZ504737 (study PRJEB26092, sample SAMD00036203) | human gut metagenome | host: Homo sapiens | study: EMG produced TPA metagenomics assembly of... | reverse complement strand
CTGTGTGGCGGCGGAAGGCCGCGGCAAAGCGGCTGGGGTCCTCATAGCCGACGCGGTGCGCGATCTCGGCCACGGGCAGGTCGCTCTCCTGCAAAAGCCGGGCGGCGGTGTCCATCCGCAGCCCGCGCAGGTAGCTGGCCACCGGCACGCCGTACAGCGCTTTGAAACAGATCTTCAGCGAGCTTTGGGACAGGTGAAATTTTGCGGCCAGCGCGGGCAGGGTGATGCGGCTGCCTGGTGGGTCAGCAGATAATCGTGCGCCTGGCGGGTGTGCTCTAGCTGCAAACGGTCAAAGTAGGGCGTGCGGGGCGTGTCGGCCCCGGCATAGCGGCTGACCAGCTCGTCCCAGTGTTCCAGCGCGGCGGCGGCCACGCGGGGGTCATACATGATGCCGCTGTTTTTTTCGATCTCGCGGCGGCAGGCAGCGCTGGTCATGGCGGGGCGGTAGCTGCGGCTGCTCATCATCGCATCAATGGAGTCCGCCACGGCAATGACGCGCGACCCCGGCGGGATGTCATGCCCCGACAGCCCGTCCGGATAGCCGCGGCCATCCCCACCGCTCATGGTGATGGCGCACCAGTATGGCAATTTCTTTAAAATCGTCGATTTTGCGCAGGATTTCATACCCTGTCACGGGATGGCGGCGCATTTCCTCCCATTCGGGCCGGGTCAGCGGCCCGGCCTTGCGCAGGACGGAATCCGGCACGGCGATCTTGCCGATGTCGTGGCAGGTGGGCGGCCATGTGGATGCGGGTCGTCTCGTCCTCGTCCAGGCCGAGGGCGGCGGCGAGCACAAGCACCATGTCCGCCACCCGGTCAGAGTGACTGGCTGTGTAGGCATCGCGCGCGTCCAGGGCGGCGACGATGCTCTCAATCAGGTCATGATATTGCATCAGATGGCTTGCGTTGTGCAGCGCGGTGTCCGGCTGCTGCGGTTGGTTTGCCATGGACCGCGGCTCCTTTCCGGGATAGGATCGCCAAAGGTTAGTATACTCTAACAGTTAGCGTAAACTATCTTACTGCAAGAAGGGAGATTTGTCAAGAGAGGAGTTGGGAGTGAGGAGTTAGGAGTGAGGTGGGGGGGGGCACACTACGCTGTGGAGGGGTGCGCCGGCGGAAACATTTCGGGAGGGATAAATCCCGCCAGCTGACTGTCAAAAAATGTATTTTTGCCTTGTTGTGTGTGTAGGGGCGACCATTGGTCGCCCGCCAGCTTACCGCAGCAACGCATTTTCCGGGACAGTTTCTTGCAAGGCAAACGGGCAGGGGCGAGCAATGCTCGCCCCTACAAGAGTGTTTCGACAGTCTGTAGCTGCCCCACATTTCCGCTGCCCACTGTGCCGAACGGGTGTTTATTTCTCCCTCTTGACAAAAGCGGTTAGTCTATGCTATCTTGTCATTGGTTAGCTTGCGCTAACCTTGAAGTATCGCTTTATCCCATTCCGGGCATACTGAAAAAGCAGTTTATAGAGAAAGGACTTTGTACCATGAGCTATCTGGAAATTGAGAAGGTCATTGGCCGCGAGATCATCGACTCCCGCGGCAACCCCACCGTCGAGGCAGAGGTATGGCTGGCCGACGGCACGATTGGCCGCGGTGCTGCCCCCAGCGGTGCGTCCACCGGTGAATTTGAGGCTCTGGAGCTGCGCGACGGCGACAAGAGCCGTTTCGGCGGCAAGGGCGTCAGCAAGGCTGTTGAGAACATCAACACCACCATCAACGAGGTTCTTGCCGGCATGGATGCCTCCGACATCTACGCTGTGGACGCCGCTATGCTGAAGGCCGACGGCACCAAGGATAAGTCCAACCTCGGTGCAAACGCTATTCTGGCGGTTTCCATCGCGGCGGCCCGCGCAGCGGCCATCTCGCTGGATGTGCCCCTGTACCGCTTCCTGGGCGGCGTGTCCGGCAACAAGCTGCCCGTGCCCATGATGAACATCCTGAACGGCGGCGCGCATGCGGCCAACACCGTGGACGTGCAGGAGTTCATGATCATGCCCGCCGGTGCGCCCAGCTTCAAGGAGGGCCTGCGCTGGTGCACCGAGGTGTTCCACGCGCTGCAGGCACTGCTGAAATCCAAGGGTCTGGCCACCTCCGTCGGTGACGAGGGCGGCTTTGCACCCGACCTTGCCAGCGACGAGGAGGCCATTCAGTATATCCTTGAGGCCATCGAGAAGGCCGCTATACGCCCGGCAAGGATTTTGTGCTGGCCATGGATGCTGCCTCCAGCGAATGGAAGGGCAGCAAGAAGGGCGAGTATAAGCTGCCCAAGTGCGGCAAGGTCTTTACCAGTGAGGAGCTGGTCGAGCACTGGAAGCAGCTGGTCGAGAAGTATCCCATCTATCCATCGAGGACGGCCTCGACGAGGAGGACTGGGAGGGCTGGCAGCACATGACGAAGGAGCTGGGCGGCAAGGTCCAGCTGGTCGGCGACGACCTGTTCGTCACGAACACCGAGCGCCTGTCCAAGGGCATTAGCTTGGGCTGCGGCAACTCGATCCTCATCAAGCTGAACCAGATCGGCTCGGTTTCCGAGACGCTGGAGGCCATCAAGATGGCGCACAAGGCCGGTTACACCGCCATTGCGTCCCACCGCTCCGGCGAGACCGAGGACACCACGATTGCCGACCTGGCCGTTGCGCTGAACACCTGCCAGATCAAGACCGGCGCCCCCAGCCGCAGCGAGCGCGTCGCCAAGTACAACCAGCTTCTCCGCATCGAGGAGGAGCTTGGCAGCGCCGCGCAGTATCCGGGATTTGGGGCGTTTAACATTAAAAAGTAAGCGCTGGAGAGATAGGAGAGAAAATGCCGCGGGCGGATGCTCGCATCCGCCCCTGCAACACAAAAATTGTTGCCCAAACAACACACAAAGCCCTGTAATTCTGGTATAATATTCAAAGCCGGGCGAAATACGCCCGGCGGTCCATACATTAAAAGAGGTGCACAATGACAGATTTCAAACAGTGGGAAGGCTTTGAAGGCCGCATTTGGAAAGAGGAAGTCAACACCCGTGACTTCATCCAGAAGAACTACACCCCTTACGACGGCGACGAGAGCTTCCTCGCCGGTCCTACCGACGCTACCAACAAGCTGTGGGGCGCGCTGCAGAAGCTGCAGAAGGCCGAGCGCGCCAAGGGCGGCGTGTTGGACATGGAGACCGAGGTCGTCTCCGGCCTGACCGCCTACGGCCCCGGCTACATCGACCCCGAGCTGAAGGACCTCGAGAAGGTCGTCGGCCTGCAGACCGATAAGCCCCTGAAGCGCGCCTTCATGCCCTACGGCGGCATCAAGATGGCGGAGCAGGCCTGCACCACCTACGGCTACCAGCCCAGCGAGAAGCTGCACGAGATTTTCACCAAGTACACCCGCACCCATAATCAGGCTGTGTTCGATGCCTACACCCCCGAGATGAAGAAGGCCCGCCACAGCCACATCGTCACCGGCCTGCCCGACACCTATGGCCGCGGCCGTACGTCGGCGACTACCGCCGCGTGGCGCTGTACGGCATCGACTACCTCATCAAGGCCAAGCAGAACGACTTTGCCAACTGCGGCGACGGCACGATGACCGAGGATGTCGTCCGCCAGCGCGAGGAGATTTCTATGCAGATCTCCGCCCTGAAGGGCATGAAGGAGATGGCTGCTGCCTACGGCTTCGACATCTCCCAGCCCGCCGCCAACGCAAAAGAGGCCGTCCAGTGGCTGTACTTCGGCTATCTGGCCGCCATCAAGACCCAGAACGGCGCTGCCATGTCCGTTGGCCGTGTGTCCACCTTCCTGGACATCTACATCCAGCGCGATCTGGACAACGGCACCCTGACCGAGAGCGAGGCCCAGGAGCTGATCGACCACATGGTCATGAAGTTCCGTATGGTCAAGTTCGCCCGCATCCCCAGCTACAACCAGCTGTTCAGCGGCGACCCCGTCTGGGCGACCCTCGAGGTCGGCGGCATCGGCATGGATGGCCGCTCCATGGTCACCAAGAACGACTTCCGCTTCCTGCATACGCTCGAGAACATGGGCCCGCCCCCGAGCCGAACATGACGGTGCTGTATTCCAGCGCCCTGCCCAAGACCTTCAAGGACTATGCGTCTAAAATCTCCATCGACACGTCCAGCGTCCAGTACGAGAACGACGACGTCATGAAGCCTGTCTGGGGCGATGACTACTCCATCTGCTGCTGCGTTTCCGCCACCCAGACCGGCAAGGAGATGCAGTTCTTCGGCGCACGTGCGAACCTCGCCAAGTGCCTGCTCTACGCCATCAACGGCGGCGTCGATGAGAAGCTCGGCGAGCAGGTCGGCCCCGCTTACGCCCCCATCACCGCCGAGTACCTCGACTACGGTGAGGTCACGGCCAAGTACGACGTTATGATGGACTGGCTGGCCGGGCTGTATGTCAACATCCTGAACCTCATCCAGTATATGCACGACAAGTACTACTATGAGGCTGCCGAGATGGCCTGATCGACACCGATGTCCGCCGCACCTTCGCTACCGGCATTGCCGGCTTCAGCCATGTGGTCGACTCCCTGTCCGCCATCAAGTACGCCAAGGTCAAGTGCATCCGCAACGAGCAGGGCCTTGTCACCGATTACGAGATCGAGGGCGACTTCCCGAAGTACGGCAACGATGATGACCGCGCCGATGACATCGCCGTCGAGCTGCTGCGCAGCTTCCTCGAGAAGATCAAGCGCCGCCACACCTACCGCAACTCCGAGCCGACCACCTCTATCCTGACCATCACCTCCAACGTCGTCTACGGCAAGGCCACCGGCGCTATGCCCGACGGCCGCAAGGCATACACCCCGTTTGCCCCCGGCGCAACCCGAGCTACGGCGCCGAGACCCACGGCCTGCTGGCGTCCCTGAACTCCGTTGCCAAGCTGCCCTACCACTGGGCGCTGGACGGCATCTCCAACACCCAGACCATCAACCCCGATGCGCTGGGCCACAGCGAGGGCGAGCGCGTCACCAACCTGGTGCAGGTCATGGACGGCTACTTTGACCAGGGTGCCCACCACCTGAACGTCAACGTCTTTGGCGTGGAAAAGCTGCTGGACGCATGGAGCACCCCGAGAAGGAGGAGTACGCCAACTTCACCATCCGTGTCTCCGGCTACGCGGTCAAGTTCATCGACCTGACCAAGGAGCAGCAGCTCGACGTTATCGCACGTACCTGCCATAAGGTCCTGTAATTTTGTAAGCAGAATAGGGCCCGCAGCCGCGGCTGCGGGCCTTTTTTGTGGTATACTGTGTTATACCGCCCGGTAGGGGCCGGGCATGCCCGGCCCGCAGGTTTGCGCAAGCTACCCGTTCACGTTTTACAGCACTCCTTTTCAAATTGCATTGTAGGGAGGGGTCTTGACCCCTCCGCGGCGGCCAGAGGGCTGGCCGCCCTACAAGCGCCCGCAAAAGGAATGCGTAGGGGAGGGATGTATCCCTCCCGGGACGTGTGCGGCAGCCGCGGGGCGTCGAGGACGCCGCCCCCTACCAATTCATTTTCCCGATAAACGGAGGCAAACTTATGTCCGAAACTCTAGGCTACATCCATTCTGTTGAAACCTTCGGCTTGGTCGACGGGCCGGGCGTGCGGTATATCATCTTTTTGCAGGCTGCGCCATGCGCTGCCAATACTGCCATAACCCCGAGACCTGGCGTTACGAAGGACACCGCCAGCACCCCGCAGGAGGCATTTGCTGCCGCCTACCGCTACCGCAACTACTGGCGCGGCAACGGCGGGCTGACCATCAGCGGCGGCGAACCGCTGCTGCAGCTGGACTTTGTCAGCGAGGTGTTCCGTCTGGCGCGCGCCAAAAAGGTGCAGACCGCGCTGGACACCAGCGCCCAGCCCTTTGCGCCCGACAACGCTGAATGGATGGCCCGCTTTGACCGTCTGCTGAAAAACACCGACCTCGTCATTTTGGATTTAAAGGAAATTGACGACGAGAAGCACAAAAAACTGACCGGCCACAGCAACAAAAACATTCTGGCCATGGCACAGTATGTGGCGGCCAGGGGCGTGGACCTCTGGGTCCGCCATGTGCTGGTCCCCGGCCTGACCGATGACGCCGACGGCCTGCGGCAGCTGGATGCCCTTATTAAAACGCTGCCCACCGTGCGCCGCGTAGAAATTCTGCCCTACCACACGCTGGGACTGTTCAAGTGGCAGAACCTCGGTATCCCGTACCCGCTGGACGGCGTGCGCGTACCCACGGCGGAGGAGGTCGAAACCGCGGAGCAGCTTTTGCATGTGCGCGATTATCCCGATGCACCCAAGGGCAGCACTGCAAAGTAATTTCTACAAAAATACTGGGAATTATTTTGGAAAAATGCTTGACATCATTGCTGCAATATGGTAAAGTATATGCGTGGTTAGCGTCTGCTAACCATAACCAATCTCGAACCGTCAACCGGCTGTTTGCCTCTCCGGTGCGGTTCCTGCCAATAACAGGCTGCGCCTCCGTTTTGGCGTTTTGCTCTGCGCCTTTTTAGCGGTCTGCTTATTGCGTTTTGCCCCCATCGTTCTCTGCTCCGGACGGTGGGGGATTTGTGCTTCGCGCAAAAAAAATCGCAGCATCACGGCCACGGGAAACCGCTGCCGCCCCTTTTGCGGTTTGTATGTAGGGCGGGGTGCCCTCACCCGCGCGGGCGTCGGGGACGCCGCCCCTACAGTGGCGAACCGCGAACTTTCCCGCTATGGCAGACGTCCGCAAAAAGGTTATCCCTCCCGGGACTATTGCAACCCTGTAGGGGCCGGGCATGCCCGGCCCGCGGCCTGACGAAAGCGCCCGTCTGCGGGAAACTACCCCGGGCGGATATAGAATCCGCCCCTACGGGAAATCGCTGCCGCCCCCTACAGTGGCGAACCGCGGGCGTACATCCCGCGAACCCATCTTTCAACAACAACCGCCGCCCGTCGTGGAAAACTTCCCCGGCGGGCGGCGGTTTATTGCGCGTAAATAGAGTTTACTTGCTGATCCTGTCGATCATGGCCAACTCGTCGGGCGTGAACGTCGTGTGTTCCACGGCTTGATGTTGTCCAGAATCTGCTGCGTTTTGGAGGCACCGATCAGAACCGTTGTGACCTCGTCGTGGTGCAGCAGCCAGGCAAGGGCCATCTCGGCCAGGGTCTGACCGCGCTGCCGGGCAAGGTCATTCAGGGCACTGATCTGCGCAAGGCGCTCCGGCGTGATGTCCTTCTCCTTCAAGAACCGCCCGTCGGTGTGGACGCGGCTGTCGGCGGGGATGCCGTGCAGATAGCGGTCCGTCAAAAGCCCCTGCGCCAGCGGGCTGAAGGTGATGATGCCCTTGTGCAGCTTCGCGGCGGTATCCTTTAACCCGTTGTGCTCAATCGTGCGGTCAAAGATCGAATACCGGTTCTGGTTGATGACGAACGGTACATGCAGCTCGTCCAGAATGGCCGCGGCCTTTTCCAGCGTCGGGCCGTCGTAGTTGGACAGACCGGCGTACAGCGCCTTGCCGCTGCGCACGGCCTGCGCCAGTGCGCCCATCGTCTCCTCCAGCGGGGTGTTGGGGTCCATGCGGTGGTGGTAGAAAATATCCACATAGTCCAGCCCCATGCGCTGCAGGCTCCGGTCCAGGCTGGCCAGCAGATACTTGCGGCTGCCCCAGTCGCCGTAGGGGCCGTCCCACATCAGATAACCGGCTTGGTGGAGATGATCAGCTCGTCGCGGTAGACGCCGAGGTCGTCCCGCAGAATTTTACCAAAATTCCGCTCGGCAGCGCCCGGCTCGGGGCCGTAGTTGTTGGCAAGGTCAAAGTGGGTGATGCCGTGGTCAAATGCCGTGCGGCAGAGCGCGCGCATATTCTCATACGGGGCGGTGTCACCGAAATTATGCCACAGCCCCAGCGAGACTGCGGGCAGCATAAGGCCGCTGGCCCCGCAGCGGCGGTAGGGGATGACCTGATAGCGGTTTTGTGCGGCTTGGTACATGGGGAAACCCTCCTTTGCTTTTCTTTCATTATAATATCCGCGGTGGGTACAGACAATGTGAAAGCTGCACAAAAAGCAGCATCAAAATTCGACACTTGACATAAATCGATTTCGGACTATAATAGAATCCGAAATCGGATTTTAAAGAGGAAAGAGAATGGAAGAAAAGGAATCCCAGGCCCGCGCCCTGCTGGACAAAACGAACCGCCAGTTCAATGAGTGCAACGCCCTGTACCACGCGGCGGCGCAGCGGTGCGGCCTGTCGGACGCAGCGTTCTGGACGCTGTATGCGCTGGTGACGTCGTGCGAGCCGCTGACCCAGAACGCATTGCGGCGGACTGGGGCATCCCCAAGCAGACGCTGAACTCCGCCGTGGCGGCCATGGTCAAAAAGGGCCTGCTGGCGCTTTGCCCGGGAAAGAGCCACCAGCGGAAGAATCGTGACCCTGACCGCCGAGGGCCGTGCGCTGGCCGAGCGCACCGTCGTGCCGGTCATCGCCGCCGAGGAAAAGGCCATCCGCGCCTTTGGCCTTGCAAGCGCCGAGGAAATGCACCGTCTGGCGCAGCGGCATCTGGAATGCCTGCAGCGGGAGTTTGAAACGATAAGCGCCTTCCCCTGAGGGGGAAGGTGGCCGAGGCCCCGCCCGAGGCCGGATGAGGGTGAACCTGCCGGAATTTCCCGCTAAAGGGATATAACGGCAAACTTTGCCCTCATCAGTCGCCTTCGGCGACAGCTTCAGTCTCCGCGCTAAGAGCCGCCTCCGGCGGTTGCGCTTCGACACGCGCCTGCGGGCGCAGCCCCGCGGGGGAAGCCTTTGAAAACGCGCAAAAACAGGAGCATTTATGTCAAAATCAAACCAGATCCAGCTGTCCGACCACTTTACCACGGGGCGGCTGCTGAAATTCACGGCGTCGCCATTATCATGATGATCTTCACGTCGATCTACACGATTGTGGACGGCTTCTTTGTCTCGAACTGCGCGGGCAAAACGGCGTTCACGGCGTTGAACCTCATTTACCCCTATCTCCAGATGCTGGGCTGCCTCGGCTTTTATGATCGGCACGGGCGGCAGTGCGCTGGTCGCCATGACGCTGGGCATGGGCGATGAGAAGCGCGCAAACCGGCTGTTCAGTATGCTGGCCGTTGCGACTGTGGGCATCGGCGCGATTTTCAGCGCCATCGGCCTGGCACTGCTGCGGCCTGTGGCCCTGCGGCTGGGCGCAACGCCAGAGCTGCTGCCCAGCTGTCTGCTGTATGGCCGCATTTTGCTGACATTCCAAACGGCGTTCATGCTGCAATATCTGTTCCAGAGCTTCTTTATTGCCGCGGAAAAGCCCAAGCTGGGCCTGTTCTTCACGGTGGCGGCGGGCGCGACCAACATGGTGCTGGACTTCGTGCTCGTCGGCGTGGCGGGCTTTGGGCTGGCCGGTGCGGCGTCGGCGACGGTCATCAGCCAGATGGTCGGCGGTGTGGCGCCCATTTTCTACTTTGCGAAGCGCCGTCCCGGCTGCCGCCTGTATTTCACAAAGCCGCTGTTCAGCCTGCGGGAGCTGTTCAAAGCCTGCACCAACGGCATCAGCGAGCTGATGACGAATATCTCGATGTCGCTGGTCGGTGCGCTGTACAACATGCAGCTGCTCAAGCTGTTCGGCGCGGACGGCGTTGCGGCCTACGGCGTGCTTATGTATGTGGGCTTTGTGTTCGCGGCGGTGTTCATCGGCTATTCTCAGGGCACAGCGCCCATTGTCAGCTACCACTTTGGCGCGGACAATAAGGACGAACTGAAAAACCTGCTGCGCAAAAGTGCGGGTATCATTGCGGTGGCCGGTGTGGCGATGCTGGCTTCCAGTGAGCTGCTGGCCGAGCCGCTGGCCAAAATCTTCGTCGGCTACGATGCGGGGCTGCTGGCGCTGACGACCCACGGCATGAAGCTGTACTGCATCAGTTTTATCCTGTCAGGCTTCAACATCTTCGGCTCGGCGTTCTTCACGGCGCTGAACAACGGCACAGTGTCGGCGGCTATCTCCTTCCTGCGCACGCTGCTGTTCCAGGTCGTGTCCATCCTGATCCTGCCGCTTATCATCGGCGTGGACGGCATCTGGCTTGCGGTAGTTGCCGCCGAGGCCATGGCGCTGGTATGCACCGGAGGGTTTGTTGTGAGGGGGAGAAAGAGGTACGGGTATCTGTAAATAAAAAAGAGGGCGCGAAAGCGTCCTCTTTTTTCAGACTGTCAAAAAAGCGTATTGTAGGGGCGAGCATTGCTCGCCCGTGCCCGTTCGCCTTGTGAGAAACCTTCCAAAAAGAGCGTTGCTGCGCCAAGTTGGCGGGCGAACAATGTTCGCCCTACATTCTCTACAAGGCAAAGTAGATGTTTTTTGACATACTGAAAAAAGAGGGCGCGAAAGCGTCCTCTTTTTTGCGTCTCTAAGGCTTCCTCCTCGGGCGGGGCCTCGGCCACCTTCCCCCGCGGGGAAGCACGTACATTTATACCTTTTGATACACCAAAAAACGGAACCCGATCTCTGTCGTCAAGCTTTCACATTCCGCAAGCCGGGCTGCGCCGTCGGCGGGGGTGTTCCAGTAATAGGGCGTCATGGCGAACAAATCCTGCACACTCTGCCCTTCTAGCGTGATGACAGCGGTGGACTCAACGGCCTTCACAAACGCAAAGCCGTCGTATTCGGTCTGCCGGACCTCGTTTTCATACGGGCAGTCGTACAAAATCTCTTTCAGGCCGAACAGATGCCGCGCGGTGGGCACGGCGTAAACAAGATGCCCGCCCGGGCGCAGCATACGGGCAAACTCGGCCTCGGCCATGGGCGAGAAGATGTTCAAAAGCAGGTCGGCCCAGCGTCGCGCACCGGCGCACAGAAGCTGCCGCCGACACAGAACGCCGCGTCGGGCACGAGCTTCGACGCCAGCCGCACGGCCTCCTTGGAAAGTCGAACGCCGCAATCTGAGGGCAGCCCAGCGCGTCATACAACTACTTATCGTAGCTGCCCTCGCCGCAGCCGGCGTCCACAATATGGTCGTGGGGCAGCGCGGCGCAAAGCGCGGCCAGCGTCGCCATCAGCGGGGCGTAGTGCCCTGCCGACAGGAACGCGCGGCGGGCGCGGACCATGGCCTTGCCCGTCGCCGGGGTCGGCGGCGTGCTTCTTCTGCATCGGCAGCAAGTAGCGTAGCCCTCTTTGGCAAGGTCAAAGCTGTGGGCTCTGGCACAGCGCAGGCTGCGCCCGGCTAGCAGCAGCGGCCCGCCGCAT
>ENA-OQIO01001534-OQIO01001534.1-human-gut-metagenome-genome-assembly--contig:-NODE-1534-length-11216-cov-1.585896_pt1 | contig 11216 bp, 14 predicted proteins | sample MGYA00242573_ERZ504737 | MGnify/ENA primary metagenome ERZ504737 (study PRJEB26092, sample SAMD00036203) | human gut metagenome | host: Homo sapiens | study: EMG produced TPA metagenomics assembly of... | reverse complement strand
CTTCTCCTCTCAGGATATGAGGGTCGCGCACGCCACCGGTAGAACTGATTACTTTTGAATCAAGCACCGGTTTGTTATTATTCAGGGCATAATAGGTATATCCATCCATACTTACCCCATAACATACGGCTTCTTCACTGATATGATTCCCCGTAAAATAAGTAAACAAATAAGCTACATAATCTTTTTCTTCCACCAAGGCGGCAGACACTGATTCCGAAATAAACGGAAGTAAGAATAACAAAGACAGGATTCTGTTTCTCATATACTTTATATGTTAACGTTTGATGCAAAGATAGGGAATTAGTGTATCACATACAACTATTAATCATGCAAAAAAGGAGGAGAATCGTGCATTTTTATAACCTATAAACCGTTATTACCTTGGAAACTTAAAGTAATTTGTATATTTGCACTTACTGTAACCGTAAAAAGAGTTGTAATATATGCAGTATAAGCCTATATCACTGCATTATAAACAAAAACATATCACCATGAAAAAACAAATGAAACAAATTGCCTTACCTCTCTTCTGGGAGGTTTGATAGCATGCAGTCCTAAGACTGACCGTAAACGAAACTGACTTGTTGGGCAACTGGACAGAAATACTTCCTACTTCATCCAACTTCGTACAAGGAATGACACTGGCAAAGGAAGGAAAAGCCTCCTCCATCGGCATGGCCACTCTGCAATATGAAAGCTGGCAACTTCTGCCGGACGGACAGCTCATTCTGAACGGAAAAAGCATCGGAAACGGACAGACAATTTCATTCTCAGATACACTGGCCATCCTGTCTTTACAACAAGACACTCTCACCCTTCGGAAAGGGGCCGATTATCAGATAAAATATGTACGCCAGCCGGAATCAGCACCTTTAGTCGGAACAGACAAGCTTCTACGGGATACACCTGGTCGGACGTATTACAAAAAGACATCCGGATTTTTGAGACAGGACAAAAAGTACTCTCTTCCACCGACAGCCAGGCAACCCAAGCCGGCTTCTTAGTGTTTGCAACTGATTCTTCAAAGGTAGAAGTGTTCTTACCTGATACCAAAGTCATACTCGACCGCCGTGTGCGTCCTGACGGCATTGCAGTCTGGAACGTAGAAGACGACGACACCTATCAGGTGCAAGCCTGTGCAGACTCCTGGATTGTATCCAGAAGAGGACGGCTACTTTATAACACGCACGGAACCGATAAAAAATAGAAACCTCCTTCCTCACCGAGGAAAAGACAGAAATCCCTGTGGCATTCTATCCGCATGAAGCCCTCGCTGAAGTCTGTCTGGACGGACAATACATGTTACTCTCGCAGTACCGCACAGCCTCAGGTTACGGTTACAAGAATACCATTCTCGATTTGCGTGGCAAAGGAAAAGAAGCTACACTGACACGTAGTACAGACGGAAAAACCTTCCAGCTAACAGAAAAGGACTAAAAACAGTATCGTATGTGGATGAATCTACTTTTATTAATCGGCGGATTAGCTTTGATTTTAATAGGAGCCAACGGACTGACCGACGGAGCAGCCTCTGTAGCCAAACGCTTTCGTATCTCCGACCTGGTTATCGGATTGACCATTGTAGCCTTCGGGACCTCTGCTCCAGACTGGTTATCAGCGTACTCTCCTCACTACAAGGAAGTGCTGAAATGGCTATCGGTAACGTGGTAGGAAGTAATATCTTCAATGTGTTGATGATTATCGGATGCACCGCTCTGGTCCTCCCCATACAAGTGGGGCAGGGCACTATGAGTAAGGAAATTCCGCTGGTCATTCTTTCTGCACTGGTACTCACCTGCTTTGCCAACGACTGCATACTCGATGGAGGAAGCCGGGACATCATCAGCCGGATAGACGGACTGGTACTATTAGGCTTCTTCCTGATTTTTATGCGTTATACTTTTGCCATCGCCCGCAACGGAAACGAAGATGGTGGCGAAGAGCAGAAGGTGAAGGAACTGCCGGCATGGAAATCAGCCCTATATATTATAGGAGGACTGGCCGGATTAATTTTTGGCGGACAATTTTTTGTAGACGGTGCCTGCGGTATTGCCCGTTCATTAGGTGTCAGCGACTCTATCATCGGACTTACACTGGTGGCCGGAGGTACCTCTCTGCCGGAACTGGCAACTTCCGTCACGGCGGCCTTGAAAAAGAATCCGGGTATTGCCATTGGTAACGTCATCGGCAGCAACCTGTTCAATGTATTCTTTGTATTAGGATGTAGTGCAAGCCTGTCTCCTCTCCCTATGGGAAATATCAACAACATCGACATGGCTGTACTGGTAGGCTCTTCCATTCTGTTCTGGCTGGTGGGTTGGTTCTTTAAGAAGCGGACCATCACCCGCATAGAAGGAGGACTGTTAGTAGTATGTTACATTGCTTACACGGCCTTTCTTATTTCACAACAATAAAGAACCTTGTTATAAATATTAATCATGAAAAGAATTCTTATCCCTTTGGCAGGCCTTTGCTTATTGACAGCCTGCAATCCGTCGTCTAAAAAGCAAGCCGGAGATTCCGACATTCAGACGGAACTAAGTGAAGTATTCCCCGAGAATCCCTCCAGAGAAGGCTATGAAGGCTTCCAATGGCAGACTGTCACGGGAGCCGGTTTACGGCTGTGGGCACAATGCAACGAAAACCTACGTATCGTCACCGACGCTTCTATTCCGGGTGCACGCATAGAACGTATGGAAAATGGCCACAAACAAACTTCGGACCCGGTTATTCAGATATTGGATATACCGGGCAAGGACATCCATTCACTTATCCCGTTCCTGCAGTCTCACCCACGTATTTTCATGGATAAAAACTGGGCGGACAGCCTGACCTGCGATTTCCGTGAAGTAAAATCCAACCGTGCTGGAGTAACCCGCTACATTCTGGAGCCCACCGGGAAGTCAGCGAAAAAACTGGCTGACCGCGGCCAGCACGAACCTGTACCCTTTACTTGCTATGGATGGGGAGTAGGCAACAGCGGAACACGTTATTTCGAGGTATTCCACACCCATCCCCAGAAAGCAGTCTTCGTTGAGGTGGGACAAGATATGCCTTTGTTTGATGAGCAGAGCATCCAGCTATTCGATTCCATTCAGGTACTCCACGGACAACTTATCATGGGACACGAAGCCTACAGCTTCACTCCCGATGCAGACACTACGGCCTATTGGATTGTTGACAAGTCGGGTGAACTGAAGAAACGCTATGAAGCAGCTCTTCCTTCCGATGCAAAACCCTATACAGCCATACCAGCCAAACTAAAAGTCCGCATCCAGGGCCCTTCTTCCGAGGGTTTTGCAGCTGAGTATGCAGGCGTAATGGAAGTAATGGAAATTAAGGAAGTGAGAGAATAATACTTCTCTTGACAAGAAACAGTCTTTTACACAAAAAAGGTGAAAAGACTTCACAGCCTTTTCACCCTGCCTATTAAAAAGAGAGATTTTATTTTTTATAGATGTGTTTTCCTTCGGTTACTACCTGAGAGGGGTTACCGGTATAGCTAATACTTCCGCTGCCATACGTTTTTGCCGTAATGGAACGAGAGGCACGGCAAGACAAATCACCCGAACCATATACAGCCGCATCGACTTTAACGGCTTTCAGGTTATCTGCCGACAAATCACCGGACGCATTGTCACGAAGTACGGCTTCCTGGCAGCTGCCTTTTATGACCATATCGCCACTGGCATTGACCGTAGCCGTCACCACTTCCTGACATTGCAAATTAGGCACCATCAAATCGCCGGATGCATTGATGGTCAAAGACGCATGCTGACATACGGCTTTGTGAACCGTCATATCTCCGCTGGCATTGATACTGGCCTGTAACTTCTGGCAGTTGACTTGCTGTACATCAATGTCACCACTGGCATTGATTTCAGACTGAAAACTACTGCACTGCACCGTAGGGCATTCAATATCACCGCTGGCATTCGTCTGAAAACGTATGTCTCCCTGTGTTTTCAATCCTTTGGGAATAGATATATCACCGGAAGCCATCGTGGTAAAACGACTGACAGAGGGTGCATATACATCTACCCGGCAACGGTTCTCACCCTGGATGCTGGTACCGTCCTGATAATAAACCCTCAGTTCACCTTTTGACTCCTTCAGTACCACATAGGGCATGACATTGTCTGAAGCATAGATTTCTGCATACGGACTGCCGGAAGTCTGATGATACACCACATCGATGGAAGAAAGTGTAGACACTTCCCGTATATCACCCAAAGAACGTTTTTCCGTCTGGTAGTTTTTACTCGGCTGAATAGTATGAGCAGTTCCTATACAGCTGAAACAGGTCAAGGCACAAGCCAATGTGAGTATGTTCATTCTGGTTTTCATTATTCTATCTTCCTTTATTTTTATAGTTATACATTCTATTTATTCTGTTTTCAGATTTTCAGTCGGATTGGCCCGTGCCGCTTTCCATACCATCCCGAAGGCTACCAACCACACTACCAGACATACGATAAGGATACATCCGGCAAACAGGTACCACGTGAGGTCTATCTTGACAGCAAACAATTGCAAAAGCTGTTCACCTACCTTCCAGGCGCACAAAGCACCTATCACTACAGCCGGAAGAGCTATCTTCAATAAATCAAGCAGGAAGATTTTCTGCACGTCGGCCATGGAAGCTCCGTGAATAAAACGGATGGCAATCTCCGAACGGCGGCGTGACACTTCATCGCGCACATACGCCACCAGTCCTGTCAGAGCAATAATCAGGATACACAAGCCCGCAAAGAGTACACTGTTGCGTACATGCAACACGGCATTATAAAGATTTCCCATCTCGAGCGACAAGCTATATACCTTCAACTGTTGGGAGGAAATGGTACGGTCGATTACTTGCTGTACTTCTTTCATCGCTTCAGGTGACATCCGGTTCAAGGCTACATACAAATAACTCGAAGGTTTATTTCGATAGAACATCACCGTAGGACGCTCGTCATACTCTTCCATCACTTGAGAGCCTAAATGAATATCTTCATACACCCCACAAACAATAGCAATGGTTCCATGATCCGCGTGTTCGGTAATATATACCGTCTTCCCAATGGGAGAGCCCGTCCATCCGGCCAATGTTTCCATGCGTTCCACGAACCGACGGCTGACCATTACCTGCTGCGACAAAGTATCCGTCAGTGTAGGAGTAAATACATTACCTTCGACAACCGGAATCTGGAAAGCCTTGTGATAATCGGGACCTACATAATACATGTCGGCAATGTTCATGTATTCTTCTCCTGTGTCGGGATTGTACACATTATTTCCACTACAATGATCCGACAGGAGCTGGTAACCCCAGGTAACCGCCTTTACCTCCGGCAGTTTTTTCAACTCCTGCACACAGCGTTCCCGTTCCACCATCTCGGTGCCCGACAAGTTGGTATACAAAGTGTTCCGGTATTCAAATCCAGGGTTGAAATTCATCAAAGTGTTATACTCCAACCCTATGACCGTCAGCAGGCAGACAAAGAATGTGGTCAACGCAAACTGCAAGCACAGCAGTCCCAGTTTCCACCTCCGTTTGTTTTCCGTGTAACGACGATAAGCGTAAGTCACCGGAATACGGGTGTAAAGATAACCCGGCATCACTCCGCAAAGCAGAATTACTCCGGCCGTCACTGCCAGACAAACCCATACAGTGGACAAGGGGAAAAGCGACTCCAGACTATGTCCTATCTGTTCCTGCAAGAAATCCTGCAAGCCGAAAATAATCAATACAGCAAGTGCCAGACTAATCAGTCCGTGCAGCAAAGATTCCGAAAGAATCATCCGGTAAATGTCGCCACTTCCTGCCCCATAGCAACGATAGGTGGCAATTCCCTTGGCACGGCTCACCATGGACGAAACAACCAACAGAATATAGTTCAACACAGCCACCAGCAGCATGATAATCGCAAAACTCAGAAAGACGATGTTCATGATGCGGTTATAATCAGACGAGGTAAATATTTCGGCTACCGGACGGAGAGAGAGCTCAAAACCCGTACCAGACTGAGCCATCTCTTCCGTCACATGATTCACTTCCAGCATACGCTCCATGCCTTCCTTCAAGTCATCCGGAGTAGTTCCTTCGCGCAGGCGGACATAGGTCTTGTAGCGGTCATTTCCTAACCAGTTGCTCGTTCCATCATAAGCCACCTGCCCGATGGTCGGCAGGGCAATGAGTACATCCATCTGCGGAAGGTGGGTATTCTCAGGAAAAGCCTCGAACACCCCCGACTACGGTCACATGAAATTCGGGGATATTGTTTCCACGACAATGTTTTTCCCGATAATCTGTTCGCCTGCCACCTCCAGCAGTTTGGAAGAGATATAGGCATTGTTGGCCTTTTCCAACCCCGTATAAGGCTCCTCGCCCATCAGCAATTTCCGCGGAAAGACCCGAAAGAAAGTACTGTCGCAGAAATAAGCCTGTCCATCCAGTTCTTTATGGTCTTCCGTCGTCAGCGTCATCGACCAATTCCCGTAAAACGGGTGGCCACTTCCACCGCCGGACAATAGCGCTGCAACCCCGGTCCGATGGCACCAGGAGTCTGCGCGTGCTCTCTCCAGTCGGTGTCTTTCTGTTTGTAGCGTTCTTCCACCCGGTAGGTTTCTTTCAACCCCGGCAGAAAGTTATCGTACGACCGTTCGAAAATGACCTCCGCCAGCATGACCAGACCGATGGCCAGTCCCACGCTCAGGCAGACAATCTTGACCACATTGGCCTCTCCTTTTCGAAACAGTCCTTTCCATGCACGTTTCATAAGGTACTATTTTTACATTTCTGCAATAGAAGCTACAATCTGTCCGTCGAACAAATTAATTACACGACTGGCAAAACCGGCATCGCGCTGGCTGTGTGTCACCATCACAATAGTTGTCCCTTCCTTATTGAGTTCGGTCAACAGTTCCATCACTTCCTGTCCGTTCTTGGAATCCAGGTTACCGGTCGGCTCGTCGGCCAGAATAATCTTCGGTCCGGAAACCACAGCACGGGCAATGGCCACACGTTGCTGTTGACCACCCGACAACTGCTGCGGATAATGCTTTGCACGATGGCTGATGTTCATCGTTGCATGATTTCATTCACCCGACGCTTCCGTTCGTCAGCCGGAATCTTCAAATAAGTCAACGGGAGTTCAATGTTCTCAAACACGTTCAGTTCGTCAATCAGGTTAAAGCTTTGGAACACGAAACCGATGTTTCCCTTGCGCACATTCGTACGGTCTTTTTCTTTCAGACTGCCTACTTCCTTTCCATCCAGAAAATAACTTCCGGAAGTCGGATTATCCAACAGCCCCATAATATTTAATAAGGTAGACTTTCCACAACCGGAAGGTCCCATAATTGCTACAAATTCTTTGTCTCTTACCTCCAAGCTTACTTTATTCAGTGCCAGTGTCTCTACTTCCGTGGTGCGAAAAGTTTTTGTCAGGTTTTCAATCTTAATCATAATCGTATTGTTTTATAGAGTTTGTATTTTACATTTCGGATTTTCATTTCCATCAAATTCTATACAAAGTCCATGCCAGCACGTTAAGCACCTGGTTATCAACACAAATCAGATTTACATAAAAACAGGTGTCTAATTTTTAGACACCTGCTGTATGATTTTTGACAATAGTCAAACGTATATACACGAAAACGAGAAATAATAATCATGATTCGGCAGTAAGAATTTTTCTGTACGCTCTTGCATAAAACGAAAAACTTCAAGGCAAATTCTCTGTTTCACACTGTGAAATACAAAAACCACAGTGTGGGATACATATTTCACACTGTGGGATACAAATCCCGCACTGTGAAACAGAGAATTCTTTGAAGCGTTTCAGGAAATATTTTAAAGGATATTGAAAAATATCATGCCTTGACACACTTTATCACCACATGCCGGTCACCATCAGTGTCGTGGCAAACAAATACACGTCTCCTCCTTCTTTCAGCTTCACTTTTTTCGGAGTTCTGCCACCGAAGTCGGGAAGTTACGTACCGTGAGATTGGCCTTATCCACTCCCTGCAACAACTGTTTCAGTTCTTTTTTCCCAAAACCTGACACCTCCAGTACCCGGAAACGACGCCCCGGAAAATCAACTAATGCATCGGAAGTATAAAGATGACTGTTTGCATGTAATTTTTTGACACCGAATCGTGCACCCAACAACCGGTAAGGCCCCGCCTTCAGCAAGGAAGCGCCCGGTTCATAAAGATAATTTTCTACCTCGTCAGTCAACGGACATTGTGCTTCTTTCTCCTGTGAATAAGTGAAGACAAACGGTTCCGCTAAAAAGTTATTAACAGCCTGTTCACAACTTATCCACACCTCTCCAGAGCCTTCTGAAGGGATTTTGTCTCTTTTTGTAGCACAACCAACAACTCTTTACACTCGTTATTCACAGCTACTACGTGAATCTGACGGATGTATTTCAACTCCCGTAAAGAAGAAAAAATATCTAGCATGGGTGAAAGTTTCACCACTACGGTCCGGCCTTTTTCTACTAGCAACGGCTCCAGTTTCTGCACATCGGGTTCGCAGTCGGCAATGGCCACTGTTTTTCCTCCCTGACTGTCGCGACGGGCAGGGTCCAAGAACAGGCAATCCACCGGTTCCATCTTTTGCAGGTATTCCACGCCGTCGGCACAATGCACTGTTACCTGTGGCAAACCAAGCAACGGAAAATTATGGCGGGCCAGTTCACACAACACTTCCTGACGTTCCACGTAATCCACCTTCCGAAAGTTCCGTGCCAGGAAAGAACAGTCAACTCCCAATCCTCCCGTCAAATCGGTCATCGTATCACCTTGCAGCCACGAGGCCTTGTAGCGGGCCGTAATTTCCGAAGAGCACTGCTCCATGGACAAGTGAGCCGGATATTGCACTCCTTCCGTCTGTGCCCAAAGGGGAACCTTTTTCTCGGCAATCTGCCAGCCGGCAATCTGCACTACTGCTGCCGCCATATCTACCTGCGGATACTTACGAGCCTGCAAAGCTAATGTACGTACATCTTCCGTACGATGTGCACAGATAAACTGCCATGTGTCAGGTGAAAGTATTGCCATTTCTCTATTCTTTACTATCTGTAAACAAGGGGGTATTTTTCTTTTGCTTAGATAAAGACATAAAAAAAGGAGTTCCGCTGAACTCCAACCTTTGTTAACCTTAAATCTAATACTATGAAAAACACGTTGCAAAGGTACAGACTTTCTGGAATTATGCAAGTATTGTGCACGTTTACACATGTTTTATAACATAGATTAAGGAATAAATAAACTTTTTTGATCAATCTAAAACATTTCACTTCGTCATTTAACCTTTAATTGCAACATCCCAGCATTAATGCCTGGAGATGTAGCTTTCACCTTAATATATCCTTCCTTTTTGCCAGACTGCACTATTAATGTCAACATTCCATTAAAAACATGCATCTGGGGTAAATGGAATAAATCCAAACAAGTAGGATCTCCATTAGCGGCTGCACGAAATCGTCCTTCACCATCTACTTGAAAATACACGAGTCGCCCATCCTGCGACATAAACGACCATCCTTATCAACTATTTTAAGAGTCACATAAGCCAAATCTTTCCCGTCCGACACCAAAGACTCTCGCTTTGTAGACAATTCTATATGATGAGGTCTTCCTGCCGTATGTATCATTTTTTCTGCTACGGGCTCTCCGGCTTGATTGTAAGCGACCACTTTGACTTCTCCGGGTTCATAGATGGCATGAGGCCACATCAAGCGGAAACGGTTCTCCGGAGTTTCTCCGTGTTTGGTTTGTTTGCCGAAACTTTTTCCGTTTATGAATAACTCGGCGGAAGGATAGCTGGTATATACAAACACAGGCACTTCGGTTCCTTCATGCCCTTCCCAGTTCCAATGGGGAAGAATATGTAAGGTCTCCGCTTTTTGTTCCATACACTGCGATACAGATAATAGCGGTCTTTGGGAATGGAAGCCAGGTCGATGATGCCGAACATGGAACTGTGGTTGGGCCATGAATCTTTATCATACGGACTAGGTTCTCCTAAATAATCAAAACCAGTCCAAACAAATTGTCCCAGTGTCCAGTCGTGGTCTTCTGCCAGTGCCAGGTCAATATCGGGGATATTAGACCATACACAAGCTTCCAAATCATAAGAAGAACATTGATGATCATCATAAAGTACACTAAATCCCTTTTGTACGGGTAATTTATATACTCCTCTCGAACTCACAGTGGAAGACGTTTCAGATCCCAAAATAAGATTTTGCGGCAAACGCTGATATGCTTCCTCATAACGAGAAGTACGATAATTCAACCCAGGAATATCAATCATTGCAGCAAATCCATTATCTAAAACACAGCTCACCTGGTCCATTCCGCAGGTGACCGGCCGGGTAGGATCTTCTCTGTGGCATATATCCTGCAGGAATTTAGCCACCCGATACCCTTCAGGGCTACATTGGGTGGGCACTTCGTTACCGATGCTCCACATAATCACGCTGGGATGGTTGCGGTAGTGCCGGAGCATATTGACCATGTCTTTTTCGGCCCATTCTTGGAAATAGCGGTGATAGCCGTTTTTACATTTGGCTATATCCCATTCGTCAAAAGGTTCAATCATCATCATGAAACCCATTTCATCGCACAGTTCCACCAGTTCCGGAGCAGGCATGTTATGGGCAGTCCGGATAGCGTCGCAGCCCATATCCTTCAGGAGTGAAAGCTGGTGGCGGAGAGCTGATTTGTTGACTGCAGCTCCCAAGGGGCCCAGGTCATGATGGTTGCATACCCCTTGAAACTTCCGGTGCTGTCCGTTCAGGTAAAAACCTTTATCGGCCACAAACTCGATGGAACGGATGCCGAAGCGGGTTGTATAGGTATCCGTCAGTTTCCCTTCACAATAGATTTTGGATACGGCCTGATACAATGCCGGAGATTCAGGCGACCATAAGGACGGATTCGCTACAAGGAAATTTTGTGTGAAAGGCTGTCCGTGGTTGATGTGGCCTTTATTTTCCTTGGATGCGACCACTTTCCCTTCCGGGGAAAGAATGTCCGTAACTACGGTCAGTTCTTTTGTGCCGGCTCCTTCAATCTGAGTGCGCAGGCATACAGAGGCAAAATCCTTGCTACGTGGGGAGTCGTAATCTGCGTACCCCAGACAGGCACATGTATCTTTTCGGTAGATAACACGTGCACGTTCCGGTACAGTCCGCTCCCGGATACCAGCG
>ENA-OQIO01001533-OQIO01001533.1-human-gut-metagenome-genome-assembly--contig:-NODE-1533-length-11219-cov-2.274162_pt1 | contig 11219 bp, 16 predicted proteins | sample MGYA00242573_ERZ504737 | MGnify/ENA primary metagenome ERZ504737 (study PRJEB26092, sample SAMD00036203) | human gut metagenome | host: Homo sapiens | study: EMG produced TPA metagenomics assembly of... | reverse complement strand
CGCGTGGGCGCGGTCCGTCGTGACCGCGCGAATTTCAAAAAGGGAGGGCTCGTCGTCCCCCATCGCGCAAAATCGCGGTGGGGCGTTCTTTTTTGTGTAGCTTTCAAACACGCAGCAGAGGAGCCCTTCAAAGCTGCCGTCGTATTGATAGATGATCTCGCGCCATGCCATAGAGCCTCCTTAGCCGACCTGATCGAAAAGGGATAGCTGCTGTGCCTCGGCCTGTGGGAGCGCGCGGCGCTCCACGGCCATCAGGTTTTGCAAAATGCCCTCCTGCGACAGCTTGAGCGGCGAGGCATAGCGCCCGCCGCAGGTGAGAAAGTATTGCGCACGCTTCATCACGACGCCGAGCTTTTTGAGGTCCTCCGCGCGCAGCGCGCCCGAACGGCGCGCGACCAAAATGCGCTTGGCGCTCACAACGCCGATGCCCGGCACGCGCAGCAGCGCTTCATAGTCCGCGCGGTTCACCTCGACGGGGAAGAACTCGGGATGGCGCAGCGCCCAGCAGCACTTGGGTCAAGGGCAGGATCAAAGTCCGGCGCGTTGTCGTCGAGCAGCTCGTTTGCGCGAAAGCCGTAAAACCGCAGCAGCCAGTCGGCCTGATAGAGCCGGTGCTCGCGCAGCAGCGGCGGCTTGGTGTCGAGCGCGGGCAAAAGCGTGTTCTCGACTACCGGCACATAGGCTGAGTAGAACACGCGCTTTAACCGATAGGAATCGTAAAGCGCCTGCGTGAGATTCAGAATGTGCAGGTCGCTTTCCTTTGTCGCGCCGACGATGAGCTGTGTGCTCTGCCCCGCGGGGGCGAAACGCGGTGCGTGCTTGTATTTGACAAGCTCCTGCTTGCTCTGCTTTGCGCGGTCGCGGATCTGCGTCATCGGGCGCAGGATGGCCTGCTTTGTTTTATTGGGGGCGAGCAGCTTGAGTCCTGCTTCGCTCGGCAGCTCGATGTTCACGCTCAGGCGGTCGGCCAAAAGGCCGAGCTGTTCGACAAGCTCCGGCGACGTGCCGGGGATAGCCTTGGCGTGGATGTAGCCGTTGAAGCGGTACTCGCTGCGCAAAATCGACAGCGCGCGGATCATCAACTCCGTCGTATAGTCCGGCGAGCGCAGCACGCCGGAGGAGAGGAACAGCCCTTCGATATAATTGCGGCGGTAGAATTCGATCGTCAGCTCGGCAAGCTCTTCGGGCGTAAAGGTCGCGCGCGGTGTGTCGTTCGTGCAGCGGTTGACGCAGTATTTGCAGTTGTAGCAGCAGTCGTTCGAGAGCAGCACCTTCAAGAGCGTCACGCAGCGGCCGTCGGACGAAAACGTGTGGCAGCAGCCCGCGACGGACGTGGACGTGCAGCCGATCTTGCCTCCTGATAGCCGCGCTTGGCCCCGCTCGAGGTGCAGGCGGCGTCGTACTTTGCCGCGTCGGAAAGGATCGTGAGCTTGTCGAGAAGGTTCATGTTCTCAGCGGGCGGATCTCGCTCTGCGGCGCTTGGGCTGGTCGAGCAGGAGCAGCGTGTTCATCACCTTGGTGGTGACGACGCTGACGCCGATGAAAACGAAAATAAATGTGGAAGCAGCCATGGAAAATTCCTCCTGACAAATAGAATCTTTGTTCGAGTATGATTATAAATCGAACAAACGTTCTTGTCAACAAAAATCGAACAAAAAGTCGATTTTTGTCGAACGGAGTTGACCGGAGCACGAAAAAAGGGTAAGATGTGGAAAGATCAGGAAAGGTGAAAACAATATGAGCGATTTTATCGCCCGCTATGCCGCTGCGAGAAAAGCGGCCATTGCGCGGGATTTTGCAAAACTCAACCCTGAACAGCGCCGCGGCGTGCTGACGACCGAGGGCGCGCTGCTGTTGCTCGCGGGCGCGGGCAGCGGCAAGACGACGGTTCTCATCAACCGCGTCGCAAATCTTTTGACCTACGGGCGGGGGAGCGACAGCGCGGATGTGCCGGCGTGGGCGACGGAGGACGACCTTGCATTTTTGGAGAGCTATCCCGAGCATCCGACGAGCGACGAGCGCAGCCGCATGGTGCACCTCTGCACGCTTGAACCCGCCGCGCCGTGGTCGGTGCTGGCGGTGACATTCACGAACAAGGCGGCAAACGAGCTGAGAGAGAGACTCTCCGCCTTCGGTATCCAGGGCGCGGAGAGTGTTTGGGCGATGACGTTCCACTCCGCCTGCGTGCGCATCCTGCGCCGCGATATCGACCGCCTCGGCTTTTCGCGCGACTTTACGATCTACGACACGGATGACTCCAAGCGCGTCATCAAGGACATTTTGAAAGAGCTGAACATCGACGAGAAGAAGCTCACGCCGCGCGAGGTGCTTTCGGCCATCTCGAACGCAAAGGACGCGATGGAGTCGCATCAGGACTACTCCCGCCGCTGGAAGGACAGCGGCGACTGGCGCAAAGAGGCAATCGCCAAGATCTATACGCGCTACGTGCACCGTCTGGCCGAGGCGAACGCGCTCGACTTTGAGACATCATCCTCCACGCGGTCACGCTGCTGCAGCAGGAGGGCGAGGTGCGCGACTACTACCGCCGCAAGTTCCGCTATGTGCTCATCGACGAGTATCAGGACACGAACCGGCTGCAATACCTTTTGATGAAGCAGCTCGTGGGGGAGAAGGGAAACATCTGCGTCGTCGGCGACGATGACCAGAGCATCTATAAGTTCCGCGGTGCGGATATCACAAACATCCTGAATTTTGAAAAGGAGTACAAGGGCTGCCGCACGATCCGCTTGGAGCAGAACTACCGCTCGACGCAGAACATCCTCGACGCGGCGAATGCGGTCATTAAGAATAACACGGGCCGCAAGGGCAAGACCCTCTGGACCGATGCGGGTGCGGGCGATAGGGTGCTCATCAAGACCGTCTTCAACGAGCAGGACGAGGCGAACTTTGTCGTCAGCAGCATTATGATGGACTACAACCGCGGGCGGAACTGGAAGGAAAATGCCATTTTGTACCGCATGAATGCACAGTCGAACGCGCTCGAATACGCGTTCAAGCGCAACGGCGTGCCGTATCAGTCGTCGGCGGGACAAAGTTCTTTGAACGCGCGGAGGTCAAGGACATGCTCGCGTACCTCGCGGTCATCAACAACCCGAGCGATGACTTGAGCTTCGCCGCATTATCAACAATCCGCCGCGCGGTATCGGCAATACGACGATCGAGCGCGTGCAGGATCTCGCAAGCGAGCAGGGCGTGCCGATGATGGCCGTTTTGCAGCACGCAGGGGAGTACGCCGTGCTCAAGAGCGCGGCGGGCAAGCTCGAGCGCTTCGCCCAGCTCATCGCCGCGCTGCGCGAGATGGCGGACACGATGGAGCTCGCGGAGTTCTATGACGCGGTCTGCGAGCAGACGAGCTATGTACGCACGCTGCAGGAAAAGGGCGACGTGGAGAGCCGTGGGCGGCTTGAAAACGTGCAGGAGCTCAAGTCGAACATCGTTTCGTTCCTCGAAAACGATCCGGAGGATGCGACGCTCTCGGGCTTTTTGAACGAGATCGCACTCTACACCGACCTCGACAGCGCGACGAGCGACAACTGCGTGACGATGATGACGATGCACAGCGCAAAGGGTCTTGAGTTCCCGTGTGTGTATGTCGTCGGCGTGGAGGAGGGCATCTTCCCCGGCGAGCGCGTGCGCTACAACGATGAAGAGGTCGAAGAGGAGCGCAGACTGTGCTATGTCGCGATGACGCGTGCAAAGGAGCGCTTGACGATGACCTGCACGCGCCAGCGCATGCTGTTTGGCCGCACGAGCGTCAGTGAACCCTCGCGTTTTTTGGAGGAGGTCCCGTCGGAGAATGCCGACTGGGTCGGCCGTCAGGCGCAGGGCGCGTCCGGCTTTGGCGACACGAGCTTTGACGAGGGAAGCTCGTATTCTACGCGCGGCTACGGTAGCTACGGTCAGGGCGCGGCGCGCTACGACAGCGTCATGCAGCGCAGACCAAAATCGCAGGCATCGCAAAAACTCGCGGCGCAGAAGCCCGCCGCCTCCGCGCCGCTGCTTCAGCTTTCCTCCGGCGACCAGATCCACCACAAGACGTTCGGTGACGGACTGGTCATCTCCGTCACCCCTATGGGCGGCGATGCGCTGCTTGAGGTGGCGTTTGATACCGTTGGCACCAAAAAGTTGATGCTGAAAACGGCGGGGGTACATATTACTAAGTTGTGATTGCCCCACACCGTGTGGGGATGCGGATAAGGGGGCCATTCTCTCACGTGAGAGAATGCCCCCTTTGACCCCCAAGAGAACGCAAGGGGCCTTGCCCCTTGACCCCGCACATTGCAGGTTTGCAGCTCGAAGAGCTGCGCAGCCTGCGGAATCAGGTGCGGTGTACATGGCTTCGCATGAATCCCTACTACGCGTTACCACTCGCAACCGCGCCCTACTACCGTGGGGCGCGTGTGACGTTAGCACGGCGGCAGACTGCGTGCGAAATAGCGGCATTGCTGCGCTCGCCGCATTGTGGAGACTGGCGGTAGACGGAAATTAGGCTGTACTTCTACAAGATGGGCAGAGCGGCACCTGCAAGGGGTGTGCCGCATCCGTAAGGCAGCAGAGCCGCCAACGGCTGCGCAACAGCGGATAATAGAAGCAGAGGCAAATCGTATAGCAACTGCAACGCGGCTTCGCCGCGCTATGGAAGTGCAATCGGCAAGCATCGCAGCTCTTCGAGCTGCTCGCTTGCAATGTCAAAACCTTTCTCTTGGGGGATTTAAAGGGGATTATTCTCTTTCGTGAAAGAGAATAACCCCCTTTGACTCGTGCAGAGCCTGCGGCGCTGCAATGCCCCCTCGCGCCAAACGGGCGCGACTCAATTCCTCCAAACCAGTTTGGAGACCTCATCCCCAAAAGTCCGAAGAGCTTCCTCTTCAATTCTTTTGCGCTGCAAGGATTGTAAAGGTATTAACCATGTCAATTCAACAGCTTTCCCGCGGCGTTTCCAAACGCCGACGATCTTCCCGTCGAGCAGGATGCTGGGCCGGATGATACCGGAGAGAGTGAACACGCCGCGCAGTAACTCTTCAGGCAGAAACGGGTTCGACCGCTTTTCATATCCGAGCATCAGCGGGTCAAAGCCCGAAAGAAAACGACAGCAGGATAAATCACCGATAATGTTAATATCTTCGATTCTGTAAAATATTTTGCCTTCACAGACAAATTCACGCGGGGAGAGCGATTCGATGACCGGAAGCAGCTCTCGCTGGGGCAGTCCGAAGAAGTATGCGGCGTCCTGTACTGTTACGGGGCCGTAGTGTGTCAGATAGCGCCGCATGAGAGCGCGCAGAGCGTCGGCTTTTGTCATCGGTGCAAACGGCGGACAGGGGCGGAAGGCCTTTTTCTGCTGCGCGGTGTGGCCGAGCGTGCCGCTTTCGCACAGCGCGCGGAGCAGCCCGCCCCAGGGATCAAACGCGTTTTGTTCTTCATCAGGGGTCATGCCATGTCCGCGGCAGAGAAGGCGCAGCTCCTCGCGGCCGCCGCAGCCGCTTTGGGCGGCGTCCAGAATGATTGCGGCCAGCTCGCGCTTGCGCGCGGCGGAGAGATGGTCGTCATTTTCCATCGTGTCGCACGGACGCAGAAAATGGCTGCGCCCATCGTAGAGGAAGAGCGGCAGGTCATCGAGTGCGATCAGATGCAGTGTGCCGCGCAGCGTCCACGTTTTGACGGCGGAGGTGCGCAGGATATCCTCATCCGGCGCTTTCCCGTAGCGGAGACGCAGCGCGTGCAGGCAGTTGCCGTAAAACTGTGACTGCAAGCCGCAGAGGTCGCGCAGCACGGTGAGCTCGTCTTTCGCGGGGGCAAAAAGATACTGCCGGTTCATGCGAAGCAGAAGAATATCGTCGATCTGCATAGAGCGCCTCCGTTCGGTGCAAATTTTTCTGCCGGAATACTTGCGAAAAATGCAGCATTTTGATATGCTATTCTGCATTGTAACATGTGTGATATCCGGGAGGCAACTATGAAAAACCCTAAAGTCAGGCAGGTGGTGCTGCCGCTGATCACGGCCCTGATCTGGGGCAGCGCATTTGTCACGCAGAGCCTCAGCGCGGCGCATCTTGGGTGCTTCAGCTTCAACGCGCTGCGCGCCATTCCCGCGGTGCTGGTATTGCTGGTGCTGCTGGCCGTCATGCAGCGCATCCACCCGCGCGAAAAAATACAGCGCGGAGGAAAAGCGCGCGCTGCTGCGCGGAGGGCTTGTCTGCGGCGCGTTTCTGGCGCTTGCGATCAACTTGCAGCAGTTTGGCATGGGGACGACGAGCGCGGGCAAGGCGGGCTTTATCACGGCGCTCTACATCGTGCTCGTGCCGGTGTTCAGCACGGTGCTTGGCAAAAAGGCGAAGAAAAGCATCTGGCTCTGCGTGATCGCCGCCGTCGCGGGGCTTTACTTCCTGTGCTTTGACGGCAGCAGTACGCTTTCGTTCAGCAGCGGTGATATGTATGTGTTCCTCTCGGCCTTTGCTTTCACTGCCAGATCCTTGCTGTGGACTATTTTGTGCAGCAGGTGGACGGCATTGCGCTGTCCTGCGCGCAGTTTGCAGTGGTCATCATGCTCTCAGCCATCGGCGCACTTGCATTTGGCGAGCACACCACGCTCGAGGCGGTGAAGACCTGCATCCCGTATCTGTCTATGTCGCGTGGTGTCGAGCGGCGTGGGCTACACGCTGCAGATCATCGCGCAGAAGGACGGCGACCCGACGGTCGTGTCGCTGCTGCTGAGCCTCGAGTCGTTTTTTGCCGTTGTCTGCGGCGCGATCGTCCTGCACGAGCGCATGAGCCTGCGCGAGTATTTCGGCTGCGCTCTGATGCTTGCGGCGGTCATCCTTTCGCAGCTGCCGGAGAAAAGCGCCAAAGCGGTTGAAAGCGGCAAAAAAGAGTGATATAATAAACTGCTTTAATAAAAATGTGAAAGAAACGGACAGACTATCATGCGGATCAATATTTTAGGCGTTGGCTTTGATAATGTGACGATGGACGAGGCGCTTGCGCGCGGGGAAGAGCTTCTGTGCTCCGAGGGTGCGCACTATGTTGTGACGCCCAATCCCGAGATCGTGGAGACCTGCCGCGCGGATGCCGCGGCGAACGCCGCCGTCAACGGTGCGGACCTCGTGCTGCCGGACGGCATCGGCATCGTGTACGGCGCAAAAATTCTGCACCAGCCGCTCAGAGGCCGCGTACCCGGCATCGAGTTCGGCACGGGCATGATCGAGCGCTGCGCCAAGCTCGGCAAGAGCGTTTACCTGCTCGGCGCAAAGCCGGGCGTCGCCGAGCAGGCGGCGGAAAACCTCAAAAACCGCTTTCCCGGCCTTGTCATCGCCGGCACGCACGACGGCTATTTTAAGGAGGATGCCCCCATCGCCGCGGAGATCAAGGCGAGCGGCGCGGACATGGCGCTCGTGTGCCTCGGCGCGCCGAAGCAGGAGCTCTTCATGGCGAAATACGGCGAGGCGACGGGTTGTCATCTGCTGATGGGCCTTGGCGGCTCGATGGATATTTTTGCGGGCGTTGCGCAGCGCGCGCCGGAGTTCTACTGCAAGCATAATTTGGAGTGGTTCTACCGCCTCATCAAAAATCCGTCCCGCTTCGGCCGCATGATGAAGCTGCCGCTCTTCCTTGTCCACGTTTCGGGGGAGAAGCGCAAATGAGCGGCAAGCTGATCGTATTTGAAGGCACGGACGGCTCCGGCAAGGCGACGCAGAGCAAGCTGCTCTTCGAGCGGCTGCAGCGCGAGGGCATCGACTGCCGCAAGCTCAACTTTCCCCGCTATGGGGAAAAGTCCGCCGCGCTCGTCGAGCTGTACCTCGGCGGCGCGTTCGGTACGCACCCGAGCGATGTGAACGCCTACGCGGCGTCGACGTTTTACTCCGTCGACCGCTACGCGTCCTACAAGCAGGACTGGGGCAAATATTACGAGGCGGGTGGACTTCTGATCGCTGACCGCTACACGACCTCGAACGCCGTGCATCAGGCCGGCAAGCTGCCGGACGGCGAACGGGAGAAATATCTCGACTGGCTTTTCGGCTTTGAATACGGCCTTCTGGGCCTGCCCGAGCCGTCGCTCGTCTTTTATCTCGATGTGCCGACCGAGCTGACCGAAAAGATGATGCGCGAGCGCGAACAGGCGACAAACACGAGGCGACATCCACGAGCAGGACGAAGCTTACCTGCGCGCGTGCCGCGAGAATGCGAAAAAGGTCGCCGAGCGCTGCTCCTGGCAGCGCATTGGCTGCTCGAAAGACGGCGCGATGCGCACGGTCGAAGACATACACGAGGAAATTTACCGCCGCGTGACGGAACTTTTGAAGGCTTGACCACATCAAAAACAAGTGAAAAGGGGACGCTCACGCGCCCCATCTTCACAGGAGGAGAGTGCCTTAGCAGCAGCAATCGTTGCTGTTGCCGCAGCCGCAGTTGTTGCTGCAGCCACAGCCGCAACCGCAGCCATTGCCGCACCCGCCGCAGCCGAACAGCACCAGAATGATGATGAGGATCAGCCACACGCAGCTATTGTTGTTATTGCACATTTTCGTTTCACCTCACTTGTCATGCCCTATCCTATGCGCGAGCGCGCAAAGGTGAGCCTGACCGATAGAAAAAAGGTGAGGGAATTTCAAATCAGCAAGGAGGAGCTATGAGCTACGAGGACAACTACGATCAAACCGCCCGCTGGGACGCCGAGAGCGTCCGCGAAGCGGAGCAGCGCCACGCAGCACCGCTCCACGCGCAGCAGCGCCGAGCGGCAAAAACTGAAGAAGAAAGGGCAGCGCCGCCGCTTTACGCTGTGGCTCGCGTTCGTGCTCATCACGTCGGGCGATCCTCGCCGGTGTGGGCTGGCTGCTGGCGAACGACATGTGCTCTTTCAACAAGGCACCGGTCGAGACGACCATCGAGATCACGCGCGACGACAACCTGAACACCATCGCCACGAAGCTCCACGACGAGGGGCTCATTAAGTACAAGTGGTTCTTCAAGGCGTTCGGCAGGCTCCGCCACGCGGAAAGCCGCATCGGCATCGGCACCTACGCCGTCGACAGCGACATGGACTACGACGCGCTCATCAACCGCATGAGCAACAAGAACGCGTCGCTCACGGCGAATACCGTTAAAATTTCGATTCCAGAGGGCTACAATGTCCGCCAGATCATCGCGCTGATGGACAAGTATGGTGTCAACACGGCGGAAAAGCTCACCGACGCGGCGATGAACTCGGACTTCAACTATTCGTTCATCGACAACAATAAAAAGGGCGACCTGACGCGCCTTGAGGGCTATCTCTTCCCCGATACCTACGAGTTCTTCGTGGACGAGGACCCGACGCACGCGCTGTCGAGACTGCTCGACAACTTTAATACAAAGATGAGCGATGAGCTCATGCAGAAGGTCGAGCCTCCGGCTATTCGCTCAACCAGATCTTGACCATCGCCTCGCTCATCGAAAAGGAGACGGACGGCACGGACCGCGAGAACATCGCGTCGGTCATCTATAACCGTCTCAACAACATCGGCGAGACGTATCACAAGCTACAGATCGACGCCTCGCTCATTTACGGCCTTGGTGACAACTACACCGGCACGCTCACGAGCAGCGACCTCAATTACAACACGCCCTACAACCTCTCAATGTACGAGGGCTTACCGCCCACGCCCATCGCGAACCCCGGTCTCGCCTCCATCCAGGCGGCGCTCGAACCGGCGCAGACAAACTACTACTTCTACGCGCTCGGCAAGGACGGCGTGCACCACTTCTTCAAGACCTACGCGGAGCACTCGAGCTTCGTCAGCTCCAGCCAGTACGCAGGCTAACATGAAATGACGCGGCAGCGTGGCTTATGCCACGCTGCCGCTTTGAAAGAGGACAACGATGAGAAGAAAACCCGAGATCCTCGCCCCGGCGGGCGATATGGAAAAATTGCAGATGGCCGTGCTCTACGGCGCGGACGCAGTGTACTTAGCCGGTACGAGCTTCGGCATGCGCTCGTTCGCGGGCAACTTCACGCCGGAGGAGCTTCCCAAAGCGGTGAAGTTCGCGCACGACCACGGTGTGCGCGTCCACGTGACGGTGAATACGATGCCGCGCAACGACGAGGTCGCGCGCCTGCCCAAGCACTTGGAGCGTTTGAACGACGCGGGTGTCGACGCGCTTATTTTGGCCGACCTCGGCGCGTTTACGCTCGCGGGGAAGTATGCGCCCAAGTGCGAGCGCCATATCTCGACCCAGCAGTCGATCGCAAACTACGAGTGCGCCCGCGCGTGGTACGATTTGGGCGCGAAACGAGTGGTGCTGGCAAGGGAAGTGTCTTTACAGGAGATTCGCGAAATGCGCGCGAAAATTCCAGAGGAGCTGGAGGTCGAGACCTTCTGTCATGGCGCGATGTGCGTGAGCTATTCGGGCCGCTGCCTTCTCTCAAACTATATGACCGGCCGCGACTCGAACCGCGGCCAGTGCGCCCAGCCCTGCCGCTACCAGTATGCGCTGATGGAGGAGAAACGTCCGGGCGAATATTTCCCCGTCTTCGAGGATGAGAAGGGACCTACATCATGAACTCACGCGATATGTGCATGATCGACCATTTAGACGACATCATGGACGCGGGCATCGACTGCATCAAGATCGAGGGGCGCGCGAAGTCGGCCTACTACGCCGCCATCGTCACAGGTGCGTACCGCCATGTGCTCGACGACGTCGCCGCGGGCAGGGAAGTCGACCCCGTATGGCGCGATGAGGTAGAGCATGTAAGCCACCGCCATTATTCGACGGGCTTCTACTACGGCCAGCCCGGGCAGTATTACGACAATTCGCGCTACATCCGCGACTGGCAGGTCTGCGCCGTCGTGACGGACTGCGATGCGGACGGCAACGCGACGCTGTCGCTTCGCAACAAGTTTGCCGCGGGCGACGAGATCGAGCTCGTCGGCCCCGACAGCCGCCCGTTCACGATGACCGCGCCCGTGATGCACGACCTCGAGGGCTTCGAGCTCTACGAGCCGCGCACACCGCAGACGGTGTTTAAGATGAAGCTGCCGCGCTATGTGCCGCCGATCAGCTTTGTGCGCCATGCGGTTTCTTTGAGCGCAAAGGATTAAAACGCTTTTTCGCGCCTTTTCGGGCACGGGGGGGATAGGCAGCGCCGAAGGTGCTGCACCACATTTCCTGCTCCTCCTGCGCAGCCGCAGGAAAAATGCAAAAACTTATTTTTAGCGCAT
>ENA-OQIO01001532-OQIO01001532.1-human-gut-metagenome-genome-assembly--contig:-NODE-1532-length-11223-cov-1.632030_pt1 | contig 11223 bp, 19 predicted proteins | sample MGYA00242573_ERZ504737 | MGnify/ENA primary metagenome ERZ504737 (study PRJEB26092, sample SAMD00036203) | human gut metagenome | host: Homo sapiens | study: EMG produced TPA metagenomics assembly of... | reverse complement strand
AGACCGCCTGATCGGACGGATGCACCTGACCGAGCAGCCATGGAAAACGAAAAAATGAGAAGATCATTTATTACGGCGCACCGTTTCCGGTCGCAAAGGTTCATGCGGACATGGAACCATATTTTGATGCAGTGGCGATCAGTCTGGACGGAATGGGTGATTTTGCGGGCGAGATCGGGATCAATGGCATTAACAAGGCGACAGGCATGGAGCGGTATCTGAACCATGTCGGCATTTCACGGGAAAACTGTATTGCGATCGGTGACGGACCGAACGATCTTCAGATGATGGAGTACGCCGGGATCAGCGTAGCGATGGGAAATGCGCGGGATGAGGTAAAGCGGCTGGCAGACATGGTGACAGACCATATTGATGAGGATGGAATTTTGCATGCGTTTGAGCGCCTTGGACTGATAAACGATTGTATTTGATGGAAAATGATGATACCATGAAATGGTGCAGGAAAAACCACGAATGGGATCGTGATGAGAGATCGGAGGAGCCTATGGATAAAAAATCAGTTCGGGCAGTTGCAGTCACTATTTTTTCCGGGGTATTATTTTTGGAGAGCATGTTTGCAGGCGGAGTCGCAAGCGAGGAGACAGGAAAAGTCTTAGAAGGCATGCGGGGACTGCGCAGAGTGAATAATGTGCATTATCTGGTAACGAACAGTTATTCCGGGAGCCAGGACATTGTGCAGCAGACGCAGGAGATCTGGGCTGACCTGTTAGATGAAACCTGGGCAGCGGAGTATAAGAATACGGATGCCGATGGTGCCATGACGTTTTTAAAGGAATTTTGTGATGGGGTTACGGTCAATTCTTACCAGGCAGGAGTCTGGAGCCAATGGAATGGCTACAGTACGACGACGGACATTCCAAATTATCAGGCACTTACGAATCCTGGCTACCGTGAGGAGGACGTTGTTTCTGCGGAATGTGTAGACTTAGATGACGGGGCGACGCAGATCATTTTTTCATTATCAGGGCAGCAGTTGAAAGAAAAAAGAGATCAGGCGCTTGATCTTATAGAACCGGCTGGTATGGAGGTGGAAGACGATACGGAGCAGATGGATAAGATGTCCGTCTATTACGAACAGTATCAGAAAACAGGCTATCAGAATGAGCGGATCGCATATACCATTAATAAATCCGGTGTTCTGACAGGAATGGAATACAGTTTTGATGTGAAACGGCCAAAAGTTGTGATAAAGGGTGGCGAGCAGAAGTTTGAAGGGGAAGAGGAATACGCAATGGGAGTGAAGATAGAGGTGCTTTCCTATAATCAGGCGAATATTCCGAAAGTGATCCGAAAGTGTGCAGCAGATGCCGGATATGACAGGTGAAGGCTGATGGAGATATAGATGATTTTCATTTATAACGGAAGAATGTGCATTCTAATGTTGGAAACAACAGAGTGATTTGATTATTGAAAAGTGTGTAATGTTAACTTGATGAAAATAAAAAGTTGACATTACACTCTTTTTTGAGTAATATTGTTAACTATAAGATGAGCGGAGGTTAACAAAAAATGAAAACGAAGGGCGTAATTTACTGTGGATTATTTACTGCACTGATTGCAGTCGGGGCATTTATCAAAATTCCGATACCGGTCGTGCCATTTACCCTGCAGTACCTGTTTACGATGCTGGCAGGTCTGCTGCTTGGTTCAAGACTGGGAACGGTGTCTGTACTTTCGTACATGCTGCTTGGGCTGGCTGGTCTTCCAATTTTTTCGGAGGGCGGCGGACTGTGGTATGTGTTTAAACCCAGTTTTGGATATATCATCGGATTTGCAGTGGTACATTTGTGACTGGATGGATTGCGGAACATATGGAAAAAAAGACCATTGCACGGTACCTTCTGGCAAATCTGGCAGGACTGTTTTGTGTCTATGCAGTCGGTATGATTTATTACTATATCATCTGTAATTTTGTGATTAATACGCCGATTGCGGCAGGACCACTGTTTTTGTACTGCTTTGTTTTAGCGGTGCCGGGGGACATTGCCTTAAGTATTCTTGGGGCAGTGGTGGCAAAGCGTGTCAGACCGGTGCTTGCTTATGAGGCAGTGCGGGTAAGATCTTAAAGATGTTGCAGCAGATATGGTTCATGAGATACAAATACATGGATCTGCGTTGGGATTATGCGCAGTATCTGAAAGATAAGCGGGAGAAAAAGAAATGAATGCATTTACATTAGCGGAAGAAATTATTAACGGAAGAAGAATCACAAGGGAAGATGACCTTTCATTTTTCCTGACCTGTGATCTTGAGGAGCTCTGTGAAGGAGCAGATAAGATCAGGGAAGCACGGATCGGGGATAAAGTAGATCTGTGTTCAATTATCAACGGGCGCAGCGGAAGATGCCCGGAGGACTGCAAATACTGTGCACAGTCGGCGCACCATCATACAAACTGTGAGGAGTATGATTTCCTTCCGGAGGAAGAGATTCTGGCAGCATGCAAAATGAATGAGCGGGAAGGCGTTGATCGTTTTTTCTATCGTTACAGCGGGAAGAGCACTGACGGGAGAGGAATTTGACAAGGCGATCCATGCATATGAGACGATGAAAAAAGAGTGTAAGATCGATCTGTGTGCCTCCATGGGATTTCTTTCTGCAGAACAGCTGCACAGACTGCACGAGGCGGGGGTTACCAGCTATCATCACAACATAGAGACATCCAGACGTAATTTCCCAAATATCTGCACAACACATACCTATGACATGAAGATCGAAACATTGAAAAAAGTAAAGGCAGAGGGAATGTGCGCCTGCTCCGGCGGAATCATCGGCATGGGAGAAACGTGGGAGGACAGACTGGATATGGCGGTCAGTCTTGCAGAGCTTGGAATCGACTCGATTCCGATCAATGCGCTGATGCCGATACCGGGAACACCGTTAGAACATCTGCCAAGACTGTCAGAGGCTGATATTTTGCGCACGATCGCATTTTTCCGTTATATCAACCGGATGCCAATATCCGTCTTGCTGCGGGAAGGGCACTTTTGACAAACGATGGGGAAATTGCATTCCAGGCAGGGGCATCCGCATCCATTACCGGAAACATGCTGACAACGGTGGCATGCGCAACGATCCGTAGCGACAGACGGATGTTAGAAGATTTAGGCCGTGATGTGACACCGGTGTACTGGACAGAAGAAAAGTCAGAGGCATAGTAAGAATCGTCATATGGAAAAGAAATGTCCTTGTTATGTGGAAGGAAAGATTACAGAAAAGAGGATGGATATGAGCAAAGCTTTATTTATCACGGGTACCGGGACGGATATCGGAAAAACTTATGTGACCGGGCTGATCGTAAAAAAGCTGGCAGAAGAGGGAAAGTCAGCGGCATATTATAAAGCGGCAATGAGTGGAAATGACCGCAGGGCGGACGGCTCACTGATCCCCGGAGATGCCCTGTTTGTGCAGAAAATATCGGGGATTACACAGCCGCTTGAGGAAATGTGTCCTTATGTATATGAACATGCATATTCACCGCATCTTGCTTCACGGATCGAGGGACATCCGGTGGAGATGGCTGTGGTCAGAGATGGCTACCGGGCAGTATGTGATAAATATGATTATGTGACCGTGGAGGGCAGCGGCGGTATTTTGTGCCCGATCTGTTTTGATGAGGCAAAGATCCAGCTTGAGGATGTGGTGTTGGAGCTTGGACTTTCCAGTATCCTGATCGCAGATGCCGGGCTTGGTACGATCAACAGTGTTGTGCTGACAGCAGAGTATATGAAGGCGCATCATTTACCGTTAAAGGGAATCATATTTAACCATTATCATCCGGGGAATGTGATGGAGGACGATAACATCTTTATGTGCGAATATATGACCGGACTGCCGACACTTGCGAAGGTACAGGACGGGGACACGGAGCTTAAGATGGATGTGGAAGCACTTGCGGGATTATATGAGTAAAGTTGATATGTATGAAATTTTGCAGCTATTTGGCAGCAGACTGTTAAGTAGTTGAGAACAGAATAAAAGAGGAGTAAAAATATGATCTGGTATCCTTACGAACAGATGAAAACAATGCGGGAACCTTATAAAATTTTAGATGCCGAGGTGTTTATCTTTATACGAAAGATCAGAAACTGATCGATTCGGTATCGTCCTGGTGGTGTATGATCCATGGCTATAAACACCCGGAACTGACGGCTGCCATCAAAGAACAGGCAGATCATTCTGCATGTCATGCTTGGCGGACTGACACATGAGCCGGTGCAGAAGCTTTCGGATAAGTTGCAGGAGTATTTACCGGGAGATTTGGATTACTGCTTTTTCTCGGATTCCGGAAGTGTTGCGGTGGAAGTCTCCTTAAAGATGGCATTACAGTACAATACAAATCAGGGCAGAAAACGTCCGCTTGTGCTTGCATTAGAGCATGCTTACCACGGGGATACGTTTAAGGCGATGGAAGTGGGGGATGATGAGGATTATCATTTCGCATTTGAAGAAAAAACGGGTGTGGTCCATATACCGACCGAAATCGCGGCACTGGAGGAGGCATTTGAGAAATATCATGACGAATTGAACTGTTTTATCGTGGAACCGCTGCTGCAGGGCGCAGGCGGAATGCGGATGTATGATATTTCTTTCCTGAAACGCGCACGCGAATTGTGTGATGCGTATGATGTACTTTTGATCTTTGATGAGGTTGCAACGGGATTTGGAAGAACCGGCAACCGTTTTGTGGCAGATCTGGTACTGCCGGATATCTTAGTGCTCGGAAAGGCACTGACCGGAGGTTATATCGGTCATGCGGTGACAGTGGCAAACCACAAGGTATTTGATGCATTTTACAGCGATAATGACCGTCATGCACTGATGCACGGACCGACCTTTATGGGAAATGCACTTGCCTGTGCCGTAGCACTCAAAGGGATTGAGATTTTTGAACGTGAAAATTATATGGGGAAGATCAAACGCATTGAAGAAATTTCACACCGTGAGATGGACGGCTTTACGGATCCGAGGATCAAAGAAGTGCGTATTATGGGCGGCTGTACCTGTGTGGAAGTGCACGATGGAGCAGCCCTTGAGGGATTCCAGCAGTTTGCATATGAGAGAGGAGTCTTTTGCCGTCCGTTCTTAAAGTACATGTATTCCATGGTTCCTTACATTATAGAGGAAGAGGAACTGGTTCAGATTTTTGATGTGATGAAAGCATGGTTTCGCAGAGGTTAAAGCAGGTACTTGACATTAGACAGACAACTGTTAACATAGAATTAATCACTGTATGAAAAATCTGCATGATAAGGAGAAAAGACTATGTTAACAGCATTGTTTATTATTTTAATGTTTGCCGTATTTGGAAAATTGATCCTGTTTGCTTTCAAGGCATCCTGGGGATCTTAAAAGTTTTACTTACGATCATTATCTTCCCGTTGTTTTTGATCGGGTTATTTGTTTCAGGACTGGTTTATATTGCACTGACACTGCTTGTAATCGCAGGAATTGTGTCGGTGGTCAAATCGTTGACGTAAAAATTACAATAGCGGATGTTCGGCACATGCTGCCAGACGTTCATAGCGTCTGTCGACTTCTGCCTGAATCTGGTCTGCAACCGATTTATATTCTTCGGTGGCAAGATGTTTCGTGCGCCCCATCATGGAAAACCATTCCGTGACGGGGATTTTTTTATGCGATTTTTTTTGGATCATAGCTCAGTGATGTGATGCCGCGTTCGATTTCATAGAGCGGAAAATAACAGCAGTCTACGGCGGCAGCAATGACTTTTCGTTCTGTGTCCGGACGGTCATTCCAGTTGAGCGGGCAGGCGGAGAGCGCTTTTACATAGCGGTGCCGAATTCCCTTGCATAGGCAGCTGCTTTTGCAGCCTTTTTGATAAAATCATGTGGGTTCGACTCGGCGACGGTTGCCACATAGGGGAGGTGGGTCGCGGCCATGATCTGGGGCATGTCTTTGTGGAAAAAGGTCTTTCCGTACTGTGTTTTTCCGAGGTGGGAGGTGGAGCTTTTCGCACCCATCGGGGTGGAGTAGGAAAGCTGGTAACCGGTGTTCATATATCCGCCGTTGTCATATTCAAATAAGAGCAGATGATGTCCGCGCAGTGCCGTTCCGAGTGCAGAACCCATGCCGATATCCATGCCGCCGTCACCACTTGCATGATAAATGTGATCTCGCCTTTGGGATATTCCCCGCGTTTTTGCCGTTCCTCAAATACTTCCACCAGACCGCTTAAAGTAGCAGCTCCATTTTGAAACAGGTTGTGGATATATGGGATGCGGAATGCCGTTTTTGGGTAGGCAGTGGTTGTCACCATGCCGCAGCCGGTCTGGAACAGAAAGACCACATTTCCTTCGATCCCTTTTAACAGCAGATTTAAGTTGACCGGTATACCGCAGCCGGGACAGGTTCCGATTCCCGGGGCGATCCGCTTGGGCATGGCGGTGGCGTCTTTGATCAATCCACCTTTTACAAGCATTTTTCCGGTTGCAGGATCGAAAGTGCAGGTTGTGACACCGGGGGACTGGCGATCTTTGGTGAGGGGTGCATAATACTGTGGCTGTGGGCAATTTTCTGTCGTACCCGGCGTGATGCCATAGTAATCAAAAGCTTTGGCATCAGGCGAAAGTCCTTCACGAAACAGCGCAACAGCATCCTCCACAAAAAAATCCTTCCCGCCAAGTCCGTAAATGCGGGTCAGTACCGGATCGGGTGTGTGGAATCCGTGATATCCTGCAGGGCGGCGCGCAGTTCTAAGGACATATTTCCGCCGCCGGCGCCGTAGCTGTCCTGACGGTCTGCGGCAACGATCGTCTTTGCATGCATACAGAGATGGCGTAATTCGTCAGATGGAAATGGACGAAGCACATTTAATGTGACGACGCAGCGCGGATGCCCTCTTTGCGCAGCGTATCTGCTGCAACTGTGGCTGTGTGAAAAGAGGAACCGAGCAGAAAAAGGATAATATCTGCATCTTCACACAGATATCCGCGGCAAAAAGTATGCATTCTTCCGGAGAGGGAGGCGAACTCATCAAACAGCATGGGAAGTTTTTTTCGTGTTTCTTCCATGGCGAGAAAAAGCTGATATTTGTTGTTGATGATATCCGGTTCATTCATATAGGAGCCGACAGAGACCGGGTGATTCAGGTCGAGTACACTGTAAAAACGATTCTCCCAGGTGGAGTCATTTCCGGCAAAAGCGGAGATTTCGGGATTGTCACAGGAGAGTTTTTTCCCGATAAAGTGCTGTACGGTTTCATCTTCAGAAAAGACCATGCAGTTTTGTTTCTGATGGCTGGTAAAGAAACGTCAAAGGCAACGACAACCGGGAGATTCACTTTTTCGGCAAGTTTCAAGGCGATCAGGTTGAAATCGTAGACCATCTGCGGGTCATCCGCAAACAGAATGATCCAGCCGGTATTTAAAAGATACATGATATCGCTGTGATCACCTTTGATGCACAGAGGGCCGGAGACAGTACGGCAGGCGACATTCATGACCATCGGCATGCGTGTGCCGGACTGCACCGGAAACTGCTCTAAGGCATAGAGCAGACCGTTGGCACTGGTGGCATTAAATACGCGTCCGCCGCCCGCCGAAGCACCGTAACAGATACCGGCGGCACTGTGTTCTCCCTCGGCGGCGATCAGCCGGATGTTGTGCTCGCCTCTTGCACCCGAAAGATCGAGATTTTCCGCAATCTGTGTGGAGGGGGTGATCGGATAATATCCCATGATATGATAATTGATCTGCTTTGCGGCGTAGGCGGCAAGCTCATTTCCACTTTCGTAGAGTTCGCGCTGGGCAGCGGTTTTCTTTACGAAAGCCTGTGTTGATGATTGCTGCTGATCCGATGATGGAAAAGCCTGTGTTGTTGATTGCTGCTGATCTGACATTATACGATACCTCCGTCAATACGTTTTTCATCAAGATAAGAATCACTGGTGATCCAGGAATTTGCGCCGGTCTTCTGGTACCGGACAGAGTCTGGCAGCAGATCCTGATCCGGCATGGAATGCGGCTTGTCCGGGTAATCTTTTTCTTCTGCTTTTACCAGAGCGTGAGTCGGACAGACATCCACGCAGCGGAGACAGCCTTTGCAGTGTCTGTAATCAAGTCCCTGGTTGACCATTGCCTCTTTCCCCTTATAAGTTCCCGGTGCAAACTGAAATACCATATCCGGACAGGTAGAATCACAGAGTCCGCAGTTGATGCACCGATCCTGCAAAAAGAGGGGAATATAACCTCGCGGGAGGGGGAGAGGTCATTTGATACCGTGCTGCCGGGGCGTGTATTGATCCCGCCGATCGGGCGTTTTTGAGCCCCAGATATAAGTTTCTTTTGCGAGAGAAGGGGAAGCAGTTCTGTCAGGAATCTTTTTTTCAGAAGCATGTTCATACCCCATTTTTAAACCCTGCAGATTTGCCCCGATCAGTGCCGGATAATTTTTTCCCAATAGTATTTTTGCAGAGTGTTTCAATGGAATCCATCGGGATAAAAGGACACGCTCTGGCGATCGCACCGAGCATAACCATGTTAATGCGGGATCTGGATTCCATGGCGATGGAGAGTGCGTCCAGACAATACAGCGTTCCAGTGGAAATATTGTATTTTTCTGCCGCTTCATCACAGGATAAAGGTGTATTTAAAACAATTTTTGTGTCGGCGGAAATCCCGTCTAATACTGGGTAAGTCCCGATCAGCCTTCGTGAAAAATGCCAAGTACATGCGGTTGTAATACCGGGCTGTTGATGCGCAGTGGATGGGAAGCGGGACTCCAGCGGATATAGGATTTTACCGGTGAACCTCGTTTTTCAGATCCGTAGCTGGAAAAACTTAAGGAGTTTAAGGAAAGGTATAAGGCACCGAGTTCGCCGAGCATTTTTCCGCAGAGATTTGCGCCGAGACCGCCGATGCTCTCTAACCGTATTTCAAAATAACCGTATTCATTTGTAACCGGAAGTGTAACTGGGGTGTACATCATATGCTCCATTCTTGCGCTATATTCACGCATTTTATTGATTCACTCATATACAAAAGTTTGATTGTACATAGCAAATGTGATTTTACATAGCTATGTGTCTGTTATTTTATAGTGTGTACAGAAGCAGACGAATCATGCGCATTTTTTTAGTTTACATCCGGGGGGAAAGTGATTAGAATAGACAGGTAGGTTTTATGGGTGGTGTCATACATATGAAAGAGAAAATGATAGTATTTGTTAAAAAAGAAACGGTGCTGGTCGTTGCAGCCATTTTAGCGGTAATGTCAGCTTTTTTTGTGCATCCGGATCAGGCATATATCGATTATATTGATTTTCGTGTGCTTGGGATCCTGCTCTCGCTGATGATCATTATGGCGGGCGTGCAGAATAATGGAATCTTTGATGGGATCGGGCGGCGGCTTCTTGCGCATACGAAAAATACGGCGCAGCTGGCATTTGTTCTTGTTTTTCTGTGTTTCTTTTCAAGCATGGTCATTACCAATGATGTTGCGCTTTTGACGTTTGTTCCGTTTGCACTTCTCACGCTGCAAAAATGCGGGCAGGAGCGCCTTATGGTGCCGGTCATCGTGCTTCAGACCATAGCGGCGAACCTTGGAAGTATGCTGACTCCGATTGGAAATCCGCAGAATTTGTATTTATATAATCTCTCAGAAATGAATGCTGGGGAGTTTCTTGTCTTGATGCTTCCGTATACGGTTGTTTCCGGTGTGCTGCTTGCCCTGACGATTTTCGTTTTAAGTGCAAGAAAAAGAAAAATCAGATTGACAGACTGTCATTTTTCGGAAGAAAAAAAGGAAATGAACAAAAAACTGACCGGCATGTATGCGGTTTTATTCCTTATGGCGCTTTTGGTCGTGGCAAGGATCCTGCGTATTATATTTTGCTTGCGGCGGTGGCTGTGTCTGTGTTTTTATCAGATAGAAAAGTACTGGGCAGGTGGATTACTGCCTGATCTTTACGTTTATCGCTTTCTTTATTTTTACAGGAAATATCGGACGGCTGCCGGCGTTTCAGGAAGTACTGCATTCACTGGTTAACGGAAGGGAACTTCTGGTGGGAATTGCCACAAGCCAGGTGATCAGCAATGTTCCGGCGGCACTGTTATTGTCCGGTTTTTCGGGTGATTTAAAGCAGCTTTTGCTTGGTGTAAATTTAGGGGGACTTGGCACACTGATCGCCTCCATGGCGAGCCTGATCTCCTATAAAATATATGCGCATAATTATAACCGCACGAAGGGGTATTATCTGTTGTGGTTTCATCTGGCAAATATCATTTTTCTCGCGGTACTTGTGCTGCTTGCGCTGGGAATGCGGTAAAATGGGAGGGAGAATAAAATGCAGGAAAAACAATTAGATAAAGAAAGTATGAAGGGAACCATCTATGTGCTGCTCTCAGCAGTATGTTTCAGCACTGGAGGTGTTCTGATAAAGTCGATTCCGTGGAGTTCCATCACGATCCAGGGAATCCGCAGTATTTTTTCATTTATGCTGATCGCATCATATATGGTCATTACAAAACGAAGTTTGTATGGAACAAAACGGTGTTGTTTGGAGCCGTCTGCAATACGGCTATGGCTTTAACGTTTGTTTCAGCAACAAAGATGACAACGGCGGCAAATGCGATCGTGCTTCAGTTTACAGAACCAATCTTTGTGATTCTGCTGATGTGGGCATTATATAAGAAGAAACCGAAAAAAGCGGCAGTGGTGGCATGTGCGGTCGTGTTTGCCGGTATCTTATGCTTCTTTTTAGATTCCCTGAGCGCCGGGGGAATGGCGGGAAATCTGCTTGCGGTATTTTCGGGATTTACCTATGCGCTGGTTATGATGATGAAAGGTTTTCCGGGAGCTGATTTTGAATCGTCATTGCTGGCATCCCATGTGATCAGCCTTAGCATCGGACTGCCTTCGTTTTTGGGGGAGACCGATCATTCTGCGAAGGCATGGATCTGTATTATCCTTCTCGGTGTGATCCAGTTTGGATTATCCTACATCTTTTTATCGAGGGGCCTAGATCGTGTTTCGCCGGTCACGGCATCCTTAACTTCTACATTAGAGCCGATCTTAAATCCAATTTTAGTTGCGATCTTCTGCGGTGAGACAATCGGGCGCACGGCAGTCATTGGCGCAGTGCTTGTGATCGGGGCAGCGGCATGCTATAACGTTTATGAGGCAGCGCATAAGGATTAAAGGAATTCCGGCATCAAAATAATATGATGTTAAAATCCAAATATT
>ENA-OQIO01001531-OQIO01001531.1-human-gut-metagenome-genome-assembly--contig:-NODE-1531-length-11227-cov-2.386396_pt1 | contig 11227 bp, 14 predicted proteins | sample MGYA00242573_ERZ504737 | MGnify/ENA primary metagenome ERZ504737 (study PRJEB26092, sample SAMD00036203) | human gut metagenome | host: Homo sapiens | study: EMG produced TPA metagenomics assembly of... | reverse complement strand
CTTCAAATACCGGATCCAGCATTCCCTTCATAGCTGCCTCTACATCTTCGATGGCATTGTAGATAACTCTGTAAAGTCTTAAGTCTACACCTTCGCGTTCTGCAATTTCTTTTGCAGTCGCATCCGGACGTACATTGAAACCGATAATGATCGCATTGGATGCCGATGCAAGGATGACATCAGATTCGTTGATTGCTCCGACACCACCGTGGATGATCTTTACTACAACCTCATCATTGCTCAGCTTCAGCAGACTCTGCTTGATTGCCTCTACTGATCCCTGAACATCTGCCTTTACAACGATATCCAGTTCTTTCAGGTTACCCTCCTGGATCTGGTTGAACAGGTCATCCAGTGACATTTTGGATTTTGTCTCTTCCAGAAGTTTTACTTTGTTCTGTGAAATAAATGTCTCAGCAAATGCTCTTGCCTCTTTATCAGAAGCACATCCAACAAAGACTTCTCCTGCATTCGGCACATCATTCAGACCAAGGATCTCAACCGGCTGGGACGGACCTGCTTCTTTGACACGTCTTCCCTTATCATCCATCATCGCTCTTACACGGCCATGTGCACTTCCGGCTGCGATAGCATCACCAACATGAAGCGTTCCTTTCTGTACCAGTACAGTTGCAACTGCTCCTTTTCCTTTATCCAGCTCTGCCTCGATCACAAGACCACGGGCAGCACGGTTCGGATTTGCCTTCAGTTCCATTACTTCTGCTGTCAGAAGGATCATTTCCAGAAGCTCCTGGATTCCTTCTTTTGTGTGTGCAGATACCGGTACGAAGATCGTACTTCCGCCCCAGTCTTCCGGGATCAGTTCATACTCTGTCAGCTCCTGCTTTACCCGTTCGATATTGGCACTTGGCTTATCAATCTTGTTAATGGCAACAATAATCTCGATTCCGGCTGCTTTTGCGTGGTTGATCGCTCGATCGTCTGCGGCATAACACCATCATCCGCTGCTACAACAAGGATCGCGATATCCGTAGAATTTGCTCCACGCATACGCATTGCTGTAAATGCTTCATGTCCCGGAGTATCAAGGAATGTGATCTTCTCTCCGTTGATCTCGACAACGGATGCACCGATGTGCTGTGTAATACCGCCGGCCTCACGTCCTGTTACATTACTGTCACGGATCGCATCCAGAAGAGAAGTCTTACCATGGTCAACGTGTCCCATAACGCAGACAACCGGAGGACGTTTCACCATCAGGCTTTCATCTTCCTCATCCTCTTTCAGGAGTTCTTCGATTACATCCACGACCTCTTCCTTCTCACACAGAACATCAAATTCCATTGCGATCTCTTCAGCAGTATCGTAATCAATCTCCTGATTTACCGTAACAACTTTTCCCTGCAGGAACAGCTTCTTTACGATCACAGACGGAACAATCTTCATCTTGTCGGCAAGTTCTTTGATCGTAAGAACTTCTGGAATCACGATCTGCTTGATCTGCTCTTCCTTCTTTTCTTCCGGCTTATTCTGCGGTTTCTTTACTTCGACCACATTTTTCTGCTTTTTACCTTTTTTGCCTTTGCCCTCAAATGCCTCGTCTCTGTATTCTTTCTTCTTATTATCTCTCTCTTTATCTTTCGCCTTATTTCTCTGGCTCTTCTGCTGCTCGACGATTGGAGCTGCATCCCTGTCCGTACGCTCATTTCTGCGGTTATCATTTCTTCTGTCAGGACGAGATCCCTGACCGTTTCTTCCATCACGGTTATCGCGTCCTCCGGATCCCTGTTCGCGACCACCTCTTCCATCGCGGTTGTCACGCGGTCCTCTTTCCTGACGCGGTCCTCTTCCGTCTCCATTCAGACGTCCGCCTCTTCCATCACGCTGTCACGAACCGGACGGTTCTCTCTGTCACTGCCTGGACGCTGTGGTCTTTCATTTCTCTCCTGACGTACCGGTCTTCCCTCTCCGCTGGTACGTCCTGCTGTCTGAGCCGGTCTTTCTGTGCGTACCATTCTCTCTGTCTGAGCCGGTCTCTCTGTGCGTACGGTTCTCTCTGTCTGAGCCGGTTTTTCTGTGCGTACGGTTCTCTCTGCCCGGTCAGTTTTCTCCTGACGCGTACCTGCCTGAGCCGCTCTCTCTGTACGCACCGGTCTTCCCTCTGCACCTGCTGCACGTACCGGACGGTTCTCTCCTCCGCGTGCATTTCCCTGTGCGGCACCTCGTCCCTGGTTTGCTCCCGGACGCTTATTTCCCTGCAGTCTGCTGCTATTTCTGGAATTCTGCGGACGCACTACAAATGCAAGATTTTTCTTCTTTGGCACTGTGCTGTCCTTTTCTCCTGCTTTTTCTGCTGCCGGTTCTGCCTTTGCTGGTTCTTCATTTCTTCCGGCATTTTCTCTTCTAATCTCTTCTGCCACGTTATCCTCCACTGTACTCATATGATTCTTAACTTCAACATTTTTCTTTTTCAACTGTTCCAGGATCTCCTTATTCCCTACTCCCAGCTCTTTTGCAAGTTCATATACCCTCGCTTTCGCCATATCAAAAAACCTCCTTCAGGCAATCAAAAACACTCTTTTAATGCTTTTAAAATTCCTTTTGCAAATCCTTCGTCCAATATTGCCAGGGATGCACGGAACTGCTTTCCCATTGCATGCCCCAGAGTATCTTTATCGCTGTAGAAAATAATGGGAACATCATAAAATTCACACATATCCCGAAACTTCTTTTTCGTATTCTCTGATGCATCCTCTGCCACAACTACAAGTCCGGCTCTTCCTGACTTCGTTTCACTCTCTGTCAGGAACTCACCACTTGCACAGCGTCCTGCTTTTGTAGCAAGGCTGATCAGCGAAAGTACTTATCTCTGGCCAATCTGTTCCATCTCCTTTGCAAGTTTTTCATAAACTTCCTGTGGAATTTCCTGCTTAAAGGAACGCTCCAGTCCATGACTCTTCACTGACAGGTCAAAGCATGCTTTACACGGACAAAGGTAAGCACCTCTTCCGTTCTTCTTCCCGGTCACATCAACCAGAAATTCTTCTTCCGTTCTGAGAATCCTGATCAATTCTTTTTTTGGTTTCATTTCCCCGCAGCCCACGCATTTACGCATGGGAATCTTTTTATTCACTGCCAAATGCTTCACTCCTCCGAGTCTTATTCTACGTCTGTCTCCACAAACTCAATTTCATCGCTGTCTGTCTCATCCACAGCAGCTTCTGTATTCTCTTCTTCCTCATCATATTCACCGACTGTATAGCCTTCTTCTCCGACCATACCCATCTGCTCCATATAATTTTCCGGAAGTTCGCCACTTTCGATTGCCTGCGTCTCACTCTTGATATCAATCTTGTAACCTGTCAGGCGTGCTGCCAGTCTTGCATTCTGACCTTCTTTTCCGATTGCCAGTGACAACTGATAATCCGGTACGATCACACTCGCTACCTTCGCATCCGGGTCGGCCATAACAGAAATTACTTTTGCCGGACTCAATGCATTCTCGATCAGAAGTGCCGGATTTTCATCCCAGTTAATAATATCAATCTTTTCACCACGCAGTTCCTGTACTACTGCATTGACTCTCGCACCGTTCATTCCCACGCATGCTCCGACCGGATCTACATTTGGATCATTGGACCATACTGCCATCTTTGTACGGGAACCTGCCTCACGGGCAATACTCTTGATTTCTACCGTTCCGTCCTTGACCTCGGCTACTTCTGCCTCAAACAGACGCTTTACAAGCTCCGGATGTGTACGGGATACAAGAATCTTTGGTCCTTTTGTCGTATTCTTTACTTCTACAATATAAAGCTTGATACGCTCTGTCGGCTCAAAATGCTCTCCCTTAACCTGCTCATTCTCTGTCAGCATCGCATCTGCTCTTCCGAGGTTGATACTGATATTTTTTCCAACATAACGCTGTACAATACCGGTTACAATATCTTTCTCTTTCTCAAAATACTGATCAAAGACAACTTTTCTCTCTTCTTCTCTGATCTTCTGAAGGATCAGGTTTTTTGCATTCTGCGTTGCAATACGACCGAATTCTTTTGAATAAACCGGAACCTGGGCGATATCACCGATGTGCAGGGACGGATTGATCTTTTCTGCATCCTCCAGGCTGATCTCGATTGCCGGATCAAAAACTTCTTCCACAACTTCTTTTTCTGCAAATACGGAATAGTCACAGGTCTCTCTGTCCATCACGATCTTAATATTATCGGATGTCCCGAAATGGTTCTTACAGGCACTGAGCAGAGAATTTTCGATTGCTTCCATCATGACATCTTTGCTGATGTTCTTTTCTTTCTCAAGAATCGTCAGTGCTTCAAGTAATTCTGTATTCATTATTTTTTCCTCCTAAATTAAAAATCCAAAGCAAGGCGGATCAGAGCGATGTCTCCTCTGTCAAATGTCTGCTCTGTATCATCTTCATAAGTGATTGTCACCGTACTGTCATCATATGCTTTCAGTAATCCTACAAATTCTTTCTGACGGTCAATCGCACGATACGTGCGGATCTCCACTTCTTCTCCAAGACTCCGTTTAAAATCTTTCTCTTTTTTCAGAGGTCTTCCAAGTCCCGGAGAACTCACTTCAAATACATAGGAGTCTGCAATGTAATCCTTCTCGTCAAGGATATCTGAAAATCTCCTGCTCACTGCTTCACAGTCATCGACAGCAATGCCTCCGGGTTTATCAATGTACGCTCTTAAGTACCACGTACCACCTTCTTTTACATACTCCACATCCACAAGCTCAAATCCCAGTTCTGTTACAATTGGCTCAAGAAGTGTCTCTGTCTGCTGCTCATATTCTTCTCTTCTGGACACACTAAACTCCCTTTCTTTAAAATGATATTTTACATAAAGAAATCCTTATATCATCAAAGAAGAGTGAACTTTCGTCCACTCTTCTGCCGTTCCCTTTATGTATCTTTTTTAACCTTATCACCTTTTTTTTGATAAATCAAGGGTTTTCTTTTATTTTTTGCCGATTTTACTTATTTTTTCCATTTTTAACGGGTTTTATTCCCAACACCATCTCTTTTCGCAGCTTTCAGACGATTTAGAGTCACCGTCTTTTCTCCATAGGTTACTTTCGTCTCTGTTCCTTCTTCAAAAAGATAAGTATGCTCCAGCTCATCCTTTTTCTGCAGACGGATCCCTCTTACTCCGACTGCCGCCTTCTTTTTCTCCGGTACATCTGCTGCCGGGAATCTTAAGAAATATCCATTTTTTGTCTGCAATACTAGATTCTGAGTTTCGTTCACTACTTTTACAGAAACCAGCCGGTCATCTTCCTGAAGTTTCGTTGCCACGATCGTACGCTTTGCAACCTGAAATTCTTTTCCATCCACCCGCTTGATCATGCCCTGTGCTGTGGCAAAGAGGAGTTTTGCAAACCGCATCTGTTCTGCATCACAGATCATCACGATTTCTTCCTCACTGCTTGTATAATTGCTCACATTGTCGATCGGAATACCTTTTTCACGGAATTTTCCATAAGGAAGATCCAGCACCTTCACCTGGTGCATCTTTCCGGTATCCGTAAAGATACAGAGCTTTCCGGTATTCATGCAATGGACAATGTATTTATTTTCAGAATCCGCAGCCTCTTTATTTCTCTCATATACTGCCGTATCAACAGTCTTCGCATAGCCAAACCGATCCATCAGGAACACGACTTCCTGTTCTTCCACCTTCTTTTCCTCAAAGACGGCTTCTTCTGCATTTTCGACAACAGTGCGGCGTTTTCTTCCAAATTCTTTCTTATAAGAATCCAGTTCTTCCATGATGACTTCTGCCATGGAATCATAGTTGTTCAGGATATCTTCATATCTTGCGATATTGTTCAGTGTCTGCTCATGCTCCTTCTGAAGTGCCTCTATTTCCAGTCCAATCAGACGATAAAGACGCATCTCAAGGATTGCAGTGGCCTGACGTTCTGTAAACCGCAGCATTGCTGCCATTTTCTTTGAAATGGAAGATTTAAACCGGATATTCTCTGTCTTTCCCTCAACCAGACAGGCTCTTGCATCCTTCACCGATTTACTTCCCCGGAGGATCTCGATGATCAGGTCGATCACATCGTATGCCTTGATCAGTCCCTCCTGAACTTCACTCTTCTCCTGTTCTCTTTCCAGAAGTGTTGTATACTTTCTCGTTGCAAGTTCAAACTGGAAATCCACATGATGCTCAATGATCTGCTTTAACCCCAATGTCTCGGGGCGTCCGTTCGCAACTGCAAGCATATTAACCCCGAATGTATCTTCCAGCCTCGTCTTTTTATAGAGCATATTTTTCAGGTTCTCAACATCCGCCCCACGCTTCAGTTCAATGACGATGCGGATTCCTTCTTTAGATGACTGATTGGAAATATCTACAATATCTGTCGTCTTTTTTGTCTCTACCAGATTGCAGACATCATTCAGAAATTTTCCGATTCCTGCCCCGATCATCGTATACGGGATCTCCGTTATGACGAGCTGCTTTTTCCCACCTTTTAAATCCTCTGCTTCCACTTTACCACGGAGCTTGATCTTTCCCTGCCCTGTCTCATAAATATTCAGCAGGTCATCTTTATTGACCACGATCCCCCCGGTCGGGAAATCCGGCCCTTTAATATATTTCATGAGCTGCCTGGTCGTGATCCCGTCATTTTTCATATAAGCTTTGACACCATCGATCACTTCACAGAGGTTGTGCGTCGGGATACTCGTTGCCATACCAACTGCAATTCCTTCTGCTCCATTTACAAGAAGATTCGGTACACGCATCGGAAGAACCACCGGCTCTTTTTCTGTCTCATCAAAGTTCGGTCCAAAATCAATCACATTTTTATCCAGATCTGAAAGACATACTTCCTGTGTAAATTTTGTCAGCCTTGCCTCCGTATATCGCATTGCTGCCGCACCGTCTCCCTCGATCGAGCCAAAATTTCCATGTCCGTCTACAAGGATCTGACCTTTTTTAAAATCCTGTGCCATGACTACAAGTGCATCATAGATCGAACTGTCTCCATGCGGATGGTATTTACCCATGGTATCTCCGACAATACGGGCACACTTCCGGTAAGGCTTATCATAACGGATCCCCAGCTCATACATATCGTACAGAGTCCTTCTCTGCACCCGGCTTCAGTCCATCCCTGACATCAGGAAGTGCCCTGGCGATGATAACACTCATGGCATAGTCAATATAAGACTTCTGCATTACCTCGGAATATTCGGTTCTGATAATCTGAGATTCACTGTTCATTTTCATTCTCCTTAGATATCAAGTTCTGCCTCCGTTGCATTCTCATAAATAAATGCTTTTCGCGGCGGGACTTCTGTTCCCATCAGCATCTCTGTAACGCTGGATGCCATTCTCGCATCTTCGATCTCCACCAGCTTCAGAAGACGCCTCTCCGGATCAAGTGTCGTCTCCCACAACTGCTCCGCATCCATCTCGCCAAGACCTTTGTACCGTTGCAGTGTGAAAGGACCTGTATGGTTTTTCCTGTATTTTTCCAGTGCTTTGTCATCATACAGATATTCCTCTTCTCCTTTCTTTGGCATGGCTTTATAGAGTGGCGGCATGGCAATATAGACATGTCCTTCATAAATCAGTTCCGGCATGAAACGGTAAAATAATGTCAGAAGCAGGGTCGAGATATGGGCTCCGTCTACATCCGCATCTGCCATGATAATGATCTTATCATACCGCAGCTTACTGATATCAAAATCATTTCCATATCCTTCCGAAAAGCCGCATCCGAACGCATTGATCATGGTCTTGATCTCCGCATTTGCAAGTACTTTGTCAATGCTTGCTTTCTCCACATTTAAGATCTTACCACGGATCGGGAGGATTGCCTGATAATTTCTGTCTCTGGCAGTCTTGGCAGATCCACCCGCAGAATCTCCCTCAACAATAAAGATCTCGCACTTTTTCGGATCTCTGCTCTCGCAGTTTGCAAGCTTTCCGTTACTGTCAAAAGAATACTTCTGCTTTGTCAGAAGATTCGTCTTTGCCCGCTCCTCGGTTTTACGGATCTTTGCGGCTTTCTCCGCACTGGAAAGAACCGTCTTCAATGTCTCGATATTTCGGTCAAAGAACCGGACGATTTCCTCTCCTGTCACTTTTCCGACTGCCTTGGCTGCATCCGGGTTGTCCAGCTTCGTCTTCGTCTGACCTTCAAATCTCGGATCAGGATGCTTGATCGATATGATCGCAGTCATTCCATTACGGATATCTGCACCGGTAAAATTCGCATCTTTTTCTTTCAGCACTCCCAGCTCTCTTGCATACTGGTTCATCACCGTCGTAAAAGTCGTCTTAAATCCCGTGAGATGCGTTCCTCCTTCTGCATTATAAATATTGTTACAGAAACCGACCACATTCTCATGAAATTCATTGACATACTGAAGTGCCACTTCTACCCCAATCCCGTCTGCCTCTCCCTTAAAATAGATCGGCTCATGCAGTACCTCTTTCTTATGGTTCATATCCGTAATGAATCCGATAATCCCCTCCGGCTCATGGTATTCGATCTTTTCTTCTGATCCCTGCCTTTTATCTTCAAAAAAATATTGTCAGCTTCGGATTCAGATAGGCAGTCTCATGCAGACGGCTCTTGATCTCTTCCGCTTTGAATCTCGTCTTTTCAAAAATCGTATCATCCGGAAGGAAATTCACCGTCGTCCCGGTCTTTCTCGTCTTTCCGATCTTCGGCAGCAGTCCGTCTTCCAGTTCAATGACCGGGATTCCTCTCTCATACCGATCATGATGAATATATCCATCACGGCTGATCTTTACATCCATGTAAGCGGAAAGTGCATTTACGACTGAAGATCCGACTCCATGAAGTCCTCCACTGGTCTTATATGCTGAATCATCAAATTTTCCCCCTGCATGAAGTGTCGTATAGACCAGACGTGCTGCGGAAATGCCTTTCTGATGCATATCCACCGGAACTCCTCTTCCGTTGTCAGATACAGTTGCAGAACCGTCTTTTTCCAGCGTGACATGGATTTCCGTACAGAATCCTGCCAGATGCTCGTCCACTGCATTGTCCACGATCTCATAAACCAGGTGGTTCAGTCCTTTTGTGGACACGCTTCCGATATACATTCCGGGACGCACACGTACCGCTTCCAGACCTTCCAGCACTGCAATACTGCCTGCATCGTATGTAGTCTTTCTTGACATTTCATCTTCTCCTTTGTCAAATTTTCAGAATAATCCATTTGATACTATAACACTTCACAAAGCGTATCTGCAAGCACTTCCATTGCATTTTTCATTTCCTCAACAGTATTGGTCTGTGCTCCGGCTTCGATCAGAAGCGATTTTGGGAGAAGATGCAGGTTGTAGCGATAGGCTTTCAGATAGATATGCCTTACAAAACCCGGATACATCCTTTCTGAGGCAAGCTGCATCTGCAGAGAGAATGCCAGATTATCCTGTATGTACGGATTGTAAAGATATGTGATATCCCCATTGGTTCTTGAACGGCTCAATCCATTGAAATACATGATCCTGGCTGTCGGCTTTCCATTGATCTGCGTGACAAGATGCGTTGTCTCTGCCACTCCGTCCCGATGAAGGTCAATGGCTACTTCAATGGAAGGATTCGCCTCCAGGATCGGACGATCGAAGCTTCTGCATTTTCATATGCCTCACTCCGATCCAGTTTTCCGTTAATAATATCATAGACACCAAAATCATGGAGTGTAGGGATCCCTTTCGCATTCAGAAGTTCCGTCAGATATTGTCCGATTCCCACGATCGGTTGAAATATCTCCCGGGACTGAATCTACAAATGTTTCCTGGGAATGGGTATGAAAGATCAGAATTTTCGGTTCATTTCCCTCCCGACCGATCTTCATATTTCTTCCAAGCAGATCATCCACATTGAGCTGTTCCGCCCCGATCATCGTAGAACTGTCTACCGTATAAAAATTGCTCAAAAGGTACTCAAAATCTCTCAGTTTATCAATAGACTGGTCTGCCGCTACCTCGGATGAGACCGGCTGCTGCGGCTCATCCGGCTGACCGATCAGTTTTCCATTTTCATCGACTGCATTTTCGTCATTCGCCTGACTTTCCAATATTTTTGCGATCGTCTCCTCATCTTCAAGAGACGATCCATACTCTGCATGATCTTCCACATACTGAACCACTGGAATCCACGCCAGTGCTTTTTGTCTGATCCACTCCCCCGGTCCCGATGAAACCGAATCTTCTTTCCATACAAGAGAAGGCACATACATAGCCTGTGCAGACCGGAGAAGATACTGTTGAAGCTGATACTGTAATTGTGCTGCATTTTTTCTGATTCCATTCAGGATCAAAAGCATACTGCACACCGACAGAACCAGTACTGCACCTGTCTTCCCCGACTGCCATTTTCTGCTTTTTATCTTCTTCATTCTCTTTGCTCTCCCTTCCCGTCCCACGATTCTTCTGTAGCTTTCTGCTATCTTTCTATTATATGAGAGCAAAGAAGGTTCAATGCTTCTGCGATCGTATGGCTGATCTGATGGATCATCTCATCTACATCTTTTGGTGTCACAAACATTCCATTCAGATGAGTGCAATCAGCTCTTTCACCAGTTCGTACTTTTCCCCCTGATTATAAGAACGCAGTGTTTCTCCTACACTTTTCAATGTTTCCGATTCTTCCAGGGCATGAATGAAATTTTCCATCGTATCATTTACGATCGTTGCAGCATCCACAACTGTTGGCACACCGATTCCGATCACCGGAACTCCAAGAGATTCTTTTGTCATTCCATTTCTATAATTGCCTACACCTGATCCCGGATGGATCCCTGTATCTGCGATCTGGATCGTCCGGTTTAATCGCCTGCTGTTGCGTGCCGCCAGTGCATCTACCGCAATCACAAGATCCGGTCTGGTTTCCCGGACGATCCCTCTGACTATTTCAGTTGTCTCCATCCCGGTCTGCCCCATCACCCCCGGGACAATGGCACTGACCAGTTTCGCATGTTCCACTCCCATTGCATATTTTCCATATTCCCTGATAATATGTCTCGTCACGTTCAGATGATCTGCCACACAGGGACCCAGGGCATCCGGCGTTATATTACGGTTTCCCAGTCCGACTACCAGGATAGACAGATTCTTCCTCTTTCTTTCCCTCTTTCGCTTCAAAATTTTTTCTTCAACAGTTCACTGATACAATCACGGATCTTTTCTGAGATCCGCATCTGCTCTTCTTCATCCGGCACTGCAAGGGCCGGACTTTCCAG
>ENA-OQIO01001529-OQIO01001529.1-human-gut-metagenome-genome-assembly--contig:-NODE-1529-length-11230-cov-9.010628_pt1 | contig 11230 bp, 14 predicted proteins | sample MGYA00242573_ERZ504737 | MGnify/ENA primary metagenome ERZ504737 (study PRJEB26092, sample SAMD00036203) | human gut metagenome | host: Homo sapiens | study: EMG produced TPA metagenomics assembly of... | reverse complement strand
CGATCGATGCTCAGACGTACGTAGCTGTACATCGATCGATGCTCAGACGTACGTAGCTGTACATCGATCGATGCTCAGACGTACGTAGCTGTACATCGATCGATGCTCAGACGTACGTAGCTGTACAAATATTGCAAGAAAAGGTATGGAGTACAATAAGTATTGATATTTTCTAGGTATATTAAGTAATAATAATGGAGCATATTTTTTTACATGACTCATTTGTTCTTCTATAGTTGAAGTTGTTCTAAAATTCATAAAAATTTTATCCTCCTAGTTACAATTAATTATAGCATACATGATTGGCTCTAGAAGATTTCACCAAATCGTCTTATGCGATATTTTGTCCTCTTATGCACGACATATGCATTATCTATTTAACATCATATATAATCAAAATAATACATACATTCAAAAATTGAATCGATCATTTAATTTTGGGAGGCAGTTCTTATTAATATATAACTGTCATATATGTATGTAGTGATCATGAAAATGCTCAGGACATATTTAAAGAATTGACTGGGTAATTAAAGAAAACGATTTTTTGAAACACAAGAACAATGTAGTGAATTTGATAAACTATTCAAAGAATTTTCATATATTCAAACTTATTCATTTAAAGAAAATGGATATTTCAATGGACTTATCATATATAAGAAGTAGAAAAAGTATAGACTTATAATGGTGCTTACATCCTCGTAGGTACTTTTTTTCTTTTCATCTGCATTGAAAAAGAATAAAATAATCAAAAAAGGAGAATTCCTATGACAGAATTTTATGAATCAGTAAAAGAGAGATTGATGCGCTACGCAAGAATCAATACAGAATCCGATCCACATAGTACAAGTGTTCCAACAACATCTTGTCAGCATGATTTAGCTAAAGTTATCTATGAAGAGCTTCAAGAAATTGGTGCTACAAATGTATATTATGATAAAGATACATGTGTAGTATATGGATCTTTAGAAGCGAATGTAAAAACGGGTAGAGCCATTGGTTTTGTGACACATATGGATACAGCTCCAGATGCGAGTGGTAAAGATGTGAAGCTTTGGGTGTTAGAAAACTATGATGGAAATGATATTATTTTAAATAAAGAAAAAAACATTATTATGTCACCATCTGTATTTCCCAATCTGAAACAATATATTGGTCAGGATTTGATTTTAACGGATGGTACAACACTACTTGGAGGGGATGACAAGGCAAGTATTGCAGCTGTCATGACGTTGTTGGAGCATTTAGTAAAACATCCAGAAATTAAGCATAATTTTATTTCTGTCGCATTTACGCCAGATGAAGAAGTAAGTGGACTTGCTAAAGATTTAGATTTAGAACGCTTTAAATCACCCATCGCATATACACTAGATGGAGATCATTTAGGCTATTATATGGATGAAACATTTAATGCGAGTCTTTCAACGATTGAGATTCATGGTATTTCAGTACATACAGCTACCGCAAAGGGCATTATGAAAAATGCGGTGGATATTGGAAATGCATTCTTAAATAAATTACCAGCACTTGAAAAACCACAATATACCCAAGGAAGAGAAGGATTTTATCATATGGTTAGCTTCAATGGAGATTGTGAGTATGCCAAGATTGAAATCAATGTTCGTGATCATGACAGCTTGCAGTTTGATATACGTAATAACACATTAAAAATGATTGTGGATATGTTAAATAATGAGTATGGACAAGGTACTGTAAATATTACACAAAGAATTCAATATCGTAATTTAAAAGAAGTGATTGATCAAGTACCATTTATGATTCCATATTTGAAACAAGCCATTGAAAGTGTAGGATTAACGCCTCAAACAGAACCATTTAGAGGAGGAACCGATGGCTCAGCCTTATCTCATAGAGGACTTCCTTGTCCTAACTTATCGGCGGGATATGAAAATGCGCATGGACGTTTTGAATATGTTCCCATTCAGTCGATGGAAAAGAATGTGGAAATCTTATTGAATCTAATTGATATATATGCGAAGTGTGACTGTTAAAAAGGTCACATTTTTTTGTTGCGTACTGTTTGAATTTTTAGTATAATACACTCAGTCGCAGAGATGGTGAAATGGCAGACACGCTGTCTTCAGGCGGCAGTGCGAGAGATCGCGTGAGGGTTCAAATCCCTTTCTCTGCACCATATAAATTATGCCGACTTAGCTCAATTGGTAGAGCAACTGACTTGTAATCAGTAGGTTGTGGGTTCAATTCCTATAGTCGGCACCACTTAAACAATATACAGCCTTGATGGCTGTTTTTTATTTTTCTTCTTGTTGTATAATGAATGTAAAGAAATATGCATATCAAGGAGAAATAATATGAAAGAAGTATTTGAAGTGGGTCTTGATATCATTAAAAAGATTCAAGAAACACAATCGGAAAAATTAGAACAAACCGGTCACTTAATGGCCCAAGCGTTTATGGAAGGTCATAAGTTTTTCGTAAGTGGAAGTGGCCACTCACATACAATGGCGGAAGAGATGTATGCTCGTGCGGGTGGTTTAGCTTTTGTAGTTCCCATTTTGACAAGTGAACTTACGATGACGGAGCATCCGACAAAGAGTTCACATATTGAAAGACTTAGTGGTTATGCCAAAATTTTAGTGGACTTATATGGAGTATCATGTGGTGATGTCGTTTTGATCGCATCCAATTCTGGCGTAATGCCTATCCAATCGAACTTGCACTTGAAGCTAAAAATCGTGGTGCACATGTAGTGGCCATCACAAGTATGAAACATACAACTGCTCAATCTTCTCGTCATTCTTGTGGAAAGAATTTGTACCAAATTGCAGATATTGTCATTGATAATTGTGGAGAAGTTGGAGATTGTGCTTTATCTATGGATGGCTTGGATGCCAAACTTTGTCCAACATCAAGTATGGCTAATTCTTTCATTGCACAATGTATTAATGTGGCATGTGCCGAATATTTGATCGAACACAATGTAGAAGTACCTGTTTTTTCTTCTTTAAACTGTGATGGTACGGAAGAAAGAAATGACAAGTTGTTTAAAAAGTATACGCGTATGTATTAGAATAAGAGAGTGAGGTGCCTATGAAGAAAAAAAGTTTATGGATATATATATTTGGAATCACAATCATCATTATCGGATTGATTAAATTGGATACATTGATTTCTATGGTATCTATATTATGGAATGCATGTAGAGTTTTAGTGTTTGGAGCTATGATGGCATTTGTGATCAATCTAGTTATGGCTAAGATTGAAAAGCGCTTAGGTTTTATGAAGAAGGGGAAACGTGCAACAAGTCTACTTCTTTCTTTGATTTTAATTTTTCTTTTTGTATATTTCTTAATTACACTCGTTGTTCCTTCATTAAGTGAAGCCATTGGAGTGATTGTGGCTGTGTTGCCAAAGTATTTTGAGAATACACAGAAATTTTTGGTGAATTTATTTGAGAACAATCCACAGCTTGCGGAATCTATTAATAATTTAGATATTAACTGGAAAAATTTGATTCAATCCGGTATTAATGTCATTTCAACAGGTGTAACAAACGTGTTGGGTACGACATTTAATGTGGTAACCGTTATTGTGAATAGTGTATTTAATTTTGTGTTGATGTTTATCTTCGCAATCTATGTTTTATTAGAGAAAGAAAGATTTATTCAGTTGTATCACCGTTTAACGAATCTATATCTAAGTGAAACTGTGAAGCGTAGAATGGATAGGTGTTTGAATATTATTAATCAAACGTTTAGTGCTTTTATTGGTGGACAATGTATTGAGGCAACGATTCTAGGAACACTATGTACATTGGGTATGATTATACTACGTATGCCATATCCGGCTATGATTGGAACATTAGTTGGAGTTATTAATATTATTCCGATGATTGGAGCTTATATTGGTGGAGCAATTGGTATGTTTATGGTATTTACCGTAAGTCCAATAATGTCTCTTTGGTTCTTATTATATTTATGTATTCTTCAACAAATCGAAAGTAATGTGATCTATCCACATGTCGTTGGAAATTCAGTGGGGTTACCAGGAATCTATGTTATGATGACCGTTGTGATTTTTGGCTCTTTAGCAGGTATTCCAGGTATGTTTTTAGGAATTCCTACAATGGCAAGTGTGTATAAAATAGGTGTTTTATATCTAAATCGAAAAGAACGCTTAAAAGAAATGAATGGATGACGAAAAGTCGTCCATTTTTTCTTGTACGCATGATATAATGTTGTGGCAAAGGAGATCAGTTATGTTTGATGAAATTCATGAAGAGTGTGGTGTGTTTGGTGCATATCGCGTAGATAATGCAGCAAGTATTACGTATTATGGTTTGCATTCCTTGCAACACAGGGGTCAGGAAGCGAGTGGTATTGCCGTTTCAGATGGCGAAAATATCACTTTACAGAAAGGAAAAGGCTTGACTGTAGATGTTTTCCAAAGAGAAAAATTAGATTCTATGGTCGGAAGATTAGCTGTTGGACATGTTCGTTATAGTACAGCTGGTGGACAGGAAAATGAAAACATTCAGCCAATTGTATCAAAGGGACATAATGGAAGTTTAGCTATCGTTCATAATGGACAGATTGTTAACGAAAAAGAGCTTCGTATTGAACTTGAAAATGAAGGGGCTATTTTCCAGGGAACAAGTGATAGTGAAATTATTCTTCACTTGATTCAGAAACAAAAAGGTACTTTAAAAGAACGTGTTATGAAGACTGCAAATCGTATTGAAGGTGCATTCTCTTTCTTAGTTATGAATGAGGATACTATTTATGCGGTTCGTGATCGTCATGGTTTAAGACCTTTAAGTTATGCCAAAAGTAAAGATGGCTACGTAATTAGTAGTGAAACATGTGCTTTTGAAGTTATGGGAATTTATGAAAGTGTGGATTTAAAACCAGGAGAAATCGTAGAGTTCCATAAGGGTATTGTGAAACATGAATTTTATTCAACAAATACAGATAACCATATGTGCGCAATGGAGTACATTTATTTCGCAAGACCAGATAGTGTAGTGGAAGGTATCAATGTACATGCGTTCCGTAAGGCTACAGGATCTATTCTTGCTAGAGAAGATAAAGATTTACATGCGGATATCGTTATTGGTGTTCCAGACTCATCTTTATCAGCAGCCATTGGTTATGCAGAAGAGGCGGGTATTCCATTTGAAACTGGATTGATTAAAAACCGTTATGTAGGACGTACATTTATTCAACCTACACAAGCAATGCGTGATCGTAGCGTTCGATTAAAATTAAGTCCTGTATCTAGCGTGGTTAAAGGAAAATCAATTGTTATGATTGATGATTCGATCGTACGTGGTACGACTTCAAGAAGAATTGTACAATTATTGAAGGATGCAGGAGCTACAGAGGTTCATGTTCGTATCGCTAGTCCAGTCATCACGAGTCCATGTTTCTATGGTGTAGATACTTCTACAAAGGATCAATTGATTGGTGCTCAGATGAGTGTAGAAGAAATTCGTGACTACATTCATGCGGATACATTACGTTTTATGACCGAAGAAGAAATGAAGGAAGCTACGCATGGCGTTGGTTTATGCTTGGCATGTTTTAATGGAGAATATTGTACAAAATTGTTCTCATATCAAGAAGAATTGGATAAATAATTATGACTATAAAGTGTTTGGCTTTTGATTTAGATGGAACTTTACTTTTAGATGGTTCAAAAAAAATCGATCCAAGAACGTTTGATTCGATTCAAAGGGCGATGGCACAAGGTATGCACGTTGTGATTGCGTCGGGTCGAGATAAAAACGGATGTAAATTTGTATATGAACCATTGGGATTAGAAAATGGAAATCATTTTTTGGCATTGGTAAATGGTCAGATCATATATGATTTTGAAAATAAAGAATATGATTTGGATGATGTTTTAACAACAGAAGATGGAGTTAAGATTCAGAAAGTTTGTAAGGAATTTGGCGTCGAAGGAATTTTTCAATGTGGATATGATTTTTATAGTTACATATCTTCATTGAATCGTGTAAAGAAAAAAGTCAAAAATGCTATTTTAGGAGAGCCAGATGATTATGGCTTGAAGGATGGCAAAGAAAATCGTAATTTTATTGATTTGCCTTTTGAAGAAATTCGTTTGACGCAAGATATCAATAAAGTGATTATGGTGCATTCTCCTAGATTTTTTGAAAAGAATTTTGAGGGAATTAAAGCAGCTTTAAGTGATTATGATGTATTGTTGATTGGCCCAGATTGGCTAGAGATTATGCCAAAACATGTCAATAAGGCGAGTGCATTGTGGAAAATCTGTGATAAGCTTGGAATCAGCATGAATGAGGTCATGGCTTTTGGGGATGCACAAAACGATTTGAAGATGCTTCAACAAGTAGGTATTGGTGTAGCTATGGGGAATGCGATGGATGAAGCTAAGTATGCAGCCACTGTAGTTACGGACACCAATATGAATAATGGTATCGGAAAAGTCATTGATGCTTTGTTGGCGGGCAAAGAAATGGACTTACGCAAAGGCTTGTTATAGAATGGAACCAGATAAGGAGGAACCTTGTATGAAAATTGTAAATACAGAAGAATTTAACGCATTAATGAATGAAGATGCAGTTTTAGTCGACTTCTTCGCAACTTGGTGTGGACCATGTAAAATGTTGACACCGGTGCTTGAATCAGTCGCAAATAAATTAGATGGAAAAGTAAAAATCGTAAAGGTGGATGTGGATGAAAGTCCAGATTTAGCTCAAAGATTTGGTATTATGTCTGTTCCAACAATGATTCTATTTAAAAAAGGACAACAAGCTGCAGCATTCTCAGGATATATGCCTGAGGCAATGTTTATGCAAAATATTGAAAGTAAACTATAGGATGACTTGTCATCCTATTTTCTTTAGGGGCAAAATATGTATTATATCGCATATGGAAGTAATTTAAATAAAGAAGAAATGAAGCAACGATGTAAAGATGCGAAGTTTGTATCTTTGGCAAGACTTGAAAACTATACACTTACATATCGTGGAAATCCTGGACGAGCTTATCTTACAGTAGATAAGAAAAAAGGGGGTTTTGTACGGTGCGCCGTATGGGATGTGAGTGAAAGTGATAAGAAGAGTTTAGATGAATATGAAGACTATCCATACTTATATGATTGTTTTGAAGAAAAGGTGTTATTAGAAAACAATGAAACAATCACTGGTTTTATTTACCAAATGTATGATCGTTTTCCAATATGTAAACCGAGCGATTCGTATATGGAACGTTGTAAACAAGGATATCGCGATATGGGGTGGGATTCTTCAATTTTAGATTTTTAATGAATTTTAAAGTTTGGTGTGGCATAATAGAAAGAAAATAAGGGGACTTTAAAATGAAAAATTGGAGATACTTAATTTTAAGTTTAGTTTTATCCTTGTTCATTCATTACTACGTCACAGCTGTTTTAATGGAAATTTTTGGCATGGGATGGTATCCAATTCAATTTGTCGTATGGTGCATTGAATTGGTTGTTATATATGATGCGTTGATGTTTTTTACGAAAAACTGGAATGTAAAACATCGAGCGATGTTTTTCTTTGTGTATTATTTGTTTTTAATTATTGCCCTATTGATTCGCTATGATCAAGGTATCAGCATTATTCAGTTGAATCCATTTGCATGTCTTAGAGAAATCTATTATGGTTCTTGGACAGAGTGGATCGTATTCGCATTTAATATTGGATACTTTATGTTTATGCCATGGGTGAATGGACTGCTTATTTCATCAAATAAAGAAAACTTCATTGTTTCTGTGTTCATTGGTTTTTTGTGTGAATTTATGCAGTTGATCTTTCATAGAGGCGTATTTGATTTAGGGGATATTTCTCTATATGTAGTTGGAATCTTGTTGGGAATTTATGTAAAAGAAAAGTACCATGTTCATTTAAAAGAAAAGAGTGAAGTACATGACAATTAAAACGGTTGCGATATTCGGTGCTGGCGCGGTTGGTTCATATTGTATTTATGGTTTATCAAAGTGCGATATACAATTAAGTGTCATCGCAAAAGATGAACGAAATGAAAGATTAAAAAAGAATGGTTGTTTAATCAACAATATCATGTATTATCCTGAAGTATTAACGCCTGAAGAAGCGCATGGTGTAGATCTTCTGATTATATGTTTAAAATACAATGCGTTGCCAGATGCTTTAGAAGATATTAAACAAATCGTAGATGAACATACTTTAGTCATGTCTTTAATGAATGGTGTGGATAGTGAACAAATTATTGGAAATCAGATTGGTATGCAGCATATGGTGTATTCATTGATTAAAGTTGCAAGTCATAAAGAAGACTTAGGATATGTATTTGATCCAGAAACAACGATTGGAATTGTGTTGGAAGAAAATAAGGAAATCGATGAATTGTTGAGTCAAAGTGATTTGCACTATCGAACAACTTCATATATTCAGGAAGAAATATGGAGCAAGTTTCGCTTAAATGTAACTAAAAACTTACCTCAAGCCATTCTTGGTGCTGGAGTTGGATGTTACTCGGATAGTGATCATGTGAAAGCTATACAGTCTGGATTAAAGGATGAATTAGAGTCTATCGCAAAAGCTAAAGGTATTGATATGTCAAAGGCTAATCCAAGTGCTATACGAGGCAGTGCAGTGCCTAAAACGGCCAGATATTCTACACTGCAGGACTTGGATGCCAAAAGACATACCGAAATTGATATGTTTTCGGGTGCAATAATGAAGATGGGAAAAGAATTAAATATTCCAACGCCTTATAATGAATTTGTATATCATATCATCAAGGCTATGGAAGAAAAGAATGATGGTTTATTTGATTATAAGTAAAGAGAAGTGAATTAATGATCATTTCTCTTCTTTTAGTATATAGAATGTCTTTTTACCTTTGCCATGTTGACTAATTTGACCTTCTTCTTTCATTCTATTTAATCAGTTTTTTTTAACCATTCTACCCATACTAATCAATAAATGAATTTGTTTTCTTATTGTTGCATACAATCCTTCTTAATGATAATGAACAAGTAAAAGAAGATTGACAGAGAATAGAATATTGCATATTTTAATAATAAAAGATGGGAATGCTTATGTTGATGTTTGAATTGGAGGTGTTGATAATGAAGGATTATGTTGCGTATTTGGATAACAAAAAAAGAATTACTCTTAGAGGAGCGACTTATCAATATTACAATGTTAAAGAATATGGAAATGGTTGTATTATTCTCGAACCTCGGGAATTGTCAGTGTCAAAGAGCATTTCATCTAGAACTTTGGCAGATATGGACCGTGCGGTAAGTAATTTTAAACGTGGAGATGTTTCTTTGGCTATTGATTTGTCGGATTTTTCAAAGGAATAATAAATGAATGAAAAAGAAGTGATGTTACTCACTTCTTCTTAGTCTAGATTGTATAATTTCTTGTATTTTTTGATTAAATAATCTGTGTAATAGTCTGGATTGAATGGTTCACCACTTACTTCTTCTACGATTTCAGCCATAGATTTACTTGCAGCATAATGGTGTACATTTTCTTTTAACCAGTCTGTAATCTTTTCAAAATGATTTGTTAGTAGGGCTTCTTCTACATCAAATTGTTTTTCCATGGTTGCATACAATTGTGCAGCATAAGCACTACCCAATGCGTATGTTGGGAAGTATCCTAAATAGCCCGTAGACCAGTGCATATCTTGTAAGACACCTTCTTTATAGTTTGCAGGACGAACACCTAAATATTCTTCGTATTTATCAGCCCATAGTTCTGGTAACTTATCATAGTCTATGTTACCTTTCGCAATTTCTTTTTCGATTTCATAACGAACCATAATGTGTAATGGGTATGTTAATTCATCCGCTTCTGTACGAATCAAAGCACATTCAGTTTTATTGATCATGCTGACTAACTCGTCAACAGACACATCTTTAAATTCTGGGAATAAATTTACTAATTGATTATAGTTTGCTTGCCAGAATGCATGACTTCTACCAACGTGGTTTTCTAAGAAACGAGATTGCGATTCGTGCGCAGCCGAACCAACAGCTTGTGTTAGCATGGTTCCTTCAAAAGCAGGATCCATTTGTAGTCCATAAAGAGCGTGTCCATATTCGTGTACAGTTGAAAGGATAGCACTCAAAAATTGGTCTGGATAATAGTGTGTTGTGATACGAGCGTCGTTGCTTGAGAAGAAATCAGTGAATGGGTGTTCTGTGGTTGAAAGGTATACTTTACCGAAATCTACTTTCATGAAGTCACAAATAACATCCATAAATTTTTCTTGGCGATCCACTGCATAAGTTTCATGAAGTAAGTCATCATTGATTTGTGGTTTGTTTTGAATTTCATGAATTAATGGAACTAATTTCTCTTTCACATTATTAAAGAATGCATCATATTTTTCTTGTGTCATTCCTTTTTCATAACGGTCTAACAATACATCATACGCATTATTTCCATTAAATTTAGGGTCATATTCTAAAAGGTGTAAAGTCTCTTTCATGATGGCTTGTAAATGTGGTTTGAAATGTTCATAGTTATCTGCTTCTTTAGCTTCGTGCCAAGCAAGTTCACTATCGGCTTTGACTTTGACATAGTTCGCATATACATCACTTGGAATGTTTTCAGATTGTGCTAAGGCTTCAAGGCGATAGTCGACTTCTTTCTTTTCCAAACTTCCTTCTGGCAATGTTTTTGCGTATTCCTTGATCTTTTTGATTGTTTCTGGATCATTTTCAATAATGAATGCTTGTTTAGATAGTCTAGACAACATTTCATTTGAATAAGGAATTCCTTTCTTTGGTGCAATTGTCATTTGTTCAAAATAGATTGTTGAGAATGCCAATGAGAAGGCATCTAATGTTCTTTCGTATTCTTGATAGAATGGTTCAAATTTTAACATGGTTAAATCCTCCTGCTTGTATTGTAACACAAAGAAAAGAATAGTCATTATATAATGAAAGCGAATTTTCAAAATGGTGATATAATACAAAAAAAAGGAGTAAAGAGTATGGACGCAATTTTTAATCGTACGAGTATAAGAAAATATAAACAAGAATCATTAAAGAAAGAAGAGATTGATTTAATTTTAAAGGCTGCATTTAGTGCTCCTAGTGCTAGAAATAGTCAGCTTGGCAATTTATTGTCGTTCAAAACAAAGATACATTAAAGGATTTAAGTCAAATGACACCTTATGCATCTTTTCTAAAAGATGCAGCTATGGGAATGGTTGTTTGTGCGGATAAAAATAAG
>ENA-OQIO01001525-OQIO01001525.1-human-gut-metagenome-genome-assembly--contig:-NODE-1525-length-11256-cov-1.662773_pt1 | contig 11256 bp, 17 predicted proteins | sample MGYA00242573_ERZ504737 | MGnify/ENA primary metagenome ERZ504737 (study PRJEB26092, sample SAMD00036203) | human gut metagenome | host: Homo sapiens | study: EMG produced TPA metagenomics assembly of... | reverse complement strand
CGCAAGGCCGGCCGACGGTACCTGCCTCAAAGGGCCGAAACTGGGACTTACCTGGGCGAATTACATCGAGCTGGATGCGCATCCGCCTGCCGCGCCATGTGCGGCTCGATGTTTCGCTGCCCGAAAATCCGTCGCATACCCTCGTGGCGCCGCTGCTCTTCATCTCGCTGGTCGAAAACGCTTTCAAGCACGGCGTAAGCAACGACCGCCCTTCGTTCATCGACATCGACATCCGGGAAGAGGAAGGAGTACTCGCCTGCCGGATCGAGAACAGCTTCTTTCCCAAATCGGAGGCCGACCGCAGCGGCTCGGGCATCGGGCTTGCGAACCTTTGCCGGCGGCTCGAAATGATCTATCCCGGGCGTACGAAATGAAATACGGACAACACGGCGACACGTACGAAACCCTGCTCCGCATTAACCTGACCGACCGATGAAACTGACCTGCGCCATTATCGACGACGAGCCGCTGGCGGTCGAACTGCTCGAAAGCTACGTGCGGAAAACCCCCTTTCTGGAATTGAAGGGAGCTTACAACGGAGGCATCACGGCACTCGAGGCCTGAAAACCGAACCGGTGGACCTGCTTTTCTGCGATATCCAGATGCCGGAACTCAGCGGCATGGAGCTCTCGCGGATGCTCCCGACCCGGACCCGGGTCGTCTTCACGACGCTTTCGACCGATACGCCGTCGAAGGATTCCGCGTGGGTGCGGTGGACTACCTGCTCAAGCCGATCAGCTATGCCGACTTCCTGACGGCCGCCAACAAAGCCTTCGAATGGTTCGAACTCAAGCGCCGCAGCGTCGGCAAACCATCGCCTGCAGGAGCCGGCCCCGAAAGCATCTTCGTCAAGACCGAATACCGGCTTCGGCAGATCGAACTGGATAAAATCCTCTACATCGAAGGACTCAAGGACTACGTAAAAATTTACGTCGAGGACGAACCCCGCCCCGTGCTGTCGCTCGCAAGCCTCAAATCGCTGGAAGAACAGCTCCCCGCCGAGCGTTTCGTCCGGGTACACCGCTCCAACATCGTCCAACCCTCCAAAATCCGGATCATCGAGCGGGGCCGGATCGTCTTCGGCAAAACGTATATCCCCGTTTCAGACGGCTACAAGGAGGCTTTTTACGCATTTCTGGAAGCCCGCTCCCTAATGCCCAAAAGCGATAAATAAGCCTGTTTCCACCCACGAAAAAAGGTCATCGTTCCCGCGATGACCTTTTCCGTACCGATCCCTTCGGATCAGCGCCGCCCGATATCTTCGTAAGTGGTCTGCAACATCGCCTTGCCCCACTCCAACCTTTCGGACTGCGGGCCGGTTTGAAAAAGCACCGTTTCGCCCGTATTGTCATAGACCGTTTCGCCGTCGGCGTCGATCACGCCGAACCCGTCGCTGAAACAGTAATAACCGAACTTGTGGGGCGGAGTCGCTCCGAAAATATTCTTGCTGTAATCGAATTCGTCGTGCGGAAGGCCCATCTGCGCCAGAAGCGTAGCGCAAATGTCGATTTGCGAGGCATACGTATCTACTGTTCGGGAGGCGGTCGCAAGTGCGCCTCCGAGCCAAATCATCGGAATCCGGTGTCGCAGCGGAGCGTTGTAGGCAGATCGTACGGATAGGGGTAGCCGTGATCGGCGACCAGCACCACTAATAAATTGTTCCACACGGGCGACTCCCGCAGCCGGTCGATCAGACGTCCGATCTGTGCATCGGAGAAGGCCATGGCATTCAACAGCTTGTCATCGAATTTTGCGAACGGCACCTCGAACGGCTCATGCTCGAAAGGGTCAGCAGACCCGCCAGAAACGGTTGTTCCGCTCTGCCCAGCGCTTCCACCTCGTCCCCGAAAAGATCGACCACCACGTCGTCGGCATAGCCCCATTTCGAAGTCGGGGCATCGAGCTGCATATCCTTCTGCCAGATCAGCTCCTCCCAGCCGGTCGAATACATGAACGAAGCCTGGTTGGTGAAGTTCAGGTCGCCGCCGTACATGAATACCGAACGATAACCTTCCCGGCCGAGAGAACGGGCCAGCGAAGGCAGCGTGGCGCTTTTTCGCGGCAGCTTCATGATCGACATGGTCGTTTGGGCCGGAAATCCGCACAGGACGGCCACCTGTCCCCGGTCGGTACGGAACGAATTGGCGAAGAAGTTTTCGAACCAGACACCCTCCCGCTTGAAACGCTGCATGTTGGGCATCACAGGCTCGCCGTTCACCGTTTCGTCCATGATCGTTCGGCCGAAGCTCTCCAGCAGGATCAGTACGACGTTCGGCCGGTCGCTGCGCAGCAGTCGGGGCGTACCGGCATCGGCCCCGGGACGGTTGCCCCGCAACTCTTCGAAAAGAGTCTTCCGCCGCTCCTCTTCGAAGAACGGATAAGCCTCGGCATAGTTCTCATTGTCCCCGACCGAAGAGAGAAACGAAAAAACGGGGTTCGTCGCAGCGTGGTTCAGGAACATGTTCGAGCTGAAATAGACCTTGCTGACATTCGCCGTGGCGACCGTCACGCCACCCCGGATCGCCAGAAAAGTCAAGCCGCCGATCAGCAGCGCCGCAACCGTCGGGACAATCCGGCCCCGCAGGGGAACGGGTTCGACCCGGAAAAGCCGTAAAATCCACCGGTAACTCCAGATCATCGCCCCGGCATAGACCAGCATGATTAAAATCTGCCGCAGAACTTCGCCCCAACTGGCACTCGCAAGCGCTCCCCAGGATCGGAAAGGTAGATCAGCACCGAACCGTCGAGCCGAAAGCCCCAATAGCCGTACAGGTTGAGATCGACGGCGAAGATCGCGGCCGTCACCAGTGCGATCAGCGAAAAATAGACCGTCAGAACGATCCGCCACACCCGCTGCAAAAGGGGAATCCAGAACGATGCCAGCACGACAAGTACCGGAAAAGCGGTGACGTAACCCGCCACCGTGCAATCGAGTGAGAGTCCATGCCAAAGAACTCCGAGCCACTCCCCGAAAGAGGCCTCTGCTGCCCGGGCATGGTAGAAAAGCAGGAAAGCCGGCTTCTGCAACAGCATCCAACCTACTGTCGTACAGAAAACGGCCCCCAGAAACAACAGGCGTCGCACGTCAGATCTTCTCACCATAAGCCAGATCGCCCGCATCGCCGATACCCGGCACGATATAAGCCCGCGAAGTCAATTCCTCGTCCACCGCAGCACACCAGATCGTGGTCGTGCGCTTGGCATATTCTTCTCCACATATTCGACCCCCTGTTCGCTGGCGATAACCGCCGCGACATGGGTATGCGCGGGCTGCCCGCCCCGTTCGCACAGCGCATTGTAGGCCAGCACGAGGAAGAACCGGTAGCCAGCATGGGATCGACCAGCAACAAAGTCTTGCCCTCCAGCTCACCACACGAGATGTATTCGACCTTGACGGTAAACTTGCCGTCCTTGGTACTCTTGCGATAAGCCGAAACGAAAGCGTTCTGCGCGTCGTCGAAGTAGTTCAGGAATCCCTGATGGAAGGGAAGTCCCGCCCGGAGGATCGTAGCGATCACGACCTGGTCGGAGATCATCGCTACCGAAGCCTCGCCCAGCGGAGTTTCGACCACTTTCACCGCATACTCGAACGTTTTCGATATTTCATAGGCCATGACCTCTCCGATACGCTCCAGATTACGGCGGAAACGCATCGAATCCTTCTGAATCGACTTGTCGCGGATTTCGGCGACAAACTTGTTGAGAACGGTGTTCTGACTGTTGAGAATGTGCAACATAAGGTTGTATTTATTTAACTTTTGTTTCAGGTCAATAGAGGAAGTTGTTGAATGGATAGCGGCCCGAATGGATTTCACGGACCATGCCGTACAGATCCGAACGCAGCTTCTCGATATTGATCTTCTCGACCGCCGAAATAAAGATGCAGGGCGTATTGGCCCGGGCGATCCAGCTCTGTTTCAGGTCTTCGAGCGAACGATTTTCACGCGTGGAAGCGTCAGGTCGTCAGGCTCCTTCTCCACATAAGTATAAGCGTCCACCTTGTTGAAAACCAGATAAACCGGTTTATCCCCGGCACCGATATCCTGTAACGTCTGCTTCACCACGGCGATCTGGTCCTCGAACTGCGGATGCGAAATATCGACACGTCGCAGCAACAGGTCGGCTTCACGCACCTCGTCGAGGGTCGATTTGAACGACTCGATCAGTTCGGTCGGCAATTTGCGGATGAAACCCACGGTATCCGACAGCAGGAAAGGCAGGTTGTCGAAAACCACCTTTCGCACCGTCGTATCGAGCGTGGCGAAGAGTTTGTTTTCGGCGAACACCTCGCTTTTCGAAATCAGGTTCATCAGGTCGATTTGCCGACGTTGGTATAACCCACCAGCGCCACACGCACCATCGAACCCCGGTTCGATCGCTGGACAGCATCTGACGGTCGATCTTTTGCAGATCCTCCTTGAGTTTGCTGATCCGGTTGCGGATGATTCGACGGTCGGTTTCGATCTCGCGCTCGCCGGCACCGCCGCGCGTTCCCGTACCGCCCCGCTGCCGCTCCAGGTGCGTCCACATACCCGACAGACGCGGGAGCATATACTGGTAATTGGCCAACTGCACCTGGTCTTGGCATAGCCGTCTGTGCCCGCGACATGAAAATATCGAGAATCAGACGCGTGCGGTCGAGAATCCGGCAGGGCATGGCCGCTCGATGTTACGCGTCTGCGACGGAGAGAGTTCGTCGTCGAAAATCGCCACGTCGATCTCCTCTTCCTTGCAATAGGCAGCGATCTCCTCCAATTTCCCCCGGACCGACATAAATACGGGCCGACGGCTGTGGAAGGCGCTGCGTAAAACGACGGACACCTACGATACCGGCCGTTTCAGCCAAAAATTCCAATTCGGCGAGGTACTCTTCCGCCTGACGCGGATCCTGTTGATCCCGGATGACCGCGACCAGTACGGCCCGTTCGAACCCGGCCCCGGAAGCGGGTTGATCGTTCTTCGTTACAATCTCTTTATTCTTATTCTGTTCCAATCTGCCATACGATTTCTGCACGACTATGCGCCTTCGGAAAGACACATCTTCCTGCACGGTGAAAATAAGGGTATCCCGGCTTCACGCAGGATACCCTTATCAAATGTTTCAAACAAACCTTAATCCGAAATACGGAAATCGATCGGAATGACGAACTTCTGACGAACCGACTTGTTACGCTGCTTGGCGGCGGTCCATTTCGGAGAAGATTTGATAATACGTACCGCCTCGTCCGACAAGGTACTGTCGGGGGTTCTCAACACCTCGATATTGGATACGGAACCGTCCGTATTCACCACGAACGAGATGATTACCTTCCCCTGGATACCGTTTTCCTGAGCGATCGCGGGGTATTTCACACGCTGCTGCACCCAGTTGCGGAAAGTACCTTCGTCGCCGCCCATGAAAGACGCTTTCTCCTCCACGACGATGAAAATCTCCTCTTCGAAAACCTCCTCGGTCTGGACGGGAGCCACTTCGATCGCCTGGTTCATATCAAACTCCGCAAAATCGATCTCCGTTTCGATCTTGGTATCGTTGGTTACGACTTCCAGCATGTCGCTCACGACGGCCATATCGACTTTCTTGGGAGCTTCGGGCGGCTTCTGGTCCTCGCGGGTAACCTCGACAATTTCCACTTCGACGGGAGCATAGCCAAGATCGACTTTCTCGATACGATGTTCCTTCGGAGTCACGGCGAATGCACCAATAACAAGTACCAACGCCACGACCAAACCGATTTCAAGGAAAAGACCCCGTTTGTTCTCCAGGTCGGCTTTCGGTGATTTCTTAATTTCCATTATTGTTCCTGTTTATTGTTATCCTTTCAAGTGACCCGAAGGCACACTAACTACCGACAAATATAGGGATAAAAAATCAAAAACAGCGCTTTCGGTCTGAAAAATCTTTATTTTTGACTAATTTTGTTCCCGAAAACTCCCTCACGACCGCTTTCCATGCCCCGACACGAATATCTTTACGGACAAACCCTGCCCCAATTGGAAGCTCTCTGCAACCGGTTGGAGATGCCCCGTTTCGCGGCGAAACAGATCGCACGCTGGCTTTACGACAAGCACGCGACGACGATCGAGGCGATGAGCGATCTATCCGCCCGGCACCGGGCCCTGCTCGCCGAAACGTACGAATCGGACTCACCGCTCCCGAAAAAGTCAGCATTTCGACCGACGGCACGAAAAAATACCTCTATCGTACCTCGCAGAACCATTTCATCGAATCGGCCTACATCCCCGACGGCGACCGGGCGACGCTCTGCATCTCGTCGCAGGCGGGCTGCCGTATGGGCTGCCGTTTCTGCGCAACCGGACGACAGGGGCTCCAGCACTCCCTTTCGACGAACGAAATCCTCAACCAGATCGGGTCGCTGCCCGAACGGGAACGGCTCACCAACGTCGTTTTCATGGGCATGGGCGAACCGCTCGACAACCTGGACAATCTGCTGCCGGCGCTCGAAGTCCTCACTTCGGCGTGGGGATTCGGCTGGTCGCCCACACGAATCACGGTTTCGACCGCCGGTGTAGCCTCCCGACTCGAACGATTTCTGGAGGCGACCCAGGTGCATCTGGCCGTGAGCCTGCACAACCCCTTTCCGCACGAACGGGCCGAAATCATGCCCGTAGAGAAGGCATGGCCGATCCGCGAAGTCGTGGAAATCCTGCGCCGATACGATTTCACGCACCAGCGGCGGGTATCGTTCGAATACATCGTCATGAGCGGCCTGAACGACTCTCCGCGTCACATCCGCGAGCTATGCCGCCTGCTGGACGGCATCAAGTGCCGGATCAACCTGATCCGTTTCCATAAAATTCCCGGATCGCCCTATTTCTCCCCCGACGACCGGGCCATGATCGCGTTCCGTGATGCTCTGACCGCCAAAGGCATACACACGACCATCCGCACCTCTCGCGGCGAAGATATCCAAGCGGCCTGCGGCCTGTTGAGTACGGCGCAGAACGAGGCGGCACAATTTTAGCAGCACCCGTTTCGTTATTCTTAATAAAATACGAAAATGAAAAAAATTCTTTTTACCCTTTTACTCGTGCTGGGCATCAGCGCCGCAGCCGACGCGCAGGTACGGTTCCTGGACTCTTCGACCGATGCGGTCCGCAAAGAGGCCATCGCTCAAGACAAATTGGTTTTCATCGATTTATACGCCACCTGGTGCGGCCCTGCAAGGCGATGGAGCGCGACGTCTTCTCGAAAAAGGAGGTGGGCGACTTTATGGACGAATATTTCGTCGCGGCCAAGTACGACATCGACAAACCGACCGGGAAAGCCCTGGCAGGCAAACACGGCATACGGTCGATCCCGACCTACCTCGTATTCAATACCGAGGGCGACCTGCTGGGCAAGATAACAGGATCCATGCCGGCCGAAGAGTTTACCGCCGCCCTTCGGAAGATCATCGCCGAAACCGGGAAGAAATAGCGACCGGCGGATGTAATAAAGAACGAAACGATTCCTGTATGAGGATCGTTTCCGTTCTCCTTTTCCTTCGTGCTCTGAATACGACTTGACATCAGATTATTCTGTTTCATGTCCCGAAATTTTGCTTGCAACGGACGTTGCGCCGCTGTTCCCGGCGACAGGTACAGTCAAGTTTCCTCGGAGATAATTTCCCCATACAGACAACCCCCGGCAGCAATTAATATTACCTGAAGTTACCTGTTCCCGCCGGTCCGATTGATCGGGCTACAGTATAAGGTCGGCTATAGTCCCGTTTTCGGCGGATAGTCGATCGAAGTCGATTTTGTACGTCCGTCGGTGGTGGTCATCGTGAGCGTCAATCGGTGATGTTGCTCCGACGCAGGCTCGGCAAGCGGTTCGATTTCGATCGGCCGCAAATTCTTCCGGCCGTCCCACGGATTCTTCGGATTGAAAGGGATCATCTGCAAATGTTCCGGCCCGATCCGATCCATCCTCTCGCGGCAAAGAAGCGGGGCCCCGTATTCATCCCTCTGTTTCCAACTCCGCACCGATACCCGGAACAGGTCGTCGAGCGGTTTGCCGGCCGGATGCTCCTCATCCCAGTCGGCATCGCTCGTGATATGCATCGAAGTGAAATTATCGGCAAGGGCAATCTGATCGCCGAAATACAGACCGGGAGGCGTGCCGCCTCGTACGCACCGATTTCATCCCCGTTTCTTTTTGCGATTTCGAGATATTTCGCCTTGTTTTCGGGAGTCCAGAACTCTTGCCGGCCAAGATTGTATTTCTCCATATCCGGATTATAATACTCTTCGGTGTCGGCCCAGTCTATGTAAAGCGTATTCGATTTGCCGTCCGTCGCAGCGGTCCGGGGAATATAGTCCAGCTTCATATCTCCTTCCACGTAACGGGCTATCAAATAAGTAGGTCCGATGACAGGTCCTCCGATCGGCTCTTCCTTTTCCGAACATCCGCATAAAAACGGCAGCAACAATAGCAATAAACTCTTTTTCATGGCTCTTCTATCTTGTTAAATCGTACGTGACTGCACGCAGGTTATTCTTTCGCATTGACTGCGGCCGGCAAGTGAGCGAGGCGGTCTTGACCTCCCCCTCGACGGTGGTCCATTCGACAGTGAGCGTGTGAATGGGATCAATGGTCGGGGTCTTTGTGAAATAGATAATCACATAGTCACGTATCATCTGCATATCGTCGGCTTTCAAATCCTCGACGAGCATCTGTACATTGTTGCCGCCCCCTGTTTCGTATCCGCTACGGATATAATCGGCGTAGGACCAAAATTCGGCCCACAGGATATCGTCCAGCAATGTCCCCGCCGGATGCTCTTCATCCCAGTCGGCATTGCTGGTAATATGCATTGTCTGAAAATTATCGGCAAAAGCAGAGGGGTACTCCCAAAACTCGAGCCAGCGGTTATAACCGACGTCCCCGTTGCGAATCGCCAGGCGTTCGAACTCCTGAGGGTCGCTTTCGGGGGAAATCCACTCGCAATCGGTCAATTCTATCCAAAAATTGCGTATGGGGGTTTGCGGGTCTGCCGGGATTTGCGGGGGGCGGTCCGGACTTCGGGACAGCAATACCAAATCCCCCTGACAATAGTTTTGGATGTAGTTCTCGCAAAACCTCAACTCCGGACCTTCATGTTTGTTGCAGGAGTTCAGTGTCAGGAGTGAGAACAACAATAATATCAAGTTTTTTCGTGTCATAATCATACGTTTTTTAAGGACAATTGGTGTAAGTGACTATCAATTCCATATCGTAATACTTGTCGCTGGACGAACTCGTGTCCTCACCGTCATAACCGGCCTCCGGTCCGTTGCGCAGATCGAAAGCTCCGTAGTAATAATACCCGTTGGCTGTCCCTCCCCATCCGAAATTGCAATGGATCAAACGTTTGTCTAGAGCGTCTTTCTTGCGAAACAGGACTGGAGCGGCAAGAATTTTAGCCCGTATTGAAGTTCGACCTTATATTATGCTGTTCCTGTCGGCTATTTATTGCAACGCAGGATCGACCTCCGGCGTGCAGGTTATCGAGGCGGTCTTGACATCGCCCTCGACGGTCGTCCAGCGAAGCGTCAGCGTATGCTCTTTTTCGAGCGTCGGGGCACTGGTGAAGCGATTACAGGGGATTTTGTCTGTGAACTGAAATCTGTCAATGAATAGTAAACCATTTTCATGTCGGCAGCAGTCAACTCCGACGGACGCTTTTCGATGGTTTTGAGATAATCGTAATTTTGCAGAAATTCATACTTATATTCTCCCATATCGTAACCGTCGTGTACGAAATCGGAGGAAGAGTTGATGCGCACCTGCAAAACATCGTCGAGCGATGTCCCGGCGGGATGTGCTTCATCCCAGTCGGCATTGCTTGTAACGACCATTTTACTGAAATTATCGGCAAAAGTGGCGACCATAGGTAAAGCACCGTTAGCTAATACCTGATTAAAATCAATATCGTTGTTTCTTGCAGCCATCGGTTGAATTTTTCGATGTCTGGTCCGTAAAAAAAATACATTTTGGGAGATGGTATGCATATGACAAATCCCGCAATCTGTTTTTTCGATAACCTATGTGCATCCCCCGAACATTCGTTTTGAAATTCAGTCAACATGATCTGCCCATCGACATACAATTCGACAAAATTTTTATGGAACCCACCTAGTCCATCCTTTTCCGATTTTTCGCAGGCGACACATAATGTAACGATCGACAACAGCACGCCCAAATATTTGATTCGTTTCATAATAGGAGATTTTAAGGTATTTCCGTATAAGTAATCATTCGCAAATCGTCAGTGTAATTTCCATCTTGGGTACCTTCTACATTATCTATCCCACTTTCCTGATCAACAGGCTTTGTCGTCGTGTTAAAACTACCGCTAAAATAATAACCGTTACATAGTCCATTCCATCCGAAATTACAATGAATAAGCGTTTGTGGAACCTGCTCCTTTGAAGAGATTGATGTAGTACCGTTACGATAATAAGTTTTTATATAACGCATTCGATATAACCAACCATCTATATTCCACTGATGATTAAGTTTTCTGCCAGTACTAGAATGTCCTCTTACTATAGTTGTTTTTTTTTCGATCCAACATCATCGTACGTACATAACTATCACGGTAAGTGTGATCATTTACTCCCTTATAAAGGACATAAGTCAAACCATCTCGAGAATCTTTTAGACTCGCAGAACTTCCATCCAAACCATAATCCATATTCAGGACAACGCCGATTGCGTATATTAAATAGACACAGCTTTGGCTTCAGGAGTAAGAGTGGACGGTTTTCCTTCTGTGGCTATAAGAAGATTAGGATTCTGAATCGCACGTCTGATCAATGTCCAATCGATCGGAGTTCCTTTGATCGACCCGACTACAGAACCATAATGCCAATAATTTGATACTAAAACCTGTGCCACAGCAATAGCCGAACATCCTGCCCAACAACATTTTCCATTGATTTGTGTGACACTTGCATTAAAAGGATACCCTTGTCCCCATTTCACCGGGATCAGCGGTCCGACTTTTTCTTGAGTGACATAAACATATTCTCGTCTTAAAACATCGCCGCCTAAATCCCCCGTGTGACGTCCGTCGTCGCTCATAGGTGCGACTCCTCCATCAGCATCTATATCGGCATTTTCGATTCCAATGATCGCGGCCTGTGCAACCATTTGCAGGGGGAATACCAATTCACCGTCCGCTTCGGCCTGCTCGGGAGTAACCGTTACGGCATACCGGAAATCTTCGGTCGTGAGGCTTCCTTCATCGACGACCGCATAGACCGGCTCCA
>ENA-OQIO01001524-OQIO01001524.1-human-gut-metagenome-genome-assembly--contig:-NODE-1524-length-11260-cov-3.669541_pt1 | contig 11260 bp, 16 predicted proteins | sample MGYA00242573_ERZ504737 | MGnify/ENA primary metagenome ERZ504737 (study PRJEB26092, sample SAMD00036203) | human gut metagenome | host: Homo sapiens | study: EMG produced TPA metagenomics assembly of... | reverse complement strand
AAAATAAATTTAAAAATTAACAAATTAAGCAACAATGAGTGTAGTGAAACAATCAATCATAACCGCTGTGTGCATTGCGCTTTGCGTTGTGCTGCCTATGGCATTTCACAGTATTCCGCAAGCAGGTATGATTTATTGTCCTATGCACATTCCGGTACTTATTTGCGGTATTATTTGCGCACCTCAATATGCAATTATCTGCGCATTGCCGGAGCGTTTCTTTCAAGCGTGCTTACGGGTATGCCACCTGCGTCGATGCTTCCGTCAATGCTTGTTGAGCTTACCTGCTATGCACTTATTGCATCACTTTTAATGAAATTTGTTCACACAAAAAAATCTGCGGCTGATTTATATATTTCCCTTATCGGTGCACTTCTTATCGGCAGAGTAATTGCCGGTATTGTTAAAGCATTGATTTTTGCTCGTGGAGAAATCACAATTACCGCTTGGGCAACGTCATATTTCGTCACCTGTCTTCCGGGAATTATTATGCAAATAATCTTAGTCCCTGTTATTTATGCTTCACTCGTTAAGGCAAACCTTATCCCGTCAAGATACGTTTACAGTGAGGAATAAGATGGATAAAAACGAAGTAATCAGTTTTTTCGATATTCACTCATCTACTTGGGATAAAAATATGGAAAAAGACGACGGCAAAATGAATGAAATACTCGACGTCGCAAAATATCAAGCGGAAAAAGTGTACTTGATATCGCCTGCGGCACAGGTGTTATGATTGATTATTACATTGAAAAAAATGTATCAAAAGTAACGGGCGTTGATATTTCGAGCAAAATGATTGAGATTGCAAGAAATAAATTCAAGAAATATGATTTTATAGATTTTCTTTGCGAGGACGCCGAGGAATTTAATTTCAAATATCAATATGACCGTGTTATGGTGTTTAATGCATTCCCTCATTTTCAGAATCCAAAAGCGCTGATTAAAAATCTTGCAAAAGCCGTTAAATCCGGCGGTACTGTTACAGTCGCTCACGACAGGGGCAGAAAAGACCTTGACAACCACCACAAAAGCGTTCAGGCAAGCAAGATTTCAAACGGACTTATCAGCGAAAACGCTTTAGAGGAAATATTCAAATCAGCAGGACTTGTTGATATTTATAAAAAAGCAACCGAAGATATTTATATTGTCAGCGGAGTAAAGGCATAATTTAAGCGGACATTCTCATTTGAGAACGTCCGCTCATTTTAGTTTTGGAAGAATATTGGCTCATTTTCAATTACATCATAAGCAAAAAGCTTACTGTCATCAAGATTCACCTTGTGCATATCAACCGCATTAATTCTATGGCAATTATATGTTGTATAATAATAAATTCCTTTATCTGCATTGCAACAAGAGGTATAAATCGTTATTTCATATTTACCCTCAGCCACCTCGCAGCAACCACGCTGTTGGTCAACCGAGCCTAAAATATGAAAGAATTGACTTACGCTGTCATTTTCATTATCGCCTGATTTTGAATTAAGTTTAGTAAAGGCAACACGAGCAAAACGAGATGCTGACGATAAATCACCCGGCAAACCGAGTGCGCCCATACCTCTGCTGTATTGTTTTAAATCAATATTTACGGCAAAGCTGTTATCGGGTTGTTTAGGTGATAAAGACATATAATTATTAAGCATAAACATTTGCATATCAAAAGGCGGATTATTAGTTAATACTCCTACCTTATTATCATAAATTTTCATACCGTCTTTGGTACATTCAAGGGTTATGCAATCGTTTTTGTCAGCAATAATATAATGAAGCTGAGCAGTAGGCAATTTATCTGAAAAAGGTGTATTTGTTATATTGATTTTTTCAAACAAATTGCGTACGTCGTTCATATTTTCGCATTGGCAAAGTATCCACGTAATAAGTTCAAACTGCGCAACATTTTCTTTTCCCTCAGTCGGATTATTATAAACCGCATTGCCCACAAAATTAAGGCCTGCAATGCAAACACCTTTTTCGTTCATTGCGTCATAATAAAGAGGATAATCATTTGCAATATGAGCCATACCGATTATTGCATAATGGTTTTTAACCTCACCCATAAATTTAAAATCAAACGTATAATTTCTCGGCGTAATAGTTATTTTGTCACCGTAAGAAAATTCATAATCAAGAGTTCTGCCAAAATAAAAATCCTTAGTTTTATATGTTGCCGCAGTACACATAATATCACCCTTTATAATTATTAACAAAAATCGAAAAAATAAAAGGGTTGTTCTAAAACAACCTTGGTGCCGGCGGCGGGGGTCGAACCCGCACCCTGTTGCCAGGACTGGATTTTGAGTCCAGCACGTCTGCCAATTCCATCACGCCGGCAAATCAGCTTTTTTATTATATAAAATTAAAAGCCCAAAGTCAATAGATTTATTAATTTTAATAAATACTTATTTAAAAATACTTATCCATTCATCTTTTAATTTAATACTCTCATGCTCGCAAATATCATTATTTGTGAATACTTCAAGCATTTTATCAAAATCCGGCGCTAATTTCATTTTAGGAATTTGCAAATATAAAAAACTGCCGTGAATTAACACGACAGCTTAAATTAGAATTTATTTACTAAACTTATGGAATACTTTTTTACCCTTTTTAACAATGATTTCGTTTGCAAAATCGTCGGTTGTAAATGACATATTAGGGTCGGTTGCCTTTTCGTCATTAACGCTTACACCGCCCTGAGTAATAAGACGTCTGCCCTCTCCCTTTGATTTAATAATGCCGGCTTTAACCATCATATCAAGAAGCATAATTGAACCGTCTGTGAAATCATCATCGGTGAGTACGGTTTCAGGCATATGTGAATTATCTGCACCACCTGCAAAAAGCGCTTTTGCGGCATTTTGAGCCTTAGTAGCTTCTTCCTCGCCATGAATCATCTTAGTAAGTTCAAAAGCAAGAACTTCCTTAACCTTGTTAAGCTCAGCACCCTCAAGCTTTGCATACTCATTAATCTGCTCCATAGGAATAAACGTAAGAAGCTTCATACACTTGATTACGTCATCATCGCCGACATTTCTCCAATACTGATAGAACTCATAAGGTGAGGTTTTTTCAGCATCAAGCCAAACAGCGCCCTTTTCGGTCTTACCCATTTTCTTACCCTCTGAGTTTGTAAGAAGAGTAATTGTCATAGCATTTGCATTGCCCTGAAGCTTTCTTCTGATAAGCTCCATACCGCCAATCATATTTGACCACTGGTCATCACCGCCGAACTGAAGGTTACAACCGTATTTCTTATAAAGAGTATAGAAGTCATAGCTTTGCATAATCATATAGTTAAATTCAAGGAACGAAAGACCTCTTTCCATTCTTTGCTTATAACATTCAAAGCTTAACATTCTGTTTACACTGAAGCACGCACCAACCTCACGAAGAACGTTGATATAGTTAAGGTCAAGAAGCCAATCGGCATTATTAACCATCATTGCTTTACCGTCTGAAAAGTCAATAAACTTAGACATTTGCTTTTTAAAGCAGTCGCAGTTATGCTGAATAATTTCAGGTGTAAGCATTTTACGCATATCTGTCTTACCGCTTGGGTCACCGATCATACCGGTACCGCCACCGATAAGGCAATCGGCTTATTGCCTGCCATTTGAAGCCTTTTCATAAGGCAAAGTGCCATAAAGTGACCAACGTGTAAGCTGTCCGCAGTCGGGTCGAAGCCGATATAAAATACAGCCTTACCGTTATTAATAAGCTCTCTTACTTCGTCCTCATTAGTGATTTGAGCTATAAGTCCTCTTTCTTGTAATTCTTCATAAACTCCCATTTATATATCCTCCTAAAATAAAAACAAATTTATAATGACAAAGTGGCACAAGTGCCGTTTTTCACCTTTTGTTCAATATTAATTCCCATAGTTAATTACCGTACAAATTTTGATTTAATAATTCCTCTGCGCTTTGAAGAAGAGTATCGGTTATTTCAAGACCGCCCATAATACGTGCGAGTTCACTCTTTCTGCCTTCAAAATCAAGCGGTGTAACCGAAGTATATGTTTTATCATTTTCAAATTTTTTTTGAATCAGAAAATGCTCGTTGGCATTTGAAGCAATTTGAGCAGAATGAGTAACACATATAACCTGCGTATTTTTAGAAACAGATTTAAGCTTCAAGCCGATTTTTTGACTTGCTCTGCCGCTTACACCCGTGTCGATTTCGTCAAAAATCAAAGTTCCGATTGTATCATTGTACGATATTATGCTTTTAATTGCAAGCATTATTCTCGAAAGCTCACCGCCTGAAGCAACCTTTGACAATGATTTAGGCGGCTCACCGGGATTTGCGGAAATCATAAATTCGATTTTGTCAAAACCCGTTGACGATAAATTACCTTTATCGAAATTAACAAAAAACTGCATTTTAGGCATATCGAGAAATGAAAGTTCGTTTTTTACGTTTTTTTCAAAATCAGATGCAACCTTTTTTCTTTCACTTGAAAGTTTTTCGGCAAGACCAACTGTTTCATTTAATAAGCCGTCATATTCTTTATTAAGCCTGTCAAGCTCCTCGTCAGCAAAAAGAATTGAATTCCTTTTTTGCTTGGCATTTTCAAGAAAAGCAAGCATTTCTTCTTCATTTTTTCCGTATTTATTAGAAAATTTATAATAAAGGTCAAGCCTTTCATCAATCATTTCAATTTCTTCGGGTGAGAAATCAATTGACATTAAAAGCATTTCCGCCTTATCCTTAGCAAGTTCCAGCTTATCGTTTATGTCATTAAATACGTCAAAAATTTCCTTAGTTTCATCATATTTAAAAAGCATTCTTGAAACATCGTTGCAAGCCTGCTCAACACCTGTATTTTCATCATCACCGTTAATAGTTGAAACAGCAAGATTAAGTGCCTTTATTATATCCTCACTCTTTTGAATAAGTTCACGTTTTTTAGTAAGTTCTTCCCTCTCGCCTATTTTGATATCAGCTGCCTCAAGTTCATCTATTTGGAAATTAAGAATTTCAAGCTGCTTTTCCTTATTGCTCTCATCATTAGCAAGTGATTTTAGTTTTCTGCGAACGCCAATAAGCTTTTTAAACGAATTTTTATAATCGTATAATACCGACTTATCATTTAAAAGCATATCTATATATGTATATTGCAAATCAGGATTTAAAAGTGCCTGACTGTCATGCTGGCCGTGAACATTAACAAGAAGCGAACTTATTTCCTTAAGCATAGAAACGGTAACAGTTTTGCCGTTTACCTTGCAAAGCGATTTACCGTTTGACGAAATTTTGCGGCTTAAAAGCAGTGAATTTTCTTCGTCAATCTCAATGCCAAGTTCCCTTAACTTATCGCAAATTGATTTGCTAATATCATCAAAATAAGCGCTTACAAACCCATAATCGGTATTATGTCTTACAAGTTCTTTTGAAGTACGCTCACCCATTATTGCGTTAATGGAGTCAACAACAATAGATTTACCTGCACCGGTTTCACCTGTCAGAACATTAAGACCGTCACTGAAATTAACACTTGCCTTTTCAATAACAGCTATATTTTCAATGTCAAGAGTTCTTAGCATTTAAAATCTTCTCCATATTCATTGTAAATATTTTCGCAAAGTCCTCAGTTTTACAAAGTACAAAAATAGTATCATCGCCGCTGATTGTACCTACGACGCCTGTCCATTCCATTGAGTCAATTGCAGTGCATACGGCAACAGCCATACCTGAAAAGCATTTAATGCAAACAATATTTTGAGCGTATTCAACATTAATAATTGATTCCCCGAAAATACCGCCTGTTCTTCTTGCATTTTCATTATTATTTTTCTTACCTGTTGAATAAATGTATCTGCCTTTATCTGACAAATCCTTAACAAGGCGCAATTCCTTAATATCACGGGATATTGTTGCTTGTGTAACCTCATAGCCGTTTTTCAAAAGAAAAGCCTGAAGTTCTTCCTGAGTTTCAATATCATGGGAGTTGATAAGTTCTAATATTTTAGCGTGTCTTCTCTTTTTCATTTATACTCTCCTCTCAATAATTTTCTTATTAAGAATTTCGTAAAAGTTTTCAGGTTTTAGTTTAATTAGCTTAGTTTTAATGTCCGAAGTCTTGATATGTATTTCACAATCAGGGGCTAAATTGACAGCCTCCTGACCGTCAACAGTCATAATCGGAGAATTATTTTGATCATTATTTGCTTTAATAATTAATTCTTTATCCGCCGAAAAAATAATGCTTCTGTCCATAAGTGAATGTGGCAAATCGGTGTCTCAATAATACAATCTGCCTCAGGGCTTACAACAGGACCTCCTGCAGCCATTGAATAGGCAGTAGAGCCTGTAGGTGTAGAAATAATAACTCCGTCACTTCTCATATTAGAAACATTTCTGCCGTCACAAGTGATTGATACATCAATAAGTCTTGCAAAATCGCCACGTGAAACAACAATATCATTTAAACAATGATGTGAAGAAATCACCTGACCTTTTCGTTCTATCGTCGCTTTGAGCATAAGACGTTCGTCAATAATATAATCATTATTAATAAGCCTTGCAAGCAAACCAAGTTCATCTCTCTCGATACCACTCATAAAGCCCAGCCTGCCGGCATTGATACCGAGTGCCGGTTTGCCCAAAAAGCCGCTTTTTAGCGATATTAAGCGTTGTACCGTCGCCGCCTATAGCAATTGCGCAATCACAAATTGACATAGCCTTGTCAAATGTTTCAAATTTCGCTTTTGTTTCGGTAAATACAGCTTCGTGTTCCTCGGACAAATACACCTCTGCGCCGCCGCTGATAAGTTTATTAACTACATTTACAGCAAGAACGCTCACGCCTTTATTATTAAGATTTGGAAAAACTGAAATAATCATTATAATTCCTCATGTGATTTATATACTAATTGTTTAGCGTCAACATTTTCATAAACAACAGGCTCATTTGATTTTAACAGATAAATCAAATATTCAATATTACCCTCAGGCCCTTTAATAGGTGAAAAATCAAGACCTGCAACGCTAAAACCGTTTTCAACTGCCAAGCCGATAACTTTTTCGCAAACCTCAAGGTGAGTTGCAGGGTCGCTTACAACGCCTTTTTTGCCGACCTTTTCCCTTCCGGCTTCAAACTGAGGCTTAATAAGGCAAACCGCACTGCGTCATCCTTTAAGAATTTATTAAGATTGGGCAAAATATGCTTAAGAGAGATAAAGGAAACGTCAACAGATGAAAAATCAATTTTATCCTTAATTTGTTCATCTGTTACATATCGAAAATTAGTTCTTTCTAAATTAACTACTCGTTCATCGGTACGAAGCTTCCAAGCAAGCTGACCGTAGCCGACATCGACTGAATACACCTTAACTGCTCCGTTCATAATCATACAATCGGTAAAGCCTCCCGTTGAAGCGCCGACATCCATACAAATTTTGCCGTCAAGAGAAATAGGAAAACATTCCATAGCTTTTTCAAGCTTCAAACCGCCACGGCTGACATATTTTAAAGTTTTACCACGAACTTCGATTGTATCATCCGGACTAACGTCCTTGCCTGCTTTATCAGATTTTTGATTGTTAACATATACTATGCCCGACATAATGATTGCTTTTGCCTTTTCTCTGCTTTCAGCAAGTCCTTTTTCTACCAAAGCAACGTCAAGCCTTGTCTTATTCTTAGCCATTATTGACCTCTTTAATAATAGAATTTGTATCTAAATTATAATGCTCAAGTTGACGACAAACACTTGCCTGCTTAACAAACTCGTCGTTAATTGCAATATGCTTAAAATGAACATTAATATTATTTTCAATTAACAGTGAAGCAAATATTTCACCGACAGAACCGCTTTTTACACTTTCCTCATAAAAATATACGGTATCACAATTTTTGAGATATTCAAATACGCTTTCATCAATCGGCTTAATTTTATTAAGTTTAATCAAAAAAGCGTCGTCAAGATTTTTATATGCTTTTGCACATTCGCAAAATTCTCTGCCGTAAGACACAACACATTTTTTCTTACCTGTATCACCTATAATGTTATAATTATCGTGATTATATTTATATTCGACAGGAATTTCGCATTGGCAGCCACGTGGATATCTTACTGCGACTGCGCCGTCAATTTTATAAATTGCCTGATAAAACATAGCTTCAAGTTCATCAAATGTTGACGGTGCGAAAACAGTTAATCCAATCACCGAGTTAAGAAAAGAAGTATCAAACACGCCCTGATGGCTTTCGCCGTCCTCACCGACAAAGCCGGCACGGTCAATTGCAAAAATAACCTTTAAATTTTGCATTGCGACATCGTGAATAAGTTGGTCATACGAACGTTGAAGAAATGTTGAATAAACGGCAAAAACAGGAATTAAGCCGTTTTTTGCAAGACCGCTTGAAAATGTTACTGCATGCTGTTCGGCAATGCCGACATCAAAAAATCTTTTAGGAAATTCCTCTGCAAAATTACAAAGCCCCGTACCCTCAGCCATAGCGGCAGTAACACAGCAAATTCGAGCGTCTTTTTTAGCAAAATTACACATAGTTTCGCCAAAGCAAGCTGAAAAATTCTTTCCTGAACTTTTCGGCTCACCTGTATTTATATCAAATTTACCTATACCGTGAAACTGAGTCGGATTTTTCTCGGCAGGATAATAACCTTTACCCTTAACGGTATTCACATGAATTAAAACTGAATGGTTATGGGCTTTAGCCGCATTAAAAACGTCAACAAGTGCGTCAATATCGTGACCGTCAATCGGACCGTAATATCTAAAACCTAAATCCTCAAAGAATGTGGATTTATAAATCATTTTTCTGATTTTAGTATTAATATATGTAAAAAATCTGTTAATCTGAGTACCAACCTTAGGTATTCTTGCAAGTCGGTGCTGAAAATTAGATTTAAAGGTTACGTATCTTTTAGATGTGCGTATAGTAGTCAGATTTTTAGCCATTGAGCCGACATTTTTGCTGATAGACATATTATTATCATTCAAAACTACTATAAGATTACTGTTATCGTTTCCTGAATTATTAAGTGCCTCATATGCAAGACCGCCGGTCAAGGCGCCGTCACCGATAACTGCAACAACCTTGCCCTTTTCGCCTTTAATCTGCTTAGCCCTTGCAAGACCGACAGCGGCAGAGATTGATGTTGAACTGTGACCTGAAGAAAAAATATCATGTTCACTTTCAACAGGACGGGTAAATCCGCTGATGCCGCCTTCGGTACGTAAGGTTTCAAACTTGTCCTTCCTGCCGGTAAGAATTTTATGAGTATAGCACTGATGGCCGACATCAAACACAATTTGGTCAACAGGGCTGTTAAAAACCTTATGCATGGCAACTGTAAGTTCAACAACGCCTAAATTAGAAGCAAGATGACCGCCTGTTTTGGAAACAGTATTAATCAACAATTCACGTATATCTTCGCATAGCACTTCAAGCTCTTTATCATTCAGTTTTTTTAAATCTTTAGGAGAATTAACCCTATCAAGAACAGACATAATATTTCCCTTTTCAATGATTAAAGCTATTTTTTACGATTGACAAGTGATAAAGCAAGCGCTTTCAAAAAATCACTGTTTTCAAATATATCAAGTTGATTTACAGCCGCATTTGTAAGCTTTTTAACGTCTGATTTTGCTTTTTCAATACCGACAAGTGCAGCATAGGTGACTTTTTCATTTTCAGCATCAGAGCCAACAGGTTTGCCAAGTTCCTTTTCATCACCAACAATATCTAAAATATCATCTTGGATTTGGAACGCAATACCGAGTGAATAAGCAAATTTAGAAGCTGCTGACATTTTCTCTTCATCAGCTCCGGCGCTGATACAACCCATAAGGCATGCAGCGGAAATAAGTGCGCCTGTTTTCATTCTGTATACATTTAAAAGCTGCTTAACTGTAGGATTTTCCTTTTCGTAAATAAGGTCAATAACCTGACCGCCAATCATTCCGCCTACGCCGGCATTTTGAGCAAGAAGAAGAGAAGCGGAAACCTTTTTATCATCAGAAAGATCGCTTGATGCAATAATTTCAAATGCGTGAGTCAAAAGCGCATCTCCCGCCAAAAGAGCGGTATCCTCGCCAAATGCTTTATGACAACTCGGCTTACCTCTCCTTAAATCATCATTGTCCATACAAGGCAAATCATCGTGAATAAGACTATATGTATGAATATATTCCATAGCGCACGCAAAGGGCAACGCATCTTCTCTGCTTCCACCGCATGCTTGTGCAAACTCAAGCGTAAAAACAGGTCTAAGTCTTTTGCCTCCGTTTACAAGACTGTATTCCATAGCCTGAACAACACTTTCTTGACCGTCCTTGCAATCAGGAAGAAAAGATAAAAGTGTGTGTTCAACTTTTTTTATATCATTTGTCAGAATATTTTTAAATTCCGTTTCAGTCATTATTATTCTCCTTAGTAAGCATAGTAATCTTTTGCTCAGCCTTTTTTAGCTTATCACTGCAAATACCTGCAAGCTTAGTTCCTCTTTCAAAAAGTTTAATGCTCTCGTCAAGAGAAACAGTACCATTTTCAAGCTTAGATACTATTTCATCAAGCTCTTTAACAGCATCTTCATATTTTATTTCATCACTCATTGGGTGTTACCTCTTTAACTATACATTTAGATTTTCCGTTATAAAAAGTTATATCAATCTCATCGTTCACTTTAACGCTGTTAATATCGTTTATTGCATTATTATTAATAGATGCAAGTGTGTATCCACGTAAAAGAATTTTAAGCGGACTCAAAGCGTCAAGACGAGATATTTTATTTTTAAACTCATTGTTTTTTTGCTCAATAAAATATGAGTAGGCATCAACAAGTCTTGTTTGCAAAACAGCCAAATCATCATATTTCAGATTAATGAAATCATTCATGTTTTCCAAAGGCGTATTAATAAGCAAATTGTCAAGAAGTTGATATTCCTTATCAATTTTGTTATGCAAATAAGATAATAATCTGTTTTTTATACCGTCAAAATAATTAATTAATGTTGCCGAATCCGGTACAGCAAGTTCTGCCGCAGCACTCGGAGTAGGTGCTCTTAAATCCGACACAAAATCGCAAATTGTGTAATCCGTTTCATGACCTACGGCAGAAATTATCGGAGTTTCACATTCAAAAACCGCCCTGGCAACCTGTTCTGCATCGATCGATGTACAGCTACGTACGTCTGAGCATCGATCGATGTACAGCTACGTACGTCTGAGCATCGATCGATGTACAGCTACGTACGTCTGAGCATCGATCGATGTACACTACGTACTC
>ENA-OQIO01001523-OQIO01001523.1-human-gut-metagenome-genome-assembly--contig:-NODE-1523-length-11262-cov-2.365424_pt1 | contig 11262 bp, 13 predicted proteins | sample MGYA00242573_ERZ504737 | MGnify/ENA primary metagenome ERZ504737 (study PRJEB26092, sample SAMD00036203) | human gut metagenome | host: Homo sapiens | study: EMG produced TPA metagenomics assembly of... | reverse complement strand
CGCAACTGCACGCTGGTGCCGCTGACAATGATGGAAATTTGCTCCGAGGCCATCGACTGTGCGCCGGTCTCGTCGGCACGACGAACCCGAACGTCTCAGCGACCTCGGTATTGCCGCGCTCACGCTCAAAACCGCGATGGAGAGCGCATGGCTCAACGTGCTCATTAACCTCTCGTCCTTAAAGGACAAGGCGTTCCGCGACGAGTGCTGCCAGAAGGGCGAGGCGCTGCTCGCGCACGCTGTACCCATCGCCCAGGAGAGCTATGAAAAGGTGATCAAGGTCATCACCGAAAAGTAAGCGCTCCGCCTTTTCGTCTTTCGTCATTCCACGCCGTCCGCCGCGTCAAGCACGCGCCGCGGACGGCGCGCTTTTTTCTTTCCTGAATTTTTGCAATTTACAGTAGCATTTTGCGGATTTTGTGGTACAATACCATCGGTTCATATTTTGATTGATTCAAATACTGCACGAAAGAGGCTTTTTCATGGATTTTGTTGCAAACGGCTCCAAAAACGTTGAAATTGAGACGTCCACGGGCGTCTATCTGCGCCACGCCATCCAGACGCACTTTGTCGAGATCGGCGAGGATTACATCGAACTCGTCAACCGCTACGTCAAGCCCCTCTACGAGGAGGCGACCTGCTGAGCATCAGCGAAAAGATCATCGCCCTGTGCCAGAAGCGAGTGGTCTACCGCAAGGATATGAAAATTTCGTGGCTGGCGAAATTCCTCAGCCGCTTTGCCATCCAGCACAACAGCGCCGGCATCGGCGTGGGTGAGGTGTGCAAGATGCAGTTCGCCATCGACGAGTGCGGCGCGTGGAAGGTCCTCTGGGCCGCCATCTGCGCGGGCTTTGGCAAGCTCGTCGGCAAGCACGGCATCTTCTACGATATGGTCGGCATGGAGGTCACGGGCCTCGACGGCTTCTACCCCGACGTGTTCCCCGTCTACGGCGACTACGGCATCCGTATTCCGGAAAATCCCTCGGGCGTGTGCAACGAGATCTATGAGAAGACCGGCGTGCGCGCGATGATCGTCGACGCGAACGACTTCACGCGCGACATCCTCGGCAAGGGCGACAACGTGACCCTCACCGACGAGCAGCTGTGTGAGATCATCCGCGATAACCCCGCGGGTCAGGATGACCAGTGCACGCCGTTTTATTCTGATCAGGAAAAAACAGTAATTTCCCCTGCGGGGGAAGCGTGTTGTTTCCCTGCTGGGCAGGGGAACGGGATAAGGGAGGGTATATTCATCTTTTCAAAAAGAGATACCCCTCCCTTACACCCTCCCAGAGAAAATTCTCATTGCAAGCGAGCAGCTCGAAGAGCTGCAATGCTTGCCGATTGTACTGCCATGCGCGCGGCGCTGCCGCGTTAGCATTGCAAGACGATTTGCCTCTGCTCCTATCATCCGCTGTTGCGCAGCCGTTGGCGGCTCTGCTGCCTTACGGATGCGGCACACCCCTTGCGGGTGCCGCTCTGCCCATCTTGTAGGAGTACAGCCTAATCACCGTCTATCGCCAGTCTCCAGAATGTGGCGAGCGCAGCAATGCCACATTCCGCAGGCAGTCTGCCGCCGTGCAAACGTCACACGCGCCTCACGGTAGTAAGGCGCGGTTGCGAGTTGTCACGAATCGCAGGGATTCATGCGAAGCCATGTACACCGCACCCGATTCCGCAGGCTGAGCAGTTCTTCAAGCCTAAAGCTGTCGATGTCGGGGGTCGAGGGGAACTCCCCTCGCGTTCTCTTGGGGGATTTAAAGGGGGCTTCTCTCACGTGAGAGAATCGGCCCCCCTTTCCCACGCCCCCCCTGCCGCGCGCCAGGGAAAATCTGCCGCCCGCGCGGCATAAAATTTCTGCTCATGAGCATAATAAGGAAAATTATGTGGCGGAGGGCGGTTATGGAGCTTTTTTCGGCAAACTACGAGGAAAACACCCGCGCGCTGGATGATCTGCTTGGCGTGGGGCGGTGCTTTGATATGATCTCGCGCGACTTGTATGTCGGCGGCAGGCGGGCGCGGATGTGGGTGGTGGACGGTTACGGCGACGACGCGGTTATTGAGCGGATGCTGAGCTTCTGGCTGCCGCTCAGAGACGTTAGCGACGCGCAGACGATGCAGCAGTTCATCGACCGATACATCACATTCAACGAGGTAAACGCCGAGCAAAACGTCAAAAACGCGGTGACAAGCGTATTTTTGGGCAAGATGGCGCTGCTGGTCGAGGGCTATGACGAGTGCGCGCTGATCGACGCGAAGCAGTATCCCGCGCGCGGGGTGGAGGAGCCGTCGTCGGGCAAGGTGCTGCGCGGCGCGCACGACGGCTTCATCGAAACGCTTGTCGCCAACGCGGCGCTGCTGCGCCGCCGCATTCGCGACCCGCAGCTTACGCTCGAAGGTCACAAGGTGTCGGACTGCTCGCGCGCGGACGTGGTGCTCTGCTATTTGGAAAACAAGGTCGACAGAAAGCTGCTCGACGAGGTGCGGCAGAAGCTTGCAAAGATCGATGTGCGCTCGGTCTCGATGAGCCAGGAGAGCATCGTTGAGGCGATGATGGGGAAGCAGCAGTGGTGGACGCCGTTTCCTAAAGTCCGCTACTCCGAGCGGCCCGACGCCGCGACGGCCTGCGTGATGGAGGGCGACATCGTCGTGCTCGTGGACAACTCGCCCGCGGCGATGATCCTGCCGACGCACTTTTTCGACTTTGTGCAGGAGGCGAACGACTTCTACTTCCCGCCGCTGATCGGGACGTATCTGCGCATCCTGCGCATTGTGGTGTTTTTGCTCACGATGTTCATCACGCCCGTGTGGTTCCTGCTTGTGAAGGACCCGTCGCGCACGCAGGCAGGGCTTGAGTTTTTAGCCATCGACAGCCACTATTCCGTGCCGCTGCTCGTGCAGCTTCTGCTGGCGGAGTTCATTGTTGATCTATTGAAGCTCGCCTCGCTCAACACGCCGGATGTGTTCTCAAACTCGTTCAGCATGCTCGGCGCGCTCGTGCTCGGCGATTTTGCCGTGCAGGCGCACTGGCTCGTGCCGGAGGTGCTGGCCTACATGGCCTTCGTCGCCATTGCGAACTTCGCCCAGCCGAGCTATGAGCTCGGCTACGCCTTCAAGCTGCTGCGGCTGATGCTGCTGCTGTTTGTCGGCGCGCTGGACTGGATCGGCTGGTGCTCGGGTGCATCGTGATCGTCGTGCTGCTCGCGACGACGAAGCCGATCGTGGGGAAGGGGTATCTCTATCCGCTCTGTCCGCTCGACAAAAAGGCGCTGCTTGCGCTGCTGGTTCGAAAGCCCATCAGCCGAGACAACACCTGAGGACAACAAAAAAGGCACCCTGCAAAAGCAGGATGCCTTTTTCTTGTTGGTTCATGCGCACAGATGTGCGGCACGAGAAAGTCGTGAGGGATTTTCGATTAGAAAATGCCCTGAGCCATCATGGCGTCGGCGACCTTCTGGAAGCCAGCGATGTTAGCACCGGCGACCAGGTTGTAGCCCAGGCCATAGCGCTCGGCAGCCTCAACGGAAGCATCATAGATGTTCTTCATGATGCTTCCATCTTAGCGTCGACTTCCTCAGCGGTCCAGTAGATACGCTGAGCGTTCTGAGCCATTTCGAGCTCGGAGACGGAAACGCCGCAGGCGTTAACAGCCTTGGAAGGAGCGACGGTGAGGTGCTTCTGCTCCATCAGGAAAGCAAGAGCATCGTTGGTGGTGGGCATGTTGCCGACCTCGATGTAGTAGGGAACACCGGACTCAGCGATCTTCTTGGCCCACTCCATGTTGACGTCGTTCTGAGTGGCGGCGGGCATGTAGACATCGACGTCCTTGACGCCCCAGCACTTCTGACCCTCGACGAAGTCAACGCCGAACTTGTCAGCATAGGGCTTGCAGTGCATCGGGTCCTTAGCGCGCATCTCGAGGATGAAGTTGAGCTTCTCTTCGCCGCAGACGCCATCCGGATCGTGGATATAGCCGTCGGGGCCAGCGAAGCAGGTGACCTTACCGCCGAGCTCGTCGATCTTCTTCATGATGCCCCAGCCCACGTTGCCGTAGCCGGACATAGCGACGCGCAGGCCCTCAATGCCCTTGCCGTCGTGCTTCAGGACTTCGCGCAGATAATAGACAGCGCCGAAACCGGTAGCCTCGGGACGGAGGATGGAACCGCCGGTGCAGACAGCCTTACCGGACATAGCACCGAACTCGGCAGCGCCGACGATGCGGCGATACTGGCCGTACAGATAACCGACCTCGCGGCCGCCGACACCAACGTCACCAGCGGGGCAGTCGATGTCCTGACCGATGTGACGATGGAACTCGGTCATGAAAGCCTGGCAGAAGCGCATGACTTCGCCGTCGCTGCGGCCGATGGGGGAGAAGTCGGAACCGCCCTTGGCACCGCCGATGGGCAGGCAGGTCAGAGCATCCTTAAAGGTCTGCTCGAAGCCGAGGAACTTGATGATGGAAAGGTTAACGTTGGAAGCGAAACGCAGGCCGCCCTTGTAGGGGCCGAGGGCCGCGTTGTACTGCACGCGGTAACCACGGTTGACGTGATACTGAAGGTTATCGTCCATCCAGACAACACGGAACTCGATGGTGCGCTCGGGCTCGACCATGCGCTCAAGCAGGCAGGCCTTCTCGTACTCGGGGTGGGCGTTGATGACCGGCTCGAGGGAAGACAGGACTTCTTCGACGGTCTGCAGGAATTCGGCTCATTCGCGTTCTTGGCCTTGGTCTCGGCAAGAACTCTCTCAATGTAAGCGTTCATGATAAGTAGCCTCCTCTAAAATTACCCTGAAAATCAGGGCTTGATGGTTCAGCCATCTTGTCTATGAGTTTATCACCAAAGGAAAAAATTCTCAAGCAAAACGCTATTGGCGCTGTGCAAGAAATTCTTTCTGACTTTTTGTGCATTTGGCAGAAAATTTGGCAAAAAACTTTAACTTTTTTAATAAAACATATTAGATTGATGCAAGCCAACTTTCAAAGCGGTTATTTTACCGAGAAAAACTGCTCATAATCTTGCATTTTTGTGCAATGCATTCCAAAAAGAAATAGGGGTGTCGCCACCCCTATCAAAATTTGTAATAGAAAGTGCTTTGCCGCCGCTTTACGGCATTTCCTGTGCGTTTTCGACGGGATCCGCGCTGTCCTCAGTCGAAACGCTCGTTTCTACGGGCGGTGCGCTCTGGGCGCTGCCATCCAGCAGCTCGACGTCGGACGCTTCGATCCAGTTTCCGTGACGTAGCCGTCGCGGTAGTAGACGCACACGCGGTCGCCGACGTTCAGCAGCGGCGCATAGGCGACCTCAGCCGCGCTCATGCGCACGGAGAAGGCGCTCTCGCCGTCAAAGCGCAGGAAGTAGATGCTGTTGCCATCTACGACCGCCGTGCGGATCTCGGCGATCGTGCCCTCGACGCTCTTATAATCGCTCGGCGTGACGTCGATGGAGCCTGATCGTCGGAGATGAGGTTATTTTTGAGCAGCATTTGACGGTAGTTCGCCTCGCAGTCGGCGACCGTCGCGCCGATGGCGACGATCTGGTACTGGTTAACATTGACCATCGCGTACATCTTGACAAGCTCGCTCGCGTCCTTGAGCGCCATGAAGTACGTCGGCTGCTCGGCGATGTTCAGCAGCAGCGGGAACGTCGCGTTGTAGCGCAGGTTCTGCACCTGACCCTCGGCGCTGTCCATGGCGCTGTACTCTGTCGCGCTGCGCAGGGATAGTACTTTGTCTCCTTTGTGCGCTGGTTGGAGAGCAGGAAGCCAATGTTGCTCTCGTCGCCGCCAACGCTCGTGACACCCGTGTAGAGATAGACGTCGTCGCCCTCGGCAAGGTAGTTGTAGCCGTCGGTCGTGACGGTCACGTCGCGCTGGCCGAAGATCGAATTCCAGAAGCCATTGTGATACTGGCCATAGTAGTCATACTGCTCGATGATGAGCTCGGCGGAGTAGACGTGGTCGACCCACGCGGGCGGCTCTTCATAGTATTCGCTCTCGCCCGTGATGGCGTTGACGAGCACCGCGCGTGGTTGTCCGTGCCGCCGAACAGGCCGATGGTCTTTTCCTTCTTGGCGCAGACCCAGTAGGGCGTGCCGTCCTCGTTGATCTCGAAGACCGGTTCTTCAAACATATAGGTCGGGTACGCAAAGCGCAGATGACGGTAGAGGTTGCGGGAGAAGTGCTCGGCGGTCGTGTACTTCATGCCCTCGTCAAGGCGCACGACCTCGACGTTCTGCGTGACCATGTCGATGATAAGGTAGGCGGGCAGCCCCTCCGAGCGGTTGTTGAACCACTTGATGATGTCGCCGTAGCGCAGCGGCGTGACGCGCACGGGGCGGCCATGGTAGTTGATCTGCGTGTAGTTTTCCGCGACCTCGAACTGCGAGACCATGTCGGCCAGCTCGCCGAGCTTGCGGTCGCCGAGCTTTTCGGCGCTGTCGCGGTCGAGCATCGGGATGCGGTCATACGAGACCTCTTCAATTTCGCTTGCAAAGCTGCCGCTGTCGATCGGCAGCAGCGCTTGATAGTCCTTGGCCCGCAGCACGACCCACGATGTCAGCGCGCCGACGAGCGCCGTGACGATGAGCGCCGCCACGACAAAGAAGGGCACGGTGCACTGCTTTTTGACGAACGTGAAGTAGCCCTTGGCCCCCGTGCCCTGAAAGCCGGAGGTGAAGAGCGCGCAGATGCAGTACGTGACGCAAAGCAGCAGCACGAAACCGTAGAACTCTTCGGCATGCAGGTTGATGGCGGGCATCTGCACGTAGAAGAAGACTGCGCCGATAAGCAGCGTGACGAGCGTGTTGACCGCGATGCGGCCGCCCTTGCTGCCGATCGACTTGCGGGGCTTGCGCTCGCGTTTGGGCTTGGGCGCGGCGTTCGGGTCGAACTGAAAGCCGCCAGCGTCCGAGCCGGAAAATTTGATATCCATAGAATATTTCCTTTCTGATGAAATGGGAACGGTGCTTATTTTTTATAGTATACCGTGATTGCCCCATAAAAACAAGGGCAGGGGAGAAATCATACATTGCCTGGGTGAAAAGTGAAAATTGCAGGAACGCAAAAGCGATTGTGCATGTCGTACGGGGAAAGGAGTCGATATGTTGTATACAGTGGCTAAAAATGCAGTTTGTTTAAACTTTAACTTGCTATTTTCACTTTGCCTCGTTATCATGGCGGTAGAGCGGCATGCGCGTGCCGCCCAATATCGAACGAAGGAGAATTTGTATGAAAAGATTGTCTCTGAAAGCAACGTCCCTGATCCTGGCACTTGTTCTCGCGCTCAGTCTCTCCGTCACCGCCTTTGCAGATGATAGCGCCGCTTCGATGACCCGCGCCGAAGTGACGCAGGAGGTCATCAAGAACATGGGCCTCGCCGCACAGGCGGAAGCGAGCGCCAAGGATGCGAGCGCATTCAAGGATGTTGCCGAGGGCAGCAAGTTTGAAGGCGCGATCAACCTCGCCTACTCCAAGGGCATTGTCAACGGCGTCAGCAAGGACGCATTTGCGCCCGACGCAGCCGTTACGCAGTTGGAAGCGGCCGCGATGATCCTGCGCAGCACCGGTCTGGACAAGGCGCTGCTGAAGGATTGGCCCGCGGACTATGACGATATGGCCGTCTGGTCCGGCCTGATGGACGGCCTGACCTACGAGGCTTCTAAGCCCGTGACGACGGCGATGCTCGAGCAGATGCTCAAGAATGCCGCGGCGATCGCGGACAAGCCGGTCATCGGCATCAGCTGGTCCTATAATGGACAGAATTACGACTCCCACAAGACGATCTTCAAGACCGTCGGCGCTATCCCCGTCGAGCTCGATCAGGTGACGAGCACGGCCGTGAAGTACGATGCCGAGGGCAAGATCGAGTCCGCGTATCTCGAAGAGAGCGGCATGCTCAAGCAGGAATACGCTGACAAGGTGAAGGAAAAGGATCTCACGGCCAGCAACGTCGGCGCTGTGATGCAGGCCATCGACGGCGTCTTCTTCACCGGCGGCGAGGATGTGAGCCCGTCCCTGTTCAAGGTCCCCGAGAAGGAAAAGAACGAGGGCGAAGAGATCAACGCCACGCGCGATATCTCCGACTACATGCTCATGGCCTACTGTCTTGAAAAAGACGTGCCGACGTTCGCGGTCTGCCGCGGCGAGCAGGTGATGTCCATCGTCTCCGGCTGCACGTTCATCCAGGATATCCCCAACTACTATAAGGAGCAGGGGAAGACCTACAACGATACGCACAGAATGCCGGCCGACGCGCCTGACCGCACCTATGCCCGCCACGATGTGACCATCAATAAGGACGCCTCCAAGTGGCTCTATAAGATCGTCGGCTCCACGGAGCTGAAGAACGTTTCCTCCTGGCACCACCAGGCGGTCGGCGGCGTTGAGGGCACGAACCTCACCGTCGTCAGCACGGCGACGATCGACGGTGTGGAGATCATCGAGGCGGTCGAGCGTCAGGATAAGACGTTCTGCCTCGGCGTGCAGTTCCACCCCGAGAATGACTGCAAGTTCGTGCTTTACACCAAGACCCCCGAAAAGGCCCTGTGCGACTATGAGACCTGCCTGAACTTCTTCGAGATGCTGGTCGAGTACGCGGGCAAGTAAGGACACGTACCGTACAACAGAATGCATAGAAAAAAGGTCCCGTCTTCGGACGGGACCTTTTTGATGTATTGTAATTGTTTATGATGCCTTCTGTGCTTTTAGGATGGCGACGGCTTCGCGGGCGGCGGCACCGGCGTCTTCGGCGTAGTAATCTGCGCCGATCTCGTCGCAGAAGCTCTGGCTGATGGGCGCGCCGCCGACCATGACCTTGATCTGGTCCTGCAGGCCGCGCTCGTGGACGAGCTTGACGACCTCGCGCATTTCCTCCATCGTGGTGGTCAGCAGCGACGAGCAGGCAATCACGCCGCAGTGATTCTCCACGGCGGTGCTGACGAACTGCTCCGCCGACGTGTCTACGCCGAGGTCAAAGACCTCGATGCCGCTGCCCTCCATCATGATGCGGACGAGATTCTTGCCGATGTCGTGCATGTCGCCCTTCACGGTGCCGAGGCACACGCGGCCGACGGGCTCGGTGCCCTTGCCGACCATCAGGGGCTTCAGAAGCTCCGTGGCGGCGGACATGCAGCGCGCGGCCATGAGCATTTCGGGAACGAACGCGCGGTTGGCGGAGAACGCCTCGCCGAGGCGGTTCATGCCGACGATCATCCTCGTGAGAGAATGTCGCCCGGCTCGTGGCCTTCGTCGAGTGCCTGCTGGCAGAGGGTGAGCAGCTTTTTCTGCTGGCCGCGCTCGAGCGCGCGGGCGATGTTCTCGAACACATCGGCGGACTCCTGCGCGGAGGTTGCGGCCTGCACCACCTCGGCCTTTGCGGCACCGATCTCACGCTTCGGCACGGCGGGGAGCGGCGTGACGGGAATGTGCAGCCCCGCGTTGTACTCGTTCACGGCCTGATCGAGGTACTGATCCACGTGCGGGAAGACCGTACCGGCAAGGCCGTAGGTGATCGAGGGGATGAAGTGCCCGCCGGGGCAATAGCGCGCGAGCGCGTCCCTTGCGTAGGCGAGAATTTCATCGGGCTGCGCGTCCGCACGGTCGATGGCCGCGCCAAAGCCACCTATGAGCGTGAGCTTGCCGCTTAAGTGGCGCTGGAGGGCGGGAATGTCGTTTTCCGGCAGTGTACCCTGCCAGACCTGAATGCCGATCTCGGCCATGTCGTCCACGATGGGGACGAGGTACGAGTCGCGTGGTGGATGGCGATGACGCCGCGCGAGCGGATGTAGCCATAAAAGCGGCGGTAGGGCTCCTTGAAAAACTCGCGCCACATGTCGGGCTTCATAAAGAGGGCATTTTTCGTGCCCCAGTCATCGTGGGAGAAGATGACATCGGGCTGCAAGCCGTCGATCAGACGGCGGACATAGTCGAGACGGTACTGCGTGATCGTCTCGATGAGCTCGTGCATCTCGTCGGGATGCTCGTAGAGCGCGGTCAGCGTATCTTCAAAGCCCATGAGGAAGTGGCACTGCTCAAAAATGCCTGTGCCCATGAAGCCGGCGAGGAGCTTGCCCTCGGCGTCCGCGGCGGCGCGCGAGCGCGTGCGGCACTCCTCCCAGCCCTCGGAGCAGACGCTCAGATCGGAACGTGGACGGTGTCCTTCCAGTGCGTCACATCGGGACAGACCGTCAGCTTCGGTGTGTGGACGGGGATAGGCCGGGCGCGTCCTCGGGGAAACTGATGGTCGTGCCCCAGCGGTCCTTGCTCACGGAGCCGCGCTTGCGGTTGCCGCGAAGATAGGTGTTGATGGGGTCCGTGAGGCACATGTGCAGCGCTTCATACTGGCAGAGCTGACGCTCGGGCTGGCCGTCGGGTTGATGAGTTCAAGAAAAATTCCTTTCGGGGTAGACACGGGGAAGATCTCCTTTATCAATACAGCACGCAGGCTGTGTAGGTCAAAGTGCGGGGACCATAGTTGTAGGCGAGGTTTGAGCGGATGCAGACATCGCTGACGAACAGCCCGTAGGCCTCCATCGAAGAAAGCCTCTGCTTGGGATGTCGACAGGGACGGTCCGGATAGGTGCAGGTATGGCAGAGCGTGCAGGTGCCCGCCGTCAGCGGCAGGCAGTGGGGATATAAGAGCCGCGCCTGGCGGGCGAAGGTCGAAAAGCGCTTTTTATGCGCCTCCAAGAGCGACGTCATACCAGTGTAATCAAATTCATCCTCGAGCTGCGCAGTGCTCTGGACTAAAATCCCCTGTGAATAGCGCTTGATTTGCGCCCTTGCCTGCTCGAGTGTGCTGCAGGCGGGCGGCAGCTCCAGCTTTTGCCGTAGCGGCCGCAGCGGTCAGCTTTGCACATGTCGCGAACGGCTTCGAGCGGATCGAGTGCATCCATATTCACCGGTGCGCACTGGGAGAAGCCAACCTCGTGGGTGAGGGTGAAAAGGTCTGTCATAAGCAATGCCTCTTGACAAGGGAATTTATTTCTGCATAAAATACTATTTATACATTATTTATTATATGGGTGGGGGAAGCTCGTGTCAAGCATTCAAGTTCAGCAGGGGGCGAAAATCACGCCGGTCCCGTTCGAAGCAGGGGAGACGCTGCTCTCCGCGCTGCGGCGGGCGGGATATTCCATCCCCGCAGCCTGCGGCGGCAAGGGCCGCTGCGGCAAATGCCGCGTGAAGGTGAACGGTGTGCCGCGCCTTGCCTGCAAGACGCGGGCGCAGGACGGCGATTGGATCGACCTGCCCCGAGACGAT